>Ga0209626_1000052_pt1 | contig 30286 bp, 24 predicted proteins | sample JacPinW_OM1H0_M2_FD_187962 | JGI IMG/M metagenome (GOLD analysis project Ga0209626, IMG submission 187962) | Forest soil microbial communities from Algoma, Ontario, Canada - Jack Pine, Ontario site 1_JW_OM1H0_M2 (SPAdes) (version 2) | ecosystem: Environmental > Terrestrial > Soil > Boreal... | reverse complement strand
CCTGGCGGCGAGCGGCAAGCTGCGGCTCCTCGGCCGCGACTTCCGGGAGGGGGACCTGGCGGGCGCCTTCCTGGTGATCGCCGCGGTCGCCGATCCCGGCCTCCGCGAGAGGGTCTGGCGCGAGGCGCGCCGCCGGGGCGTCCTGATCAACACCGTCGACGATCCCCCGCGCTGCGACTTCCTCGCCCCGGCGATCGTCCGCCGCGGCGACCTCGCCGTCGCCATCTCGACGGGCGGCAAGGCCCCGGCCTTGGCGGTGCGCCTGCGCCAGCGGCTGGAGCGCGAGCTCGGCGACGAGCACGCACGGTTCCTGGAGCTGGCCGGCGCCGTCCGCGCCCCCCTGGCCGCGCTCCATCCCGACCTCGGCCGCCGCCGCGAGCTCTGGTACCGGCTGCTCGACTCGGACGTCCTCGACCTCTTGCGCCGCGGCGACGAGCCGGCAGCCCGCGGCCGCTTCGCGGAGATCCTCGGCGTCGATCCGCGCCATCCGCGCGGCGCCGGGCAGGCTGGATGAGCGGCGTCGTCTATCTCGTCGGCGCCGGTCCCGGCGACCCCGAGCTCATCACCGTGCGCGGCCTCGCCTGCCTGCGGCGGGCCGACGTCGTCGTCTACGACCGGCTGATCGACCGCCGCCTCCTCGACGAGATCCCGCCGGCGGCGCGCCGGGTCTACGCCGGCAAGCGCCCCGGCCGCCAAGCCCTGCGGCAAGAGGAGATCGATGCCCTCCTCGTCCGCCACGCCCGCGCCGGGCGCACGGTCGTGCGCTTGAAGGGCGGCGACCCCTTCGTCTTCGGCCGCGGCGGCGAGGAGGCGCTCGCCTGCGCCGCGGCGGGGGTCGCCTGGGAGGTCGTCCCCGGCGTCTCGTCGGCAATCGCCGTCCCCGCGCGGGCCGCAGTTCCCCTGACCCATCGCGGCCTGGCGGCGAGCTTCGCCGTCGTCACCGGCCACTCGCCCGGCGACCCTCGCCTCGACTGGGAGGCGCTGGCGCGGATCGACACCCTGGTGGTGCTGATGGGCGCCGCGCACCTGGCGGAGATCGCCCTCCTTCTCCAACGCCACGGACGCCCGGCCGCGACCCCGGCCGCCGTCGTCGAGAACGGGACGCTGCCGGACGAGCGGGTGATCATAGGCACGCTGGCGGACGTCGTCGGGAGTGCCGCCGCCGCCGGCATCGGCTCGCCTGCCACCCTCGTCGTCGGCGAGGTGGTGAATCTCCGCGAGCGGCTGCTGGGTCAGGAGGAGCAGCCGTCGAGCGCCGCCAGCAGGATGCGCTCCACGACCTGCCCCAGCGAGAGGCCGGCCGCCGCCGCCGCCGCCATCAGCCCAGCGTCGGCGGCGAGGCAGGGGTTGGCGTTGACTTCGAGGATGCGCGGCTCGCCGGCCCCGTCGAGCCGCAGGTCGACCCGGCCGTAGCCGGCGAGACCGCAGACCGCGAAGGCGGCGAGCGCCAGCTCGCGGACCCGCGCGAGGAGCGGCCCATCGTCAACCTCCGCGGGGAAGCGGCGGACAGTGTGGGTGTAGACGAACGAGTCGGTCAGCCACTTCGCCTCGTAGCCCAGGACCTGCGGCAGGTCGGGCGGGAAGTCGACGAACTCGATCTCGGCGACCGGCAACGCCGCGACGCCGCCGCGGCCGTCGGCCAAGAGCGAGACGTTGAGCTCGCGCCCCGGCAGGAAGGCCTCGGCGAGGACGGGGTGGCCGGGGAAGCGGTGGGCGAGCGCCGCGCCGCGCGCCAGGGCCTCCGCCCGCGTTTTGCAGACGGGGTTGCCTTCCAGCCCCACCGAGGCGTCCTCGCGGGCCGGCTTGACGATCCACGGCGGCGGCACGCGATCGAGGACGGCGGGGCGATCGAGGTCGAGCCGGCCGCCGGCGGCGACCGGCAGCCCCTCGGCTGCGAGGACGGCGCGGGTCACCAGCTTGTCGGTGGTCAACCAGAGGGCGGCCGAGGAAGAGCCGGTGAAGGGCACCCCGAGGATCTCCAGCGCCACCGTGCTCCAGGTGTGGAGATGGGGAGAGCCGGGCGGCGCCTCGACGAGGTTGAAGACGGGGACCCGAAGGGCGCCGGGTCCGCCCAGGACCTCCCAGGCGCGGCCCCCCTCGACGGCCAGCGGCAGGGAGGCGATCCCCAGCGCCGCCAGGCCTGCGCGGACCGCCGCCACCTGGGCGAGGACGTCGGACGTGGAAGGGTCGTCGTCCGGCCCGACCGGGTTGTGCGCCACGACCACCCGGTCGACGTTCAGCATGGGACCAACGACCGGCGCGCTGGAGTCAATCCGGGGGGCGCGAGAACTTAGGGTCTGTCATCCCGAGCGGGAGCGAGGGACCTGGGAGGCGGGAGGCCTCCCAAACCTCTAGCTTTCGCGCCGCCCTTCCCCCAGGTCCCTCGCTCTCGCTCGGGATGACAACCGGGAGGACGTGCCTTGCGGCGCGGGGGCCAGTCTCCACGCCCGAGCGCTCGCTCTCGCTCGGGATGACAACCGGGAGGACGTGCCTTTCGGCCCGGGGGCCAATCGCCACTCCCGATCGCTCGCACGCCGCCGCGACGATCCTCCCCAGGAGCTCCGGATGAGAGACGCCGGCCAGTCGCGCGAGGATGGGCAGGTCGCCGCTCCGCGGGTTCAGGCCCGGCAGCGGATTGACCTCGAGGAACTGCGGCTCGCCGCGGGAGTCGCAGCGCAGGTCGACGCGCGCCGCGTCCCGGCAGGCGAGCGCCCGGTAGACGCCGAGCGCCAGCGTCCGCGCCCGCTCGGCCAGCGGCTCGCCGTCCAGCAGGCGGTAGGAGACGCGCTCCTCCCAATCGCCTTTGTTGAGCGCGGTGTAGGCCTCGCGGTCGTTGCCGCCGACGAACTCGACCTCCATCACCCCCACCACCCGCGCCGCCGCGCCGTTGCCGACGATGCCCACCGTCAGCTCGCGGCCGGGCAGGAAGGACTCGACGAGGATGGGCTGGCGGTGGGTCGCGAGCAGCTCGGCGCAGGTGCTCCGGAGCTCCCGCTTGCTCGCCACCTTCGAGCGCGCGCTGATCCCCTTCGAGCTCCCTTCGGCCGCCGGCTTGGCGAAGAGCGGCGGCGACAGCGAGACGCCTCGCAGGTCCTCCAGTCGCTCGATCACCGCGAACGGCGGCGTCGGAAGGCCGTGGTCGCGCACGATGCGCTTGGCCAGCGGCTTGTCGAGCGTCACGGCGCAGGTCAGCGGATCGGAGAAGGTGTACGGTTGATCGAACATCTCGCAGAGGGCGGGGACCTGCGCCTCGCGCGAGCGCCCGCGGATCCCCTCGGCGATGTTGAAGACGAGGTCCCAGCGCCGGCCGGCGGCGAGCAGGCGCGCCAGCTCGACGCCGCGGCCGACCCGCTCGACGGCATGGCCGAGCGACGCCAGGGCGCGCTCCACGGCGCCGATCGTCTCCTCGCTGTCGAACTCCATCACCTCGGCGGGCGACAGGCCGGCCGCCAGGTAGTCCTCCTTGCAGTCGTAGGCGAGGGCGAGGTGGAGCGAGCCCATCAACGCGCCTCGGCCGGGTCGACGTAGGTGTAGGTCTGATCCTCCCAGTTGCGGAGATGCCAGGTGCCGTCGGCGTGGCCGACGATGGTCTCCGCCTGCACCGGCACCTTGCCGCCGCCGCCGGGCGCGTCGACGACGTAAGTGGGGACGGCATAGCCGGTGGTATGGCCGCGCAGGGCCTTCATCAGCGCGATCCCTTCGCCGACCGACGTCCGCAGGTGCCCCGTGCCCACCACCGGGTCGCATTGATAGAGGTAGTAGGGGCGGACGCGCAGGCGGAGGAGGCCGTGGAAGAGGTCGCGCAGGACCTCGACCGAGTCGTTGATGCCGCGCAGGAGCACCGTCTGGCAGCCCAGCGGGATGCCGCCGTCGGCCAACAGGTCGCAGGCTTCGGCGACCTCCGGCATGAGCTCCTTGGCGTGGCAGAAGTGCAGGGAGAGCCAGACCCGGTGCTTGCGCAGCACCGCCACCAGCGCCGGCGTGATGCGCTGCGGCAGGAAGCCGGGGATGCGGGTGCCGATGCGCAGGAACTCGATGTGGGGGATGGCGCGCAGCCGGCCGAGGAGCTGGTCGAGGCTGGCGTCCGACATCAGCAGCGGATCGCCGCCGGAGAGCAGGACGTCGCGCACCTCGGTGTGCTCCCGCAGATAGGCGAGGGCGGCCTCGAGGCGGTGACCCAGCGGATCCAGCTCGCCCTGGCTCACCAGCCGGCTGCGCGTGCAGTAGCGGCAGTAGGCGGCGCAGGTGTCGAGGACGAGGAAGAGGACGCGGTCGGGATAGCGGTGGACGAGCCCTTCGACGACGCTGGCGCCGTCCTCGTCCAAGGGATCCGCCATGTCCTCCGGCGAGACCATCAGCTCGTTCTCGACCGGCACCACCTGGCGGCGGATGGGGCAGCGCGGATCCTGCGGATCGAGGAGGGTCGCGAACTGCGGCGTCACCGCGACCGAGAACTTCTCGGAGGCGAGGATGAGGCCCCGCCGCTCCGACTCGGTGAGGTCGAGCAGGCGCTCGAACTGCTCGAGCTTGGTCAGCCGATGGCGCATCTGCCAGCGCCAATCGTCCCACTGCGCGGGGTCGTACTGCACGTTCAGGGCCTGACAGACGTCCTCGCGGCGCGAGGTTTCGGACATCACCGAGGCCACAGCCTCATGTCTCATCATCGATCTCTCCTTGGAGATTCGGGGTCGATGCGGGGTCCATGCGAGGTCGATCGTTTCGACAGCCGGAGCGCTCGCGGAGCAGGAGGGGACGGCGAACCCGGTGGAAAGACCGGTGGGAACGCCCTAGAGGGCCAGACGAGCATTCTTTGGTTAGCGCGCTAACCAGGGAGGGCTGTGCCGCAGGAGCTGAAGGGAGCGGGGAGCTGCGGCGGAGGTGGGGGTGAAGGTGGGAGGACAGACGGAGGCACCGATGCCGATCGAACGACAGGCATCCACGGAAGCCGCGCTGTCGGGAGTACTCGGAGGTTGGTCGGGAGCCGCGTTCACGTCCACGTCATTAAAGATAGCGGACTTCTCCGCCATGTCAAGAGGAAATTTACGATTGGGAAAAGGAGGTCCCGCGAGCCCCGCCGGAGCGACTCGGAGCGCCCGACCCATCGCGCGCCTGGCGCGTCTGATCCGCGGGTGAGCACCCCTTTTGGCCGGTGAGGTCGCGGGACCGTTCTCATGCCGTTCGCCAATGCAAACCTGGAACCATGGAGGAACGATGCGGGCTCAATGCCGCGGCAGCGCCGGCATGGCCACCGACTCCGCCGCGCGGCAGCCCTCTCCCGCGCAGGCGTGGAGCTTCGCCAGAATGGCCGCGACCTTGACGAGGAAGGAGGCGCGGGCGCTCGGCTGCAGGTTGTGCATCTCGTAGGGATCGGCGCGCAGGTCGTAGAGCTCCTGCTCGCCGCTGGCGTAGAGGACGTACTTGTAGCTGCGGGTGCGCAGGCCGTAGTAGGGGACCGGCGGCCAGACGCCGGCTCTCTGCAGGTCGCCGGCGTCGCGCGGCTCGAGCACGCCGGCGCGTCCCTGGCGCGACTCCTCGACGACGGCGGCAGGCCACGGCGTGCTGCGCTTCCCCGACGACGGGAAGGGGCGCTGCTCGACGAGGATCGCCTGCCGCCAGTCGGCCGGCGCGGCGCCGGTCAGGAGCGGCACGAGCGAGCGCCCGTCGGGATCGCCCGGCAGGGTGGTGCCGGCGAGCTCGGCGAAGGTGGGCGCCAGATCGACGCTCAGCGCGAGGTCGTCGACGGTGCGGCCCGCCGGCACCCCCGGCCCGCGGACGATCAACGGCACGTGGATGTCCTCCTCGTAGGCGGTGTACTTGCCGGGCAGGAAGCGGTGCTGGCCCATGTGCAGGCCGTTGTCGGAGGTGAAGACGATGTAGGTGTGATCGAGCTGCCCGGTCGCCGCGAGCTTCTGAACCAGGCCGGCGACCAGCTCGTCGACGGCCTGGAGAGACTGGATGCGGCGGCGATAGAAGGCGTCGATGGCGCCGATGTCGCCGGCGCCGAGCGGCGCCACGGCGCGATACTGCGCCGGCTCGCCGCGGACGTCCTGCTGATTGAAGGAGGGGGTGCGCGGCGCCTTCAGGTTGGGGAACAGCGCCTGGTGCCGCGGCGCCGGGGTGGCGGGGGTGTGCGGCGCGTAGGTCGCCAGGTAGACGAAGAACGGCTGCCCGGCCGCGGCCGCCCGGCCGACGAAGTCGTTCGCCTTGGCGGCCAGGACGTCCGTCATGTAGTCCTCAGGCGCTTTCCCGTACGCGACGAGCTTGCCGTTCTCGTTCATCTCGTAGCGGTAGCCGCTGTAGGCGTCGTTGTCCGTCGGCACGTACCACTCGCTCCATCCCGGCGGCACGTAGTTGCGCTCGCCGCCCTTGGGGTAGCCGTTCAGGTACTTGCCCATCAGCACCGTGCGGTAGCCGGCGCGCTCGAGGGCGGTGCCGATGGTCGCGCGGTCGAGCTCCAGCGCCTGGAAGGTCTCGAAGCCGCCGTCGGGGGGGAAGTTGGTGTAGACGTGATGGTTGTGGGAGTACTGGCCGGTGAGGATGGTGGTCCGCGACGGGCAGCAGAGCGAGATCGGCACGAAGTAGCTCGCGAAGGTAGTCCCCTTGGCCGCCAGGAGGGCATGCACCTTCGGCATGTAGTCGAGGGCGTGGAGATCGAGGTCCATGTCGTCGGTCAGCACCAGGACGAGGTTGGGGCGCGGGGGAGCGGCGCCGGGGGCCGCCCCCGGACCCGTCAGCAGGAGAGCGGCCACGGCCAACAGGACGAGGCGCGGGGCGCGCAGCGTGGGTATGAATGTTGGGAGAATGGGGATCATCGGACTGCCTCTCCGAGCGCCGGCATCGGCGCCGCGTCGGCCGCGCGGCAGCCAGGGCCGGCGCAGGTGCGCAGCGCCGAGAGCGCCGCCCCCGCCTGGCTCAGGAAGCGCGGGGAAAGCTTCGCCTGCAGGTTGCGCAGCTCGTAAGGATCGTGGATCAGGTCGTAGAGCTCGCGCTCGCCGTTCTCGTACTCGACGTAGGTGTAGGTCGTGGTGCGCAGAGCGGCGTAGGGCACCGGCGGGAAGATCCCCTTGCCGGGCTCGTCGGTGTCGCCCATGTCCGGCGGCTCGAGGACGCCGGCGTGCCCGCGGGTCGCATCCGCCGCCGGCGTCGCCGCCGCCGGCTTGGCCCCGAAGGGGCGCTGTTCGACCAGCACCGCCTGGCGCCAGGCGCCAGGGGCGGGCGGGCGGGAGCTCCACAGCGGCACCAGCGAGCGGCCGTCGGGCGCGCCCGGCGCGCCTGGGAGGGTGGCGCCGGCGAGCTCGGCGAAGGTCGGCGCGAGGTCGACGCTGACGCCCAGCGCCTGCACCACCCGCCGCGCCGGCACCCCCGGCCCGCGAAGGATGAACGGCACGTGGATGTCCTCCTCGTAGGCGGTGTACTTGCCGGGCCGCAGCCGATGCTGCCCCATGTGGAAGCCGTTGTCGGAGGTGAAGACGACGTAGGTGTGGGCGAGCTGGCCGGTGGCGCGCAAGGTGTCGATGAGGGCCTCGACCATCTCGTCGACCGCCTGCAGCGACTGCAGCCGCGCGCGGTAGATGGCGTCGATGGCCAGGATCTCATCGGGGTTGAGATGGCGCAGGCGGCGGAACGGCTGCGGCTTGTCGCTGACGTCGGCCTCGTCCCACGACGGCGTGCGCGGCACCCCGTAGTTCTTGAACAGCCGGCGATGGCGCGGCGCCGGGGTCGCGGGGCGGTGCGGCGCGTAAGTCGCGAGGTAGAGGAAGTAGGGCTGCGGTGTATGACGGATGAAGGCCTGCGCTTTCTGGCTCAGGACGTCCGTCATGTAGTCGCCGGCGGCGTGCCCGTATTTGACCAGCTTGCCGTTCTCGTTCATCTCGTAGTCGAAGCCGCCATAGGCGTTGTCGTCCGCCGGCACCTCCCACTCGTCCCAGCCCGGCGGGATGTAGGTCGGGTGGTCGTCGTCCGGGTAGCCGTTCAGGTACTTGCCCATGAGCGCCGTGCGGTAGCCGGCGGCGTGGAGCGCTGTGGCGATGGTCTCCCTGTCGAGGCCGAGCTGCTGGAAGCGCTCGAAGCCGCCCTCGGGCGGGGTGTTGGTGACCACCCGGTGGTTGTGCGCGTAGACGCCGGTCAGGATCGACGTCCGCGAGGGGCAGCAGAGCGAGATCGGCACGAAGAAGTTGGCGAAGCTGGTGCCCTGGCGGGCGAGCAGGTCGCGCACCAGCGGCATGTAGTCCATGCCGCGGAGCTGCAGGTCGAGGTCGTCGGTCAAGATGAAGAGGATGTTGGGGCGGACTGCGGCGCGGGGAGCCGGAGGAGCGGAGGGCGCCGGCGGCCGGCCGGCGAGCGGGAGGGCGGCGGCGCCCACGATCGCGAGCGCGGCGAGCGCCAGCAGGGGCAGGGATCGGGGCGCGCGTCGGGCGCGAATCATCACGCTCCCTCTCAAAACGGCGCTGCCGGCTTGCGGCCGCCGTAGATGGCGTGGCCGGCCTTCATCCAGAAGACGTCGACGCCGGCGAGCCCCGCCTCGGCGAGCCAGCGGAGCTGATCGAAGAGCGGCGAAGGGTGGTCCACGGGGTCCGGCTCGGTCTCGGCGAAGAGGTTCCAGCGCTGGCGCTGGAAGTCCTCGTAGGCCGCGAGGTCGCCGGCGAGCTCGAGCGACCGGCGGCGGACCGCGGCGTCCCAGGCCGCGGCGGCGAGCGCCCGCGCCTCGGCCGTGGCCGGCTCGACCAAGTCGGCGAGGACGAGCGCGCCGCCGGGCGCGAGCGCGCGGGCGACGTCGGCGAACAGCTCGCGCTTGCCGGCGCCGTCCAGGTGGTGGACGGCGAGCGAGCTGACGACGGCGTGGACGGGCCAGGGAAACTGGCGCCAGGAGCGATCGGCGAGGTCGAAGAGGCGGGCGTCGAAGCGCTCGCCGTGGACGGCCAGCGCCGACCGCGCGCGCTCCAGCATCACGGTCGAGCCGTCGTAGCCGTGGACGACGATCTCCGGGAAGCGCGCCAGGAGGGCGCCGGCCAGCAGGCCCTCGCCGCAGCAGAGCTCGACCACATGCGCCGGGCTATCAGCGGGCGGCGGGACGAGGGCGCAGACGGCAGCGATCTGCTCCTCGCGGTCGGGCACGAAGAAACGGCCGGTGTCGAGGAAGCCGACGCTGTCGCTCTCGCCCCATCCATCCTTGCGGTCCGTGCAGGTCATGGCGTCTCTTCCCGCGGGCTAGAATACCGGGCCATGAGCCAACCCTCCAACTCCGGCACCCCCGGCATCCATGCACCGACGATCTTCGACAAGATCCTCGCCGGCGACATCCCCTCGCACAGGGTCTACGAGGACGAGCACGTGCTCGCCTTCCTCGACATCGGCCCGCTGAGCGTCGGGCACACGCTGGTCATCCCCAAGGAACGCCGCGCCCACCTCCACGAGCTCTCGGACGACGCCGCGGCCGCCCTGGGCCGGGTGCTGCCACGGCTCTGCCGAGCGGTGCTCCGGGCGACCGGCGCCACCGCCTACAACGTGCTGCAGAACAACGGCGCGGCGGCCCACCAGGTGGTGATGCACGTCCACTTCCACATCATCCCCAAACATGGCAGCCAGGGCCTGGGGATCGGCTGGCCCGCCGGCAAGCTCGACGCCGCCGACGCCCGGGAGCTGGTGGCGAAGATGACGGCGGCCCTGGCAGCCGATGGGGCGGCCGAGGACGGCGCTTGAAGGTCTTCGCCGTCCAGGACAGCTTCGGGCTCGAGAACCTCCTGCCGGCGGAGCGGCCGGAGCCGCGGCCGGGGCCGGGACAGGTGCTGCTCCAGATGCGCGCCGCCTCCCTCAACTACCGCGACCTGCTCACCGTCCGCGGCCTCTACAACCGCAAGCAGCCGCTGCCGCTCATCCCCTGCTCGGACGGGGCCGGCGAGGTGACGGCCGTGGGCGAGGGGGTGACGCGGGTGCGGGTGGGCGAGCGCGTCTGCGGCCTCTTCGCCCAGGGCTGGATCGCCGGCCGGCCGACCCGCGCCAAGCTGAGGACGACTCTCGGGGGCCCGCTCGACGGCACCCTTGCCGAGCAAATGGTCCTGAGCGAGGAGGGGGTGGTGCCGGTCCCCGCGCACCTGACCGACGAGGAGGCCGCCACCCTCCCCTGCGCGGCAGTCACCGCCTGGAACGCCCTCGTCACCGAGGGCGGGGTGACCGCCGGCGACACGGTGCTGCTGCAGGGCACGGGGGGCGTCTCGATCTTCGCCCTCCAATTCGCCAAGCTCCTGGGCGCGCGGGTGATCGTCACCTCGTCGAGCGGCGAGAAGCTGGCGCGGGCGCGCGAGCTGGGGGCCGACGAGGGGATCAACTACAAGGAGACTCCCGAGTGGGGAGCGCGGGCGAAGGAGCTCGCCGGCGGCGCGGGAGTCGACCATGTCGTCGAGGTGGGCGGCGCCGCCACCTTCAACCAGTCGCTCCGTGCCCTGCGCATGGGCGGCCGCATCAGCCTCATCGGCAACCTCTCCGGCTCGACCGCCGAGGTCAACCTGCCGGCGATCCTCATGCAGCGCATCCGCGTGCAGGGGATCATGGTCGGCGACCGCGAGAGCTTCGAGGCGATGAACCGCGCCATCGCCCAAGCGAGCCTGCGCCCGATCGTCGACCGCACCTTCCCCTTCGCCGAGATCCCCGCCCCCTTCGCGCACATGGAGAGCGCCAGCCATTTCGGCAAGGTCTGCGTGCGGATCGGGTAGATGGGGTAGGCTGATCGGACGCCCGCTCCGCGGGGGGCGTCGCGCCGCACCCTGACCGCAGCCAGAGGACGACCCTTGGACCGCATTCGGAATTTTTGCATCATCGCCCATATCGACCACGGCAAGTCGACCCTTGCCGACCGGCTCATCCAGCGCTGCGGCGCGGTCGAGGACCGCGAGTTCCGCGACCAGATCCTCGACTCGATGGACATCGAGCGCGAGCGCGGCATCACCATCAAGAGCAACACCGTCTCCCTCCTCTACACCGCCCGCGACGGCATCACTTACCAGCTCAACCTCATCGACACCCCCGGCCACGTCGACTTCTCGCACGAGGTGCGGCGGTCGCTGATGTCGTGCGAGGGGGCGCTTCTCTTGGTCGACGCCTCGCAGGGCGTCGAGGCGCAGACCGTCGCCAACCTCTACCTGGCGCTCGAGTACAACCTGGAGATCGTGCCGGTGATCAACAAGATCGACCTGCCGTCGGCGGACGTCGAGCGCATCCGCGAGGAGATCGACTCCGACCTCGGGCTCGATCCCTTCGAGGCGGTGCTCTGCTCGGCCAAGCAGGGGACGGGCATCGACGACGTGCTGGAGGCGGTCGTCCACCGGCTGCCGCCGCCGCAGGGCGACCCGCAGGCGCCGCTCCAGGCGCTCGTCTTCGACGCCCAGTACGACGTCTACCGCGGGGTCGTGCTCCTCTGCCGCGTCTTCCAGGGGACGATCCGGCGCGGGCAGCGCGTCCGGCTCATGCACTCGGCGCGCGAGTACACGGTCGAGGAGGTGGGGATGCTGCGCCTCCGCCGGATCGCCACCGACGACCTGTCGGCAGGGGCGGTGGGCTACGTCATCGCCGGCGTCAAGTCGGTCTCCGACATCGCCGTCGGCGACACCCTGACCGAGCTCGACAACCCGGCACCGCTGCCGCTCCCCGGCTACAAGGAGGCGAAGCCGGTCGTCTTCTCCTCGCTCTACCCGATCGCCACCGACGACTATGAGGACCTCGCCCGGGCGCTCGAGAAGCTCAAGCTCAACGACGCCGCGCTCACCTACCAGAAGGACTCGTCGACGGCGCTCGGCTTCGGCTTCCGCTGCGGCTTCCTGGGCCTCCTCCATCTCGAGGTCGTGCAGGAGCGCCTGGAGCGCGAGTACGGGCTCTCGCTCCTCCTCTCGGCGCCCTCGGTGCAGTACGAGGTCGAGCTCAACGTTCACGAGCCGGGCCAGTCGGTCAAGATCGACAACCCGTCGCTCCTGCCCGACCCGTCCACTATTAGGCGCGTCTTCGAGCCCATCATCCGCGCCTCGATCATGGTGCCGGAGCGCTATCTCGGCGTCGTCATGGAGCTCTGCCGCGAGCGGCGCGGGCTGGAGACGCGGTTCGAGTACCTGGCGGTGGGGCGCCTGCAAGTGACCTCGGAGTTGCCTTTGGCCGAGGTGCTGTTCGACTTCTACGACCGGCTGAAGACGCTGACCCAAGGGTATGGCTCGTTCGACTACGAGATCATCGACTATCGCGAGACCGACCTCGTCAAGGTCGACATCCTGGTCAACGGCGACAAGGTCGACGCCCTCTCGCAGCTCGTCCACCGCGAGAAGGCGCGCGCCCGCGCCCTCCACTACTGCGAGCGCCTGGCCGAGACCATCCCCCGCCAGAACTTCAAGATCGCCATCCAGGGGGCGATCGGCGGCAACGTCATCGCCCGCAGCACCATCAACCCCTACCGCAAGGACGTCACCGCGAAGTGCTACGGCGGCGACATCACGCGCAAGCGCAAGCTGCTCGAGAAGCAGAAGGAGGGGAAGAAGCGGATGAAGATGGTGGGCTCCGTAGAGATCCCCCAGTCCGCCTTCCTTGCGGTCTTGAAGTCGGACACGGATTAGGCTTTACCTGCTACAAAGGGCGTGCTGCTCTTCTGCCTGACCGAGGCCCGGCCCATTGAGACGACAGGCCGCCCGAGCGGGGGCGTGCGCTCGGTGCCGTCCCATCTGATACAATTGCGACAGTGGCTCCTGAGCAGTTTTTCGCCAGCGAAGCGATGAACCCAGCGCGTATCCAGGCCTCGAATCGATTCACGTCGGAGATCCTACAACCCGTCAGATCGCTGCGACCAAGCGCTCAAAGGCCGCAACCCAGAAGCCACTTGCTTCCCTTCTCTTCTGATAGGCAAAACATCAAGACATGAACGGAGTTGGTATCACTCTCGCTATCCTCTCCATCCTAATTGGAGTTCTTGGCGCCTTGCGGCAGGAAGTCGCAGCGGCCTTCGTTGCTTTTCGTAATCGCTACTTCCACACAAACGAAGGTGTGAGCGGCTTCTGGCATACAGCATGGGACAAGGGTGACAACCGCCCGCAGAGTGAGATCCTCCGCTTAGACGCATTCGGAAAGACGATTACAGGCAGCGTTGTTTTCTCCGTGGATCGCCAATCTCAATATCATATCCAAGGGGAGCTAGCAGAGTCATGCGTCATTTCCGGCACCTGGGCTAACAGAAATTTGGCCTATCGCGGCTTTTTACACGCTACGATTGCCGACAGCCTTGACTATGCTGACGGTTACTGGACTGGAACTTCACTCACCAATAAACGAGTCAAGTCAGGAACGTGGAAGATGAGGAAGATTACGACTGTACCTTCCGACCTAAAACTCCGCCTTGACTTTGATGCGTTTTCCAACGCCTTACGCAGCGTCGTCGCTCAACACGAGGCCCGGTATGCGGACGGCGCCACAGAGTACGACGTTGCCTTCGCTCTAAATGACAATCAATCGCTGCAGCTGCGCCTCGTGCGCGGTGTGTTTGATCCGATGCTTGGTAACATAAGCCCCATCACCGCTAAGTACTTGATGAGGCTCGAGACTGCATCTGCTCTAGACCTAGGATGCGGCTCCGGTTTTTTGGGCCTCTACCTCGCAAAGTACAAGGGGGCACAGGTCGTCGCTGTGGACAGCAGCGACAGAGCCATCACGTGCACAACTGAGAATGCTCTCTGCAACGGCGTTAATGGCAAGGTCACCTGCCTGCGCGGTGAGCTCTATGCCCCGGTGTACACTGCATGCCCACTTCCGGATCAATTCGACCTCATCGTTGCAAATCTCCCGTTTACGACTCGCCATAACTATGATTCAGCGCTTAGTGGCTACAACTTCGCCGAAAGACATGCACCAGAGCGTTTTCGCTCAATGTTCTGCGCAAGCCCAGGTCTGCTCCGGACCGTGATACTCGGTGCAGCGTATTTTCTCCGATTGGGTGGTCGCCTCGTGATACCAGTTGGTGCTTCCGCCGATTTAGCAGAGGTTTCCAACGCCATAGCTCTCTCGGGAATGCCCGAGCGCGTTGGATCCATCTCGACCGTATTTGGAGAAGATATTGCGATTCTGGACCTTCAGAAGACAGAGGCCTACCCGTGACAGTACTATTAGTAGGGGAAGTAAATGTCGACTACTTGGTCACTAACGATTCGGCGGTCGTCGCGCATTGGAATGCGGCAGGAGCTGTCCGTCGTCGGGGCGGCATGGTCTGGAATTCAGCATCGACCCTGGATCGCCTTGGCGTTGACGTTTTTGTTTACGCCCCGCACGGAGAAGAATTTCTGGTTGCTTCTGCTGAGAAGATTCGGGGAACGTTGAGCCCTCGCCTGGGTACATCCTTCCGGGATAATATTTGTCTGTCACTCCTCAGGCCAGGCGGGGAACGCATGACCGTGTTTGTTCCATTTGAAAGGCAGGAACAGTATTTTAGAGCACTAAGGGAAACAGTACCCGCCGTGGCTGAGCAGGTCGAATCGGTGGTAGAGGCCGTGTTCATCTCAAGCACGGAAGAGACATTTACTGTCCTTCAGCTAGAAGACGCTGCTTTACTGATGCCTATCTATATCAGCCTTTCCAATGTCGTGAAGTATTGGAGCACCAATGCCTTGAAATTTGCCTTGCTAAACGCCGATGTAGTTTTCCTCAATGAAACGGAACTCGGTCTCCTGGAGGCACGCATCGGACCGGTCGGGGCCGGCACCTTTTCGGGAAGGCTGCGGTTGCTGGTGGTCACCTGTGCCGAAAGGGGAGTTCTTTGTTTGAGTCCTGCTGGCACTATGCGTCACGAGGTTCCACTTGGCGTAGTGGGACGCGCCGAGCAGGTTGGTGCCGGAGATACGTTCGCTGGCGCATTCGTGTATGCCGAGCTCCGGGCTGGGTCAGGTATCTCGCAGGCTGTGGCACTGGCACAGGTGGCAGCATACGAATGGTTGGTCGAAAGGCGGCGACCAGATGTCGAGAGGCTATTGTTCCTTGTGCGAGGGGTGGTCGTCCCCACTGCATCGTGGCAAGCATGGCCTGCATGAACTGCTGGTTGAGAGCATGAGGGTCGCCAAATCTGCAGATCGAACTTGCTCCCTGGGAGTGAAGCTTAGTCGCAGTGGACCGCAATTGGAATATGCGATTGACCAGGTCATGGTCCTGAGCCAGAATGCGGTCAGCAGCCTCGGGTTGTTCGCGCCTATGCCGCTAGAAGGAGCTATTTTACCTTCGGCCTAGACATATTCAACATTTCCACATTTGGGGCAAGTCGCAACGCTTTGTCCAGAAAAGATACCGGCCGTCATCGCAAATTGTCCCCATCCCTTTATCAGGTAGCCGTACCCACACTGCGAACACTTTTTCAGCTTGTCTCCGCCGCCGAATGTCGACATAAGCGAATGGCCGGCGAGCAATACAGGCGTAACATGGTGTGGCATTTTTGGTGCGCCCTGAGCAGTTTTCAACTTACTCAGCTCTTCTCGGAGAATGTCAGATCTGTTGATGTACGCAAGCATCTCTTCTAAGCGGTCACTTGACTGGCTTACAGTCGCCATGAAAGCCAACTGCTCTTCTTTAGTCATTTCAATGTCCAAAAATTCCAGACGAATACCATAGCACCATGGCGAGTCCAGAATCGAGGCTATTCTCTCCAAGTGGAACAAATCCACTTGTGCTGTGTCGGCCATTTTCCTTAGCTCTTCGCGTTCACCTAGATTTAACTCCTGATTAGTTATGAAGGCGAGGCGGGCGGCTACATTTTTGGCTACACCTTCCAAGTCTCCCGCAAACTTTTTTCTTATCATGCTGAACGCTTGTTGGCCACGCGGAAAATAACTCGCGCCGACGGTCTTTATCTGATCCTTTACGCAAATGATATCCTTCAATCCATCCTGGCCACCCAAGGGATGAGATGGATCTATTGCCTTATACCCTTCAACGCGGAGAACTTGCGCGGCTAATCGTTCAGAGGGCGCTTGTCCTCTGTCCCAACGCAGTAACCTACTCCACGTTTCACCGCCTTCAGTTTGCCTGCGGCTCATAATCGTCTCGCATGCCTACGGTGGCTCCTGCACCGGGAGGTCGCGTAGGCAATTATACAGCAGTGGCGCAAGTGAGAGCGGCTAAGCCGAACGCGATGGTACGGAGTCTTTTTCTTTCGTTGCCGAGCGCACCGGAGTCCAAGGGCCTTGTTATCCGGCGGGCACTGCGGGAGTATCTGAGGCGGGTCGCCCGCGCAACCTAACCGAGGAGCAGATCCAGGGACGACAACGACGGAAAACGCCCGTGCGGAGTTCGTGGACGCCTCAGGCAAGGTCGTAGTGGAGATACCCGCCGCGCTGGGCGCATGGCCAGACCTGCCACTCCTCGGCAGGCCGAGGCGCACTATCATCGAGACCGCAGGAGGTGCGCAATACGCCACCATGTGCATGTGGCTCCATAGCACTCTTGTCTGCTAGGGCAGAGGTTGGGTCGATTTATACGACTAGCTAGTGCCGGTCAGCCTCACCCGAGCGCCCAGCCCTGGCATTCGGGGCCGCGGTTGCTTTCACCTCGGACCAGGGAGCCGACTGCGCAAAAAACCGCCTGTCTGCGTATTGGGGGACTTTTCACCGAGATGGGCGTCCTGCGACGCGGATGGGAGCCCTGTCGCGCCGTTGGGCGGGATTTCGCGATAACGGGCAGCTTTTCGGCTTGGCAGGCGCTTTTCTACGGCGACGGGAGCCTTTAAACCGTTTCAGGGCTCTTAATACGGTGAAATCCGTCCGTGGAGCGAGACAAGGCTCCCATCTCCGTCGCAGGGCTCCGGTTTCCGTCGCAAACGCCCTGTCAGCTTAGAAAAGCTTCCTCCGCCGATCCATGGCGTCTATCGAGCAGTACGGAGCCCTGACGGCGATAATTTCGTCCGTGGAGCGATACAAGACGAAGAATTCGTTGGGATTGGCTCGCCCTTCTTGGGGAAGGCCTCGCCCTTCTTGGGGAAGCACCCTTCCCCACTTGGGGAAGCCCTCGCCCTACTTGGGGAAGGCCCTTCCCTTCATCGGGCGGTCCTCGCCCTTCTTTGGGCGAGCCCGCCCTTCTTGGGGCGCGGGCCGTACTTCTTTGGGCGGCCGTCGCCCTTTCGGGGAAGGAGCCGTCCCCGCTTCGGACCGGCTACGCTGCGGCGGGTCGCTGGGCGCCTTCCGGGTGGGCCCACGGTGTTCTCCACCGTCTGCAGCGGCACGAACGGACCCCCGGCGCCGCCAGGGCATCGTAGCAGGGGAACCAACAGAGAGTAGAAAATATTTCGCTCACCGCCTTGAACGCTTTTCGCCAGGATGACGCGGTCGTCCTCCGGCAGCCAGTCGAGGAAGAGCCCTTAGCGGGACGGCCCCGAGGTGGACCGGCCCGAAGGGTATTGCGCTGGGTGATTTGGGAACCGTCGAGTCCGAGGGCTAGCTCTTCGGCTCGGGCTCAGGTCTTGCCGTTATGGAATGTGGTCAGCGCACCGGCAGGTGATCTGGCCGTCGGTATGACAGATGCGCCCGAAGTCATAGCAGTAAAGATTTGTCCCGCAAGGAGCGTTGACGGAGCGCGTTAGACAAACAAAGTCGCTGCAGGAGCTACATGGCGGAGGAGTCGCCGGCACGGCGGGCGGTGGAAAGGTCTCCGGCTTGGGTAGCCCAGCGGCTACCGACTGGTTCAGACTGCAGAGGAAGGACGACGGCGAGGAGCTAGCGCCCGCGACGAAAGGCGTCGCGGCCGGCGCCGGCGGAGCGCTCACGGCAGGTGCGACGGCGGCAGTCGCAGGAGAAACACCCATCGCACTCAAGACGAGGACGAGCACACCGAGAATCAGGCTGGCTTTCGACTTCATTGCGGCCTCCATTCCGTTAAGCAGTTAGCATCTATCCTCGGTGGTGCTTGCCGGAGCTGGAGGCGCGCCGGCCCTTGGTTTTGTAGAGCTGCGGGCGAAGCGTGAGGAACCGGTCAGATCCGATCGAGCGCCCAGCCCTGACCTTCGGGGCCGGCGGTCAGGACGAGGACGCCGCGCCCGGTGATGGCGAGGGTGTGCTCGAAGTGGGCGCTCGGGCGGCGGTCGCGGGTGATGATGGTCCAGTGGTCGGGCTGCATCTTGACCCCCTTGCCGCCCGCGTTGACCATCGGCTCGACGGCGATCACAATCCCCGGCTCCAAGGCGAAGTCCGGGATGTCGGTGGTGTAGTAGTTGGGGACCTGCGGGTCCTCCCACAGCTCGCGGCCGATGTGATGGCCGACGAGGCTGTGGACGACCGCGAAGCCGGCCCGGCGCACGTAGCTCTCCATCTCCCTCGCCACCTGCCGCCAGCGCTTGCTGCCGGCGATCGACTGGATGGCCAGGCGCAGCGCCCCTTCGGTGACCTCGAGGAGGCGGCGCACCTTGGGGTCGACGGCGCCCACCGGATGGGTGACCGCGGCATCGGCGCACCAGCCGTCGAGCTTGACGCCGGTGTCGATGCTGACGATCTCCCCCTCCGCCAGCCGGCGCGGGCCGGGGATGCCGTGGACCACCTCCTCGTCGATGGAGATGCAGGTGGCGGCGGGGAACGGCACCTTGCCCGGCACGCCCTTGAAGAGCGGGACGCCGCCGCCTTCCACGATGACCCGTTCGACCGCGGCGTCGATCTCGGCGGTGGTGACGCCGGGCCGGATGAGGGCGGCGGCCGCCTGGTGGGCCTTCCACACCAGGAGCCCGGCCCGCCGCATCTTCGCGATCTGCGCCTCGGTCTTGAGGTACATCGTTTGCGAGTGTACGCGAGCGGCACCCCTGGCAAGAAGTTGGAAGCTGTGGAATCATCCGCGCGACGTCGATGACCGCAGCCGCCGCACCCTCCGTCCTACCGCTGTTCCCGCTGACCGGCTCCCTCCTGCTCCCCGGCAACTGGCTGCCGTTGAACGTCTTCGAGCCGCGCTACCGCAACCTGGTGGCCGACGCCATGCCGGGGGAGCGGCAGATCGGCATGATCCAGCCGTTCGTGCCGCGGCAGGACAACTGGCCGGCGCTCGACGCCCCGCCCGCCCCACCCGATGACCCGCGCCTCTACACCGTCGGCTGCGCCGGCCGGATCGAGAGCTGCGAGCTGCAGGCGGACGGCCGCTACGTGATCCTCCTCAAGGGCGTGCGCCGCTTCCGGGTGCTGGACGAGCTGCCGCTCCTCTCCGGCTACCGGCGGGCGGTCGCCGACTACTCCGACTTCGAAGGAGACCTCCACGAGCTGTCCAAAATCGTGAACCCGTCGCGGGTGATGGCCGCCATCCGCGCCTTCGGCACCGCCCACGAGCTCTCCTTCGACTTCGACCTCCTCGCCTCCCTCCCGGGAGTGTCGCTCGTCAACGGCCTCTCCGTGGCCCTCCCCTTCCGGCCGGCCGAGAAGCAGGCGCTGCTCGAGGCGGCCGGCCCGGCGGAGCGCGAGGAGCTGCTCCTGACCCTCATGGGGATGGGCGTCTCGCCGCTCCCCGCCGACGAGTACTACTCCCCGCCGACGCTCAACTGAGGGCGCGCGCCTCGCTTCATCTCTTGTTCCTGGGAGCGCCGGCGTCCCCGCCGGCCTCTTCGCGGTGCCCGAGCACACCTCCGACTCGGTTGCAGCGCGCGATCCCATCCATTGTCATCCCGAGCGAGAGCGAGGGACCCGGGCGGGGGGAGGCCTTCCAAACCTCTGATAGCAAAGAACTTCACTCCACCCTTCCCCCAGGTCCCTCGCTATCGCTCGGGATGACAATTGAGGACCTGCCCATAGAACGGACGGGTGTAGATGAGAATGTACCCGTGACGACCCTCAACACCCACGCCGGCCTCTACCTCCACGTCCCCTTCTGCTCGGCGATCTGCCCTTACTGCGACTTCGCAGTGGTGACGGGGGGACGGGAGCGGCGGGCGCGGTTTGTCGACCGTTTGGTCTCGGAGATCGGGCTCTGGGCGGGCGAGGACTGGCAGTTCGACACCGTCTACTTCGGCGGCGGGACCCCGTCGGCCCTGGCCGCCGAGGACCTGGCGCGGATCGTCGCGGCGCTCCGTCATTCGCTCGCCGTCCGTCCCGACGCCTGGCTCTTCCTCGAGGCCAACCCGGAGGACGTGACGGCGGAGAGCCTCGCCGCCTGGCGTGGCCTGGGGGTGCGCACGCTGTCGCTCGGGGTGCAGTCGTTCGACCCCGCGGCCCTCCGCTTCCTCGGCCGCCGGCACGATCCGGCAGAGGCTCGCCGGGCCGTCGAGCTGGCGCGCGGCGCCGGTTTCGACACTGTCTCGATCGACCTCATCTACGGCCTTCCCGGCCAGGACGCGACCGCCTGGCGGGCAATCCTGGAAGCCGCCGTCGGGCTCGGTCCGGACCACCTCTCCTGCTACCAGCTCACCGTCCACGAGGGGACGCCCTTCGGCCGCCGGCTGGCGCGCGGCGCCCTCCGCGAGCTGCCGGAGCCCGCCCAGGCCGAGCTCTTCGACCTCACCCACGCCTTCCTCGCCGGCGCCGGCTACCCCGCCTACGAGGTGTCGAGCTTCGCCCGCTCGCCCGCCCATCGCTCGCGGCACAACCAGAAGTACTGGGACCATACGCCCTACCTCGGGCTCGGCCCCTCTGCGCACTCCTTCGCCGGCGCGCGGCGCTGGTGGAACGAGCGCCAAGTGGGGGACTACGAGGCGAGGGTCGCCAAGGGCGAGCGGCCGGTCGCCGGCGGCGAAGATCTGGGGCGGGAGGACCTGGCCCTGGAGGCGCTGATGCTGGGCCTGCGGACGACGGCCGGGATCGACCTCGCGAGCTTCCGCCGGCGCTACGGGACGGATCTCGCGGCGGCGAACGCCGGACTCATCGCCCGGCTCGTGGAGGAAGGGTTCCTCTCTGCTGCGGACGGCCGGCTGGCGCCGACCTCGAAGGGGCTGGCGGTCGCCGACTCGCTGGCGCGCGGCTTCGAGATCGGCCTCGCCTAGGGCCTCGGCGATCGCTTGCCCTTACGATCAGTTACCGCCATACTGGCAAGACCTATGGCGGCGACGTACGACTCTTCCTCGATCGAGGTCCTGACCGGCCTCGAGCCGGTGCGCAAGCGCCCCGGCATGTACACCTTCACCGACCGTCCCGATCACCTGGCGCAGGAGGTGGTCGACAACTCGGTCGACGAGGCCATCGCCGGGCACTGCTCGCGGATCGACGTCACCCTCTATGCCGACGGCTCGCTCGCGGTGGCCGACGACGGGCGCGGCATGCCCGTCGACCTGCACAAGGGGGAGAAGCTCCCGGGGGTCGAGGTGATCCTCACCCGGCTCCACGCCGGGGCCAAGTTCTCGGACAAGAACTACCGCTTCTCGGGCGGGCTCCACGGGGTCGGCGTGTCGGTCGTCAACGCGCTCTCGCGCGAGCTTCAAGTCTGGGTGCGGCGCGGCGGCAGGGAGTACCACATGTCGTTCGCCGGCGGGCACAAGGTCACTGCCTTGAAAGTTGTGGGAACCGTCGGCCAGCGGGTGACCGGCACCACCGTCCGCTTCTGGCCCGATCCCAAGTACTTCGACTCGCCGAAGTTCGGCGTCCCCAGGCTCAAGCACGCGCTGCGCGCCAAGGCCGTGCTCTGTCCGGGCCTGCGGCTCACCTTCACCCACGAGGGGGCGCCCGAGGACGACGAGGAGTGGCTCTACGCGGACGGCCTCAAGGCCTACCTGCTCGACGAGCTCGACGGCTGCGAGGTGGTGCCCGCGACGCCGTTCCTCGGCCACTTCCAGGGCAGCGACGAGGAGGTCGATTGGGCGGTCGCCTGGCTGGCCGACGAGGGCGACCTGGTCGCCGAGAGCTACGTCAACCTCATCGCCACCCCCCAGGGAGGAACCCACGTCAACGGCTTCCGCGCCGGCCTGACGGAGGCGCTCCGCGAGTTCTGCGAGTTCCGCGACCTCCTGCCGCGCGGCGTCAAGCTGGCGCCCGAGGACGTCTGGGCGCGCTGCGCCTACGTGCTCTCCGTGCGTCTCAAGGACCCGCAGTTCACCGGCCAGACCAAGGAGCGCCTGGCCTCCCGCGAGACCGCGGCCTTCGTCTCCGGCGTCACCCAGGACGCCTGCGGGCTGTGGCTCAACCAGCACACGGCGGACGCCGAGCGGATCGCCCGCCTGGCGATCGACAGCGCCGTCGCCCGCCAGCGCGCCGGCAAGCGGGTGAAGCGGAAGACGGTGACGAGCGGCCCCGCGCTCCCCGGCAAGCTCGCCGACTGCACCAGCCAGGATCTCTTCCAGACCGAGCTCTTCTTGGTCGAGGGCGACTCGGCCGGCGGCTCGGCCAAGCAGGCGCGCAGCCGCGAGTTCCAGGCCATCCTGCCGCTGCGCGGCAAGATCTTGAACACCTGGGAGGTCGACCCCGCCGAGGTGCTGGCCTCGCAGGAGGTGCACGACATCGCCGTCGCCCTGGGAGTCGACCCCGGCTCCGGCCGGCTGGACGGCCTGCGCTACGGCAAGGTCTGCATCCTGGCCGACGCCGACTCCGACGGCGCCCACATCGCCACCCTCCTCTGCGCCCTCTTCCTCCGCCACTTCCGCGCCCTCGTCCTCGACGGCCGGATCTACGTCGCCATGCCTCCCCTCTACCGCATCGACGTCGGCAAGGAGGTCTTCTACGCCTTGGACGACCGCGAGAAGAAGGGCATCCTCGACCGCATCGAGGCCGAGAAGATCCGCGGCAAGGTCAACGTGCAGCGCTTCAAGGGGCTCGGCGAGATGAACCCGCTGCAGCTCCGCGAGACCACCATGTCCCCCGAGACCCGCCGCCTGGTGCAGCTCACCCTCCTCCCCGGCGACGACGCCGACGCCATGGTCGACATGCTGCTCGCCAAGGCCCGCGCCGCCGACCGCAAGGAGTGGCTGACCGAGAAGGGCAACCGCGCGGAGGTGGGGCCGTGAGGAAGGGCCGTTCCAAGAACGGCAACGGCCCCGCTCCCTCGCTGCCGTTCGTCGACTCCGAGAAGCAGTCGCTGGCGGTCTTCACCGAGAAGGCGTACCTCGATTACTCGATGTACGTCATCCTCGACCGCGCCCTGCCGCACGTGGCGGACGGCCTGAAGCCGGTGCAGCGGCGGATCGTCTACGCGATGTCGGAGCTGGGCCTTTCCGCCGCCGCCAAGTTCAAGAAGTCGGCCCGCACGGTGGGCGACGTGCTCGGCAAGTTCCACCCCCACGGCGACACCGCCTGCTACGAGGCGATGGTCTTGATGGCGCAGCCCTTCAGCGTGCGCTACCCGCTGGTTGACGGGCAGGGCAACTGGGGCTCGCAGGACGACCCCAAGTCGTTCGCCGCCATGCGCTACACCGAGGCCCGCCTGACCCGCTTCGCGCAGGTGCTGCTGGCCGAGCTGGGGCAGGGGACGGTCGAGTGGGGGGCGAACTTCGACGGCACGCTGGAGGAGCCCAAGCTCCTGCCGGCGCGGCTGCCGCACGCGCTCCTGAACGGCGCCTCGGGGATCGCCGTCGGCATGGCGACCGACATCCCGCCCCACAACGTGGGGGAGCTGGCGGCCGCCTGCCTGCTGCTGCTCGAGAACCCCAAGGCCGCGGACGACGCGCTCTTCGCCACCGTCCTCGGGCCCGACTACCCCACGGACGCCGAGATCATCACCCCGCGGGCCGAGATCCGCCGCATGTACGAGGTCGGCCTGGGCTCGATCCGCATGCGGGCGGTGTGGGAGCGCGACGACGGCGACGTCGTCGTCACGGCGCTCCCCTACCAGGTGTCGGGGGCCAAGGTGCTGGCGCAGATCGCCGGCCAGATGCAGGCCAAGAAGCTCCCCATGGTGGAGGACCTGCGCGACGAGTCGGACCACGAGAACCCCACCCGCCTGGTCATCACCCCGCGCTCCAACCGGGTGGACCTGGACGAGCTGATGGCCCACCTCTTCGCCACCACCGACCTCGAGCGCACCTACCGCGTCAACATGAACGCCATCGGCCTCGACGGCCGGCCGCAGCTCTACAACCTGCGCGGGATGCTGGCGGAATGGCTGCGCTTCCGCACCGAGACGGTCCGCCGGCGCCTGCAGTTCCGCTACGACAAGGTGCTCGCCCGCCTGCACGTCCTGAACGGCTACCTCATCGCCTACCTGAACATCGACGAGGTGATCCGCATCATCCGCCACGAGGACGAGCCCAAGCCGGAGCTCAGGCGGCGCTTCAAGCTGACGGACGTGCAGGCCGAGGCCATCCTCGAGCTCAAGCTGCGCCACATCGCCAGGCTCGAAGAGGTGAAGATCCGCGGCGAGCAGGAGGAGCTGGCCAAAGAGCGCGACCAGCTGGAGCGCACCCTCTCCTCCGAGACCCGGCTCCGCCGCCGCGTGCGCGAGGAGCTGGAGGCCGACGCCCGCGAGTTCGGCGATCCCCGCCGATCGCCGATCGTCGAGCGCGAGGCGGCGAAGGCGCTCGACGAGGCTTCGCTCATCCCCACCGAGCCGGTCACCGTGGTGCTCTCCGAGAAGGGCTGGGTGCGCGCCGCCAAGGGCCACGACCTCGATCCCAGGGAGCTCCCCTACAAGGCCGGCGACGCCTTCCTGCAGGCGGCCAAGGGGCGCACCAACCAGCTGGCGGTCTTCCTCGACTCGACGGGCCGCGCCTATGCCCTTCCCGCCCACGGCCTGCCCTCGGCCCGCGGCCAGGGCGAGCCGCTCTCCTCGCAGCTCCAGCCGCCGCCGGGAGCGAGCTTCGCGGGCGTGCTGATGGGCGGCGAGGACGACTTCTTCCTGCTCGCGACTTCCGCCGGCTACGGTTTCGTGGCCCAGGTCAAGGATCTCGTCTCGCGCAACCGCGCCGGCAAAGCGATCCTTAACGTCACCCCCGGCGCCCGCGTGCTCGCGCCGCTCCCGGTGGCAGACTTCGACAACGACTACATCGCCGCCGCCACGAGCGAGGGGAAGCTTCTGATCTTCGGCATTACCGACCTGCCGCTCCTGCCGCGCGGCAAGGGGGTGAAGATCCTCAACGTCCTCGCCGCCAAGGGAGAATCGCTGGTCGCCGTCGCCGTCTTCCCCGAGAGCGCCCACCTCCGCGTCCACGCCGGCAAGCGCTACCTGAACTTGAAGCCCGCCGAGTACGAGCCCTACATCGGCCAGCGCGCCCAGCGCGGCCTGAAGCTGCCGCGCGGCTTCCAGGCGGTGGTAGCGATGGAGGCGGTGTAGAGGTCCGCGACCAATGACCCGTCCCTGGCAGACCCTGGACCGGGTCGAGACCGCCGAGGGGTTGCTGGAGCTGCGGCGGCGGGGGGCGGCCGACTTCGTCATCACCGTCGGCGGCCGGGTGCTGATGAACGGCTCCGCCCACCGCTCGGAGGAGGCGGCGGCCGACCTCGCTTGCCGGCGGGTGGCGGGGCGGGAGCGGCCGCGGGTGCTGATCGGCGGCCTGGGGATGGGCTATACCCTGCGGGCGGCGCTCGACGCGTTGCCGGCCGCAGCGGCGGTGGTGGTCGCCGAGATCAACCCGGTCGTCGTCCGCTGGTGCCGCGGCCCGCTGGCGGCGGCGACCGGCCGGGCGGTGGACGACCCGCGGGTCGAGATCGTCCTGGACGACGTGGCCGCCGTCATCGCGCGGGCGGCGAGCTCCGACCTCTCCGGAGGACGGTTCGACGCCATCGTGCTGGACCTCTACGAGGGCCCCCGCGAGTCCACGCGAGAAGCGGGGGAGCCCTTCTACGGCCCGCGGGCGCTGGTGCGGACGCGGGCGGCGCTCGCCCCGGCAGGAGTCTTCGCCGTCTGGTCCGAGGAGCCGGACGTCGCCTTCGAGCGGCGCCTGGCCGCCGCCGGCTTCACGGTCGAACGGCGTCGCCCCGGCGGCGGCCCCCGGCACGCCGTCTACCTGGCGACGGGCGGAAAAATGCCTCCATCCTCAAGGTCTGGTACCATTCCTTGAACGGGTCTGCCTACCGGACCGCGTCAGCACGAACAACCGGGCCGCCAGGCTCACGAGGGAATTTATGGCATCGAATCAGGCCTCCATGGCACGTCGGCAGAGAGAACGGGCGAGTCAGCAGGCGCGGCTGGAGAAGCAGGCCCAGCGGCAGGCGCGGCGCGAGCAGAAGAAGCTGGCCACCCCGCACCCCAGCAACGACCCGATGAACGACCCCAGCATCGACTGGGGCCAGTCCGTCCGGGAGGTTCATATCCCGGATCCACCCGAGCCTGAGGAGGGCGAGGCGGCGGAGCCGTAGCCGCTAGGACCCGAGTGGCCGAGACCCGCCGGGAGGGAGCCTCTCTCCATCCCGGCCGGCCCATCCTCCTGCCCAGCCCCTCTGGCGCCAGGCGCGGGGCATTCCCATGACGAGAGGAACGCGGAAGGAGCCGCCGCCTTCGGACCCGGAGGCGGGGATCTGGCAGGGGCAGCCGGTGGCGCGGCGCTTCGTGTCGCCCGACGGCATGACCGTCCTGGTGGGGCGCACCGCCGCCGACAACGACGTCCTCACCTTCAAGATCGGTACCCCGCGCGACTTCTGGCTGCACGTCGCCGGCGAGTCGGGCTCGCACGTCGTGGTGCGCAACCCCGACGGCCTCGACCGCCTGCCGCGGGAGACCCTGCGCTTCGCCGCCTCGCTGGCCGCCGGCTACTCGAAGGCCCGCGACGGCGGCCGGGTGGCGGTGCACGTGGCCGCCTGCGCCGACGTCCACAAGCCGCGCGGCCTGCCCCCCGGCAAGGTCGTCCTCGACCGCTACAAGAGCGTCGACGCCTCCCCCCGCCGGCAGGACGGCGCGGGGGACTGAAGGTTGCCCGCGGCGACCGGGCCGCGGTAGTTTAGGGGCCATGAAAACTCGATGGCTGCCGGCCGCCGTCCTGCTGCTCGCCCTCTCCCCGCTGCGGGCCGAGCCGCCCGCGGCGTCGCCTCCTCCGCCGGCCGCCAAGGCCGCCGAGCCGGTCCCGATCCCGGCCCCCGCCGACCTCGCGGCGCCGCCCGCCGACGCCCAAAAGACCGCCTCCGGCCTGGCCTCCAGGGTGCTGTCCCCCGGCACCGGCACCGTCCATCCGGCGGCGGCCGACAGGGTCAAGGTCCAGTACACGGGCTGGACCACCGACGGCAAGATGTTCGACTCCTCGGTCGCCCGCCGCAAGCCGGCCCTCCTGCCGCTCGACAAGGTCATCGCCGGCTGGGCCGAGGGGATCGAGCTGATGGTCAAGGGGGAGAAGCGGCGGCTGTGGATCCCGGCCGAGCTCGCCTACGCGGGGCGGCCCCACCGCCCGCAGGGGATGCTGGTCTTCGACGTCGAGCTGCTGGAGGTCCTGCACGTGCCACCGCCCCCGCCGGACGTCGCCGGCCCGCCCGCCGACGCCGAGAAGACCGCCTCGGGGCTGGCCTCGAAGCGTCTCGCCGCCGGCACCGGCAGCACCCATCCGAAGGCCGACAGCGTCGTCGAGGTCCACTACACGGGCTGGACGACCGACGGCAAGATGATCGACTCCTCGCTTGCCCGCGGCGTCCCCGCCACCTTCGACCTCGGCAGGGTGATCCCCGGCTGGACGGAGGGCATACCGCTCATGGTCGCCGGCGAGAGCCGGCGCTTCTGGATTCCCAAGAAGCTGGCCTACCGCGGCCAACCGGGCTTCCCGGAGGGGATGCTGGTCTTCGACATCGAGCTGCTGTCGATCGTCAAGGAGTGATGACGGCCCGCGATGACGCGCTCGTTCCCCCGCCAGCTGCTCCAGGTCGGCGACCACCAGGTCGCCCTGCCCGAGGGGGTCACCGTCCTCGACTGGGCCCTCGAGCGGGTGAGCTGGCAGAACCCCCGCATCCGCGCCTTCCTGGGCTGCATCCACATCCTTCACGGCATCCTCGAGAGCAACTACTCGATCCTCCACTGCTCGCCGGAGCGCCTGCTCGACATCTGGAGCAAGGTGCGCAAGGTGTCGGCCCTCATCCGCAAGGACATCGCCCCCCTCCTCGCCGCCCCGTCACGCATCCCCAGCCTGGAGGCGGCGCGCCAGAGCGCCGAGCTGTCGCTGGGCATGGCCGACCATCAGGTCATCGAGCCCATGGAGCGGTTTGGCGAGACGGTCCCCCCCGAGCAGCTCCTCGACCTGCGCAAGGCCCTCTGCATCGCCATCAGCCAGCTCCACTCCTTCCTGCAGGACACCTTCGGCGAGCTCATGGCGGGCGATCCGCGGAGCCTCCACGACGCCGACTACTTCCTCTCCCGGCGCTTCCCCCAAGACATCGAGGAGGCCGAGTGGCTGCACGCCACGGTGGACCGCCTGCAGGACTACCTGGAGCGGCTGGAGCCGGCGCGGGCCCGCAACGTAACCGCCCTCGCCAGGACGCTGGAGAACGAGCGGGCCATCCCCCGCGGCCAGACCTGGGAGGACACCATGGTCCTCCTCGAGGTGCTGTTGAACGGCCTGGCGCCCAAGCTCAAGGAGGTGCTCGCGCTGCGCGGCGTCCGCTTCTACGAGATCGAGATCCTCGACCGCTACGCCGCCGAGCTGCCCACCCGCTGCCGGGTCTTGATCGAGATCCACGAGGCCGCCTGCGAGGCGCTCGACCGCCTGACGGCGGCGGCGGGCGACTCGATCGACGAGGCCGAGCAGAACGCCCTCGACCTGGCGGAATGCCATCTCCTCTTCAGCCATCGGATGGCGAGGCTCCTGGGCGAGATCGACCGCTGTCTCCAGGACCTCATCGCCTTCGTGCCCATCTGGCTCGAGAGCATCGAGAAGCGGCGCGCCCTGCTGCTGCGCAAGAGCGCCGGCGAGCCGGTCCCCTCGGAGTAGCGGCGGCGCCTAGCGCGCCGCGTAGAGGGCGATCACCCTCTCGATGGCGCGGCGGCAGACGGCGCAGAAGCCGACATCGTCGCGGGTGAACATGATGCAGTCGGTCTGCGGCCGGTAGTAGCCGTGGGCCTCGTAGTCGGCGCCCTCGAAGGCCCCCACCTTGCCGGAGAAGGCGTCGGTCCCGAGGAGGCGGGTCTCGTGCTCGCGCTCCTCGAGGAAGAGAGCGTCCATCTCCTCCTCCGGCCGCTTCGCCGCGCGGATCGCCCGCCGCCGCTTCTGGATGGCGTGCGAGTAGGTCTCGAACTCCTCCTTCTTCCACGGCGTGGGGACCGGCACGCCGAGCGACAGGAGCTCCTTCCATTTGATGCGGGCGGGATCGGCGACCGCCGTCACGTTGGGCTCCCAGGGCTCGACGAGCTTGCCGGTCTCGGTGGGGACGTCGGAGGTGTAGTACTCGTCGGCCAGCGCCGCGAAGTGATGGCCGAACTCGTGGACGAAGACGTAGGGCGACCACAGGCTGTCGGCGGCGACCGTGCTGTAGAGGTTGAAGATGCCGCCGCCTCCGTACGTCCTGCCGTTGACGAGGATCTCGACGAACTCGTAGGGGGCGAACTGGGCGATGTCGCGGAAGGCGCGGTTGTCGAAGGTGAGGACGTAGCGCTCGGAGCCGAAGGCGTCGTAGGTGGCGCCCACCGGCGACCGGCGGTGGACTCCGGTCGAGGGGCGCGAGATGCCGGACTCGGCAGCCGGCGGGCAGAGCCCCCAGACGTTGAAGTCGCCGCGGTGCTCCTTGAACGGCGAGGTCGCGAAGAGGATCTCCATCAGGCGCCGCGCGTCGCGCTCGAACTTGCCGGCCTCGGCCGCCGTGTAGCCGTCGCCCAGGATGAGGAAGTCGACCTTGGCCGCCGGCTCGCCGCTCTTCTGGAGGGTGAGGAGGGGCGCCGGAGCGAGGGGCGCCGAGGTGTCGACGAACATGTCGGCAGGATCGACGGTCGCCGTCCACACCTCGCGGAAGTCGTTCCTGGCGTCGCGCTTCTTGAGGACGACCTGCACCGGCCGCTCGGGAGCCGGGAAGCGCAGCGATTCGGAGAAGGTGCGGCTCCGCTCCTTGGCCTCGTCGGTCTGCTCCCACTCGCCGTAGACGGAGGCGAAGCCGCGCGAGTAGAGGACGCGGTTGGTGGAACGGTCGACGACCTCGAAGAGGTACTTGCCGAGGTTGGTGTCGTCGATCGCCTTGGCGGGATCGCCGGGCCAGGGTAGCGGTTCGATCACCACGCGGTCGAAGCTGAACCGTTCCTCCGAGGCGTTGCCCGTGTGGTAGTAGTCGAGGCGCATCGTGCGCGGCGCGGCCGACGCCGCGGAAGTCATGGAGGCCGCGGCAAGGGACAGCAGCAGACAGGCCAGGACAGCCTTCATCGTCATTCTCCTCTGAGAGATAGATTCAGACGGCGTCGCCCGCCACGATCTCGAGCAGGCGCTCGCCGTATTTCTTGAGCAGGGTCGGCCCGATGCCGGAGACGGCGAGGAGCTCCTCCTCGCCCCTCGGCCGCGCGGCGGCGAGGG
>Ga0209626_1000051_pt1 | contig 30784 bp, 25 predicted proteins | sample JacPinW_OM1H0_M2_FD_187962 | JGI IMG/M metagenome (GOLD analysis project Ga0209626, IMG submission 187962) | Forest soil microbial communities from Algoma, Ontario, Canada - Jack Pine, Ontario site 1_JW_OM1H0_M2 (SPAdes) (version 2) | ecosystem: Environmental > Terrestrial > Soil > Boreal... | reverse complement strand
AAGACCATGGGCGCACCCGCCACTGTGTACGCGGTTGGCATGGCACTGGAGCGCAATCCTGAGGTCGCTGCCGAGATCGCACGCAGTGGCTTCGAGGTCGCATGCCACGGACAGCGCTGGATCGACTATCAGTTCGTTCCGGAGGAAGTGGAGCGCGCGCACATGCTGCGCAACGTCGACACTATCACCCGTCTCATCGGCCGCAGACCGGTGGGCTGGTACACGGGCCGCCCAAGCCCGAATACGCGGCGCTTGGTCGTGGAGACAGGCGGCTTCCTCTATGACAGTGACGCCTACAACGATGATCTCCCCTACTGGACCGAGGTCTCAGGCTGCCGACACCTTATAGTCCCGTATAGCTTTGACACCAATGACAGCCGCTTGCAGCGCGGTGGCGATTTCAGCACCGGCGATGACTTCTTCACCTACTGCCGGGATGCGTTCGACTGGCTCTACCGCATGGGAGCCGAAGGGCGCCCGCGCATGATGAGCATCGGCCTGCACGGCCGGATCATCGGGCGCCCCGGCCGGATCGGCGCGTTAGCGCGGCTGCTCGTGCACATCCAGCGTCACGAAGGCGTCTGGCTGTGCAATCGGGCAGCCATCGCACAGCACTGGATCGCGCATCACGCAAAAAGCTGAATGTAGACGTCGAGTCGCTACAGCGCCGTGGCAGAACTGCCCAGCGGTTCATTGCTTGATGCTCACGGGATGCAAAGCGTATCCCAAGGACTTGCAGTGCCGGCGGCAGCTGTTCGCTGCAGCGACAGTCTGGGGGGTTGAGTGCCCTCGTCTGCCCGCCGAGCGCGAAAGCTCGCCAACTTGTGAACCACCGCGCAGGGAACGGTTGACTCCCGCTCCCGGATCGCGGAACTTAACCCTGCACGGGTTGCTCAATGCTGCTCGCCGGCCTTGGGCTCCTGTATGGGCTCGGCTTGCTGCCGCTAGGCGCGCGGGGATGGTCGACGCTGTCCGTGGCTCTCGTGATCGGCAGCATAATGCTGATCTGCGTGCCCGAGTGACTCCTCGGCCGGTACCGATCTTCGTCAAATCCGTCTAAGCCGTCCCGATGACCTCCCGCAGGAGGCGGCCTAAAGACGACCTCTGCTCACTCGCGCAGATAGCGCGCCAGAAACTCAGATACTCTGTGCAATCAGAAGAACCCACATCTTAGGCGCATGGAAGCCGGTATTCCCGCGTACCGGCCGGTCGCCAAGGGAGCCCAGGTGCTTCACGCGGGAGCGGCGATAATTTATGGCACTCGGCGACACTCTCTACGTATTCGACATCGAGCTTGCGAACTCCGACAGCAGCGTCTACGAGTCGCTGAGGGTTAGCGTGGCACGTCATCCGTCAGAGACGCCCGAGCACATGTTGACGCGGGTGCTCGCCTATTGTCTCGAGTACACCGAAGGGATCGCGCTTTCGAACGGATTGTCCGAGCCTCACGAGCCGGCAATCGCGGTGCGCGACCTGACGGGGGTGTTGAAAGCGTGGATTGATGTCGGGGCCCCGGACGCGATGCGGCTGCATCGGGCGAGCAAGGCTGCGCCGCGCGTAGCCGTCTACACGCACAAGGATGCCGTGCAGCTGGCGGCACGGCTGCGCGGGGAGCGGATCCATCGCATAGAGGCGCTCGAACTCTACGCAATGGACTTCGATTGGCTCCCAGATCTCGCGCAACGGCTGCAACGGCGAACGCAGTTCACGCTGACGGTGTCTGAACAGCATTTGTATCTCTCGCTCGGTGAAGAGACGCTTTCGGCGGTCGTCAACCGAATTCCCCTGGGGCAGTAGAACTGGAATCGCAGTCCCCTGGCACATCCAGGAGAGCGCCCGAGACACGGCGCGCACTACGTTAGTGAGTTGCATTGAAGCCAGATTGGGAACGCAAGATGGAGGGGAATTTTTTCGTCCCTCGCCCTGGGTGACGATTTGGCCCTCCGCACCGAATGATTCGCAGCCCGAGCGAGCGGCCCGCAGGGCCGCCCAGAGGTCGCCTTGGCGCCGAATCAAGCCACGGCGCTGGCACTGGCGACTCCCTATGCCGTAGTGCGCCGCGTGCGCTACCCTGCAGGTACCATGCACCTCCTACTCGTCACACCCCCGATGATCCAACTGAATACTCCGTATCCCGCGACGGCGTATCTGATGGGCTTTCTGCGCCTGCACGCAGCCGACCTTGGGCTCGAGCTGACACAAGCCGATGCCTCGCTCACGTTATTCCTGCGGCTGTTCTCGGCGCCGCTCGTCGCGCGCGCGGCCAAGGTGCTCCGCCAGCGCGCGCGGACCGCCGGAAAGCGTGCCCCGGTGCCGCCGTCGATCGCTCACTTTCTTAAGCATGCGAAGCGTTACGTCGACACTGTGGGACCGGCCATTCGGTTTCTGCAACGCCGCGATCCGAGCTTGGCATTTCGTATCGTCGGGCGCGCATTTCTTCCCGAAGGGCCACGCTTCGAGCATTTGAGCCCACCTCCCACGGGCGAGCATGCGGCGTTCGACGAGCAGCTGCTGTCCGCATTCGGCACGCTGGGCACGACGGAGCAGGCTCGTTACCTCGCGAGCCTGTACATCGACGACCTAGCCGACGTTTGGCGGGTCGGCATCGACCCACGCTTCGAGCTCGTGCGCTATGGCGAGCGACTCGCCGCAAGCGCCACCTCGTTCCAACCGCTGCACGAGGCGCTGACGGGCGAGCCCACACTCGTCGACACAACGCTCGACGAGCTCACGCGCGAGTTAGTCGCGCAGCCACCTGACGTTGTCGCCGTGACCGCGCCGTTTCCCGGCAATGTCTACGGCGCATTTCGCATGGCGCGCACGATCCGCGCAGCTGCACCGAAGGCAACGCTGATTCTCGGCGGCGGCTGGGTCAACACGGAGCTCCGTTCGCTGCGCGATCCGCGCGTATTCGACTACTTCGACTACGTGACTCTCGATGACGGCGAACGGCCTCTGCTAAATCTGCTGCTCCGGCTGCGGGGCCGCCCAGCAGCGCTCGTGCGCACGTATGTGCGCAAAGGCGCGGAAGTCCTGCTCGAGAACGATCCAACCCAGCATGACATTCCACAACGCGACACGGGCATTCCGACGTACGACGGCTTGCCGCTCGGTCAATACGTGTCCGTCATGGAAATGCTAAATCCAATGCATCGCTTCTGGTCGGACGGCCGCTGGAACAAGATTACCCTGGCGCACGGCTGCTATTGGAAGAAATGCTCGTTCTGCGACGTCTCGCTCGAGTACATCGGCCGTTACGATCGGCCGGGCGAGGACATCGTCATGCAGCGCATTCGAGCGCTGATCGCGGAGACGGACGAGACGGGCTTCCACCTGGTCGACGAGGCTGCGCCGCCAGCAGGCCTGCGTGCACTCGCAAAGCGCCTCATCGAAGAGAAACTCAGCATCACGTGGTGGGGCAACATTCGTTTCGAGAAAACCTTCACGCCCGAGCTATGCCGTCTGCTCGCCGCAGCCGGATGTGTAGCCGTGAGCGGCGGCCTCGAAGCGGCGTCGGATCGATTGCTCGAGCTCATGCAGAAAGGCGTCACGGTCGAACAAGTGGCGCACGTGACTCGCGCGTTCAGCGATGCCGGCATCATGGTGCACGCGTATTTGATGTATGGCTTCCCGACGGAGACCACACAGGACACGATCGACGCGCTCGAGCGTGTGCGTCAGCTTTTCGCGGCCGGCTGCATCCAATCGGCGTACTGGCATCGCTTTGCGGCGACGGCGCACTCACCAATAGGCCTGCATCCCGAGGAATACGGCATCACACTGCGGCCGCCACGCAACGTTACGTTTGCACGTAACGACATCGAGTTTGACGACCCCGTAGGCACGGATCATGACTTCTTAGGCAGCGGCCTGCGCAAGGCTCTTTACAACTACATGCACGGTGTCGGTCTCGATGCCGACGTGCGTGAATGGTTCGAGCCGCGCCCGGAAGGCAGGCGTCGCGTCGGTCGCCGCGGTTCGCTTCGTTCCGTGCCGATCACAACCGTGCCGCCGGACTTCATCGAACGCCTTCTCGGCTAATTCACGCGTGCGCTCTAGGGGCGATCACGCAAGTGGCAAATGTCTGCGAGGCCGTTGGTGGCCAACGCAGGTGCCCTCACGGTGACTCGCTTGCGCCCGCAAAGCACAAGGCCCGCAAGGCCGAGCATCAGCAGGCCCAACGTTCCGGGTTCAGGGACGCTCATGGCCCCGCCCCCCACGTGGACCAGTAAACGTGAGTCTCCATAAAAAAAGGTCGTAATGTCACCAGAATCACTCACGTAAGAGCTGGGGTTGAGGACCGTGCCCAGCGGGTCAGTGGAGCTGAGCAGGGCCGACTGACTGCCATTCCCAAGAGAAAAATCCGGAACACCTCCAAACCCCACGCCTATGCCCCCAAAGGCTGCGAAGAAACCACCAATGAATGGACCGCCCGGGCCGGGGCCAAAAAGCTCTCCAGAAAATCCAAAAGTCCCTGACCCTCCTTGGACGATGCTCTGACCACCCAGAGTCACGTTGAAGTCGCTCGCCACCACATTGGCACTCACTGTATTGACGCACGGGCCGCCGGGGCAATCGGTGAATGTGTATTGCAGCGAGTTCCGCGGCGAGAGCGTGTCCACGAGGAACGTCATCTGAAAGCCCGACGGGATGGGTCCGGGGCCGTTCCAGATATTCTGCGGTCCAGGCGGGGGAAGGGTTTCGATTTGGCCTGTGAAGTCGAACTGCAGCTCCTCGGCCTGCGCGGGCAGGCTAGTAAAGGCGAGAAGGGTTCCCAGCAACGCTAAGAACGCGCGGTTGGCGAGCGATAGCACAGGGCACATCGTGTATCCCCTTTTGTTGATTGTTCGCTCCAGGGCTTTTATAGCCCCGTCCCCAGCCCCAGCCTAGTGAAACGCGTCGCGACTGCGCACGACGCGATTCCGACCGCACCGCACCAGGAAGTTCGACACGCTTATTGCCTAGCGTACGCTCGCGCCAGTGGCGTGGGCCGCCACCCGCGAGCAGGTGACATGTCGGTCGTAGAAATACGGGTCGGAATGCAACGCGTGTTCTGTGGCCAGGAGGAACACTCTCCTGCGCCGCCCTCCGCATCGCGGGGCGACGGGATGACTGCGCCGTATGGTGGCGATCTTGGTGCGAACGACGTTCGAGCCAATCGATGGCAGAAGCGAACCCATGAGGCTTGGCTGACACAATTTACGGCTTCGGCGCTCGCGTCGGCTTCGGACCGAACGCCCGCACCGTATCACGCTGAGGGCGCGTCGTTCGCGACAGCTCGCGTTGGCGCGCGAGCTCGATAACCGCCGCCGCGTTGTATGCCGGGCTCGTGAGGGAAGCCAGAAACGCAACCACGTCGTCGATGTCGCGCTTGCTCAGGGCGAGCGGCACGATGTCTTTATCGAGATATGGGTCATTGAGTCCCGCGCCCTTGTTGTAGTGGTCCATCACGTCCCACAGCGTGGCGTGCGAGCCGTCATGGAAATACGGCGCCGTCAACAGAACATTGCGCAGGTTGGGCGTCTTGAACGACGCGATATCGGATTCCTTCTTGGTCACCAGAAAACGCCCCAGCGCCGACAGATCGGTCTGGATCGCAGCGCGATCGATCGCCGCCGCGTCGCCCGAGGCGACGAGCGCTCGCGCTTGCTTCGAGAGCCCCAGTACATCGTGCCGGAGGATCATCACGCCGATGTTGTGGAAATCGTTGTCGGTGAAGTTGGTGGTATCACGCTTGTCTTCGCTCAAGGCGTGGCACTTATTGCATCGGGCGCGCGTATTGAAAAGCTCCCAACCGCGCTGGGCCGCGGGAGCGATGGCATCGTGCTCGCCTGCGATGTAGTGATCGAACGGCGAATCGAAGGCGGCCTGGGTTCGTTCGTAGGCTGCGATCGCGCGTACCAGATTGCGCGCGTCGGGCGCTGAGCTAAACGCGTCCCGGAACTCCTGCCGGTACTCGGGGATCGCGGCGATCCTTGCCACGGCCGCATCGAGGCTTGGCTGGCCCATCTCCACTGAGTTGACGATCGGAAACCCGGCCTGCTCCTCGAGCGTTGCGGCCCGACCATCCCAGAACTGTGTCTTGTTGTAGAGCGCGTTCAGAATGGTGGGCGCATTGCGTTTCCCGAGGCGCCCCTCGATGCCAGTTGAGACCGCCTTGCCATCGGTGAAGGCGCGCGCCGGATCATGACAGGTGCTGCAGGCGATCGTACCGTCGGCAGACAGGCGCGCGTCGAAAAACAAACGTTGGCCGAGCGCCACCTTTGCCAGTGTCTGCGGGTTATCCGAGGGAATTGCGGCATGAGTCACCGCGACCGGCAGTCCAACTTGCCGCATCGGCTTGGGCCGGGCAAGCGGGCTTGCGGCCGTGCTCACAACCTCAGCGGCTCCGATCAGCGTGGACGCGGACAGTGCACCCAAGATGAGGGTGTATACCCGCAGTCTCATCGTGAATCGCGTGCTGAAGGCGTTGGACCTCAGACTGGCCTGGCCGACAGCTGTCATGGCGGATTCGCTTTTCCCATTACCAGTCCGCAGGCGTCCACGTCGGATCCGCTTGGTACGTTGTCATCACTCTCGCCACGCTTGCTGTATTCGGCCCGAGATCTTTTTCGTACACGACATCATCCTGGTTGACGATGAAAGTCATCACGCCCGAGGAACGGTACAGAGCGGGATAGGCGATGGCAGCGAATCCGCCGTCCGATTTCGACAGGATGCGGAAGTAATAGCCGTGGAACGGGACCGGCCTGTTGAGCTCTGCGGCGCAGCCGCAACCGCCGGTTGGGTATCGGGTTGGGACGCCTCGCTAACACACCCTCCTTGCACGGACGCGAGCACGAGTGAACTGGAGGCATAGAGATCCAAAGCTCGCTTCGACCGTTTCATGGCTGCAACTCCTGCGAGACAAGCCAATGCTCGTGTTCGAAGATTCCATCGTCATTTCGCTGCACCCCGTCAGCGTTTCATTTGCAATGCGGCTCCGAAGCCGGCCGGGCCAATTGCATCATCGGCCGGCGCGTCCGCGGCGCGACGAGTCGATTCGCATCGGTCTGCGGGGAGTGTTGACAATTGCGACGCTGGCGCGCCAGTTCGGGACGTCGATGAGCGGTTAGCCCGGCACGCAGCTCACGGCCCGAGCGGCCCCCAACGGGGTGAATGAGGTGTTGTGCAAAGCCCTGCAGGACCGTTGGGTCTGCTGTTGCTCGGCCTGGCCGAAGTTGTGCTTTGCGGACGCAAGCGAATCAGCGTGTGCGCACCGGATTGGTCTTGGCGGGCAATGGCCTGCTCGCGGGGCGGCCTCTCTTCAGGGACACGTAGGTCCTGCGTAGCTCAGTCTTCGCAGCGGTGCCACTTTCCCTTCTGATCAGCCACCCAGCATCCGGAGGCCTCGATCGTACCACCATCGCCAAAGTGGCTGACCTGCAGCACAGGCGCTCCGCGCTCGCGCGACAATTCGAGCGACATCTCGGCGGTGAAGAGCCAGGTGCGGAACTTGTGAGCCCGGCACGACCACGCCCGACCCGTGTCGGTTGCCCGAACCAGAATCTTCCGCAACTCTCTGGGCACGTCCGCGCTCCCCGGAATTTGATGTGCGTCGCTGGGTAGAAGGCCCGACCCAGCGATATACGCCTCCAAGAGCCGCTCCACATCGGAGGGCTGTTGCTGCATCTTGCGCAACCTGATCGTTTCCATGCAGAAGACCTCTTATCGCTCCGACCGATCGCCTACATGGCGACCTACGTGTCCGGTGATTATTGAACTAGAGCGCTGCGGTAATGCGTGTCGGGAGACCCATAATCGAGCGATTGACCGCTAGGGATTTCTACCTACGAAGGTGCCATGGAATCGCGCGCCGTCCCTGACGCGTATGCGATCGAAGGTCCGCTCTACGACGCTGGCCCGGTCTGGCGAGTCGAGCTCGCACTTCCGGCCGGATTTCCCGCTCGGAGCTCAAGGTAACGCGCACCAGCAGGCGTCGGGCTTCCGGATGTGAGCCAGGACGCGCACCGGAGAGTGGTGTCGATCTTGCTGCGGTGCGGCCGGTATTGTACTGCTCGCATTGCGAAGCGTTTCACTAGGCTAGGCTTGCGGACGAGCGTATAAGGCTCCCTGCGGAGAAGAAGCAAGAACAGGGGATACACGATGCGCACTGTGCTATCGCTCATAGTTGGCTCTTCGCTCACGAAAATGAACGAGCGATGCCTGTTGTGCAGACGAGTCGTCAGAGGGTGGAAACCACTGTTCTCCGCTACCTGGTGGACGACGATGCGCGAGCACGGAATTGATCCTGCCACCGGGCACCTCGAGAGTTGCCGCTACCGCGGCATTTATGCTACGGGATTGATACAGCGGCTACGCGCCAACGCCGCCGCATTGCTGGACAGCCGAGAGGCGCATCTATTAGGACTGGCGAAAGACTTCCGGGATGCGGCCGAAGAAATTGAGCGGCTGGCTCCCATGAGCCTGCCCTTGCCTGCGACTGTAGGGATCAATGAGATCATCGAAGACCGGATGGTCGCACACCTGCTTTACAGCGGGGCGCTTCCTGGAGCGTTTCCACAACGTGCTGCAGCCCTCCGCGAATTGTTTCCCGTTTGTTTCCCAGCCGACCGTGCCAAGGTGCACTGCGCGGGATTTTAGCGGGATGCGCGCCGTCACAACCCTCCTGAACAGTAGCCGATCCCGTTGAGGCTCGTGTTGCTCCATAGCGTCTGTACCGGGTAGACAGCGCCGTCGTTCCCGGTCATGTTGAACGGCGCACCTGGGACCTGCAGCCCATCTCCGACCCACGCGCACTTGTCGCCGATTTCCCAACTCTGGTAGTCGAACCAGGCGCCGTGCTGGACCAGCCCTGTCGATGACTCGGCACCGGGATCAGTGAGTGTCTCCGCGATCTCGTGACCGAGCACTATTGTGACACCGTCGAGATCGCCGCTCGGCGCCGGATTGACGAAGTCCTTTCCGCATCCGCCGCCGGCGTTGAGCACGTAAGGCATGTTGACGAACGCCATGCCCGCAGTCACCCCCGGATAAGACAGTGACGTCGTGAAGTCGTGCCAGGCGCAGTAGGAATTCTGGTTGAAGCCGGCCTCATTGAACTTCTGCGGCGTCGCAACCACGACCTGCGCATTGGCCAGATCCGCGATCCCGAACTGCAGCGCACCACGGGCCGCTTCCTGGGCGAGCTCGAGCGGGCTCAGGTTGTCGTGAATAGGATTGGTGTTGTCGTACCAGACGCCCGCGAGCTCGTGCGCCGGATTGCCGACATTTGAATAGGTCCCATTGTAATTGTTCTGGTAGTACTGGGCGGAGACCTTGCCCCAGGACGTTCCGCCGATCGCCGCGATAAAACGCCTCATCAGTGCGCCCACACCGTCGGGATCGCTCGCGGGGTTAGTGGGCGAGCTGTGATCGAAGGCGCCAGGCTCGCCCCAGCCCCAGAGCACCAGGTAGACCTTTGGCCTTGTCTGCACGCCACCCCCGAAATAGGCCATATTGACCGGCATCGGCTGTCCAGCGGCAACGCCGGGCGGGCAGATCCCTATAGTCATACAGATATCTACGGTCGGCGGCATGATTCCGACTGCCGGCATGGCATGAGGGTTGGTAGGCGCAGAACGTACGCAGCCCTGGCCGGTGACATCGAAAGCCCGGTTGCTCCACAATGGCTGCACGGCGAACTTGGTGTGATTGCTCATGGAGACGTTGGCCAGATCGGTCCAGGCGCACTTGTCACCGTTCTCGCTCCCCTGGATGTCGTTCCATCCGTCCTGAATGCTCGCGAAGTTATCGGGATCGGTAACCGCCTCGGCATACTCGTGGCCGACGACAATGCTGTATCCGTCGAAGACTCCGTGGCCGAAGCTGTCGCTGACTACGTTGACCGAATTCATTCCGCAACCGCCGGCGCCAAGCACCGGCCAGCTCGCGTTTAGGAACGGTATGAACGCGTATTGCACACGAGCTGGATTGCCGTAACCGTCGACGCTGGTGGTCTGCGTGTGATAACCGCAGTAGACTGGCTGCCCGGTGCCGATAGTCGTGGGCGGCGTCAGGATGATGTACGTCGCGCGCGGGTTGTAGCCGAAATGCGCGGAGGCGCGTACGGCCTCGGCAGCGAGCGGGTCATCCACCAGGTTCTCCGCCAGGCCCAATGTCACGATGTCGCTCGGCACGGGCGTCGGATCGGTCCATACCCCCTTGAGTTGCTTGCGCGGATTGGTGACGTAGTCGCCTCCGCCCACCGCAGCACAGCTGGTCGTCCCCACCGGTACGTTGTTGCAGTACTCGTCCTGAATGGCGGCCCAGGACGTACCGCCGAGATTGTTCAGGAACGAAGTCACATAGTTCTGCAGTTGCTGGCTCGTATAGGCGCTCCCGTTGGCGTCGGCGGTGGTGAACCCATTCGCCCAATCGGGTCCCCAGAAGATCAGGTAGGTAGCCGGCACGGTTTCCACGCCTATCGCGCCGGAACCCGCATTGCCGCCGTGATAGATGAGGTCATTTGTCAGCGACGACGCGCTCGGCGTGTTGGGCTGGCCGGGCGCCCAGAAGAAGTGCTTTGGGTTGCTCAGTGACTGCGCATCAGCGGCAGAGGTCGCCAATGCAAACAGCAAAGCAACGACCAGGTGCAATCCAGAAATCCACTTATCGGAATGGGCGCGCATTTTTTTGACCTCCCTTGTCGTGATGAAGACTCCGGGCTGCCGGCCTCCACCTACGCTCCGACTCTACAGCCGGATCTTCCTTTACTATGCCCGCAGCAAGTCCCTCGGGACCCGGAACTCGACACAGGTACCGGGCTGTGCAAACCCGGCTCTGCTTGGACGCGAGAACCTAGTAGTGCTACTAGCAAATGTCAACGCTTACGGAGCGGAAAATTGACCCCTGGTAGTAGTGCACCTACCATGTAGTAGTGCACCTACCATGAAACTAGGAATAGACCTACAGGGGGTGTGATGAAGGCGCCGCGCCGCAGCAAACCCGCCACAGCCGCCGGCAGCCGCGAACGGCTGCTGGGCGCCGCCAAACGCCTCATGGCTGAGGCGGGCTACGAGCGCATCTCCACCGCTGCAATCGCGCGTGAAGCCGGCAGCTCCGAATCGCAGCTCGTGCGCTACTTCGCCAGCAAGTCGGGGCTGCTTGAGGCCATATTCGACCAGAGCTGGGCGTCTCTGAATACGCGGATCGCCCCGCTTGTGGCAGTCGCGCCCACAGTGCGGGAAGCCATGATCACGATCCTCGCTGCCATGATTGCCGCCTTCGAGCGCGACCCAGATCTGGCGAGGCTGTTGCTGTTCGAAGGCCGCCGCGTCCGCGGGGACAGTGCCGAGATTCTCCTCACGCAGGGCTTCAGGGATTTCGCTACGCTGCTGTTGCGTCTGATCCAGCGCGGTCAGCGGGACGGTAGCTTCAGCCGCGCGCTCAAGCCCCAGGCCATGACCTCAGCCCTGCTCGGCGCCGCGGAAGGAATGATGCGAGACCGCCTGGTGGCAGCCCAACAGAACCAACCCTCCCCCTTCCGCGAGGCCCACATTCGCGCTGTGTTCAGCGCCCTGGTCTCGGGCCTGGGACCAGACTGAGAGCGACTAAATCCCACCCCCGCGTCCATCGAGCACGTCATTCCGAGACCCGGCACGGGCTGACGAGATGCGCAATGACATGAAGCGTCTGCTCACACAGGTCTCAAGCGTACTCACGAGCGCGCCCGCCGTCGGGCTCGCGATCGCGCTTACCCTTGACGCTACGGCCTATTCCGAGCCCGGTCACACGTTCACGTCTCTGACCGAGACCGAGCGGCACGCCATCCGAGCCGCGCTCCCCGCTCAGGCCCGCGCCAGGCCCGCCAGGCCTCGCCGCGTACTAATCTTTTACCGCACCGAGGGCTACGTACACGGCTGCATTCCGTTCGCCAACGAGGCACTGAAGCAGCTCGGCGAAACCACCGGCGCATACCATGCCGAAGTCAGCGAAGACCTGGATGCGTTCTCGGAACGCCGTCTCACCCCCTACGACGCCGTCGTGTTCAACAACACGACGCATCTGTCGCTCGCGCCGGCTCAACGCGCCGCGCTGCTCGCCTTCGTCAATGCGGGCAAGGGCCTGGTCGGCATCCACGCCGCCAGCGATAGCTTCTACACCTGGCCCGAAGGCCAGTCATTGCTCGGCGGCGTATTCAACAGCCACCCCTGGACTGCGGACGACACCGTCGCAGTCAAGCTCGACGATCCGGAGTCACCGCTGACCGCCGCATTCGGCGGGCACGGATTCTGGGTCAAGGACGAGATCTACCAGATCGACGGCCCCTATGGCCGCACGCACCTGCATGTCGTCCTCAGTCTCGACATGTCCCGCCCCGAGAACGCCCGCCCACGCGACCAGCTTGTCAGGGACGATAATGATTTCCCGATCGCGTGGATCAAGCGCGAGGGCGACGGACGCGTGTTTTACACGTCCCTGGGGCACAACCCGGAAATTTACCGAACTCCGCAGATCCTGCAGCACTACCTCGACGGCATCCAGTTCGCCCTCGGTGACCTACGTGCGGATGCCACCGCGAGTGCCAAACTCAGACAGCAGCCGCTCGCTGCGCCGGCACCCGAGAACTCGACCGTCGTCATCGATGAGAGCCGTACACCGGACTGATTATTCGCGCTACTTTACGCTGCGATCACTTGCGCGCCGTCGCGGGTGACCCGCGGCTCGCGCTGGCGAGCCTCGCCGTCACTTCACACCTGACAGATCCGGCATGCCTCCGCCAGCGCGGCGTAGGGTTCCCCCTTGGCCGTGAACTCATGCGCGAGGTACCCGTTGAATCCGACATCGGCGATCGCGGTCGCCACCGCGTGATAGTTCAGCTCCTGCGAGCCATCGATCTCATGCCGCCCGGGCACTCCGCCGGTATGAAAGTGCCCGATCCATTGCCGCTGATCGCGAATCGTGCGGATGACATCGCCTTCCATGATCTGCATGTGGTAGATGTCGTATAACAGCTTGACGTGGGGCGAGCCCACCCTGGCCATCACCGCCGCGCCAAATGCAGTGTGATCGCCCTGATAGTCAGGGTGATCCACTTTGCTATTCAGCAGCTCCACGCACACCGTGACGCCGTGCGCAGCGGCGACCGGTGCGACTCTTGACAGGCCCGCCACGCAGTTCGCGATCCCGTCCGCGTTGCTGCGTCCGCGCCGATTGCCGAACATCGCGATCAGATTGGGCACGCCGGCCTGCGCCGCCCGGGGAATCGCTGTGTTGAGTTCCTCGATCAGCAGCGCGTGCTGTTGCGGATCGTTGAAGCCATTCTCTATTAGGTGATCGCGTCGGCTGGCATATCCCATCGAGCAGGTGAGACCGGACGCGCGCGCCACCTGCCACTCGTCCGGATAGAGCAGGTCAATCCCTTGCAGTCCCAGTCCTTTGATGCGCTGACATACGTCCGGCAGCGGCCCCGGTAATGTCCAGCGACACACCGACTGCCTGAGACGGCCCACGCCCGCGAACGCCTCAGGCGCGCGTTCATCGGCCCTGCCGAAGGCGCCAGCCGCCGCGCTCAGGGCAGCTATCGAGGTTGTGGAGACCCGCAGGAAGCGGCGCCGAGAGACTCGGTCGGGCACTACAGGTCCCGCCGCTTCAGCTGCTCGACCGCGTAGTCACAGGCCCTGGCGGTGAGCGCCATGTACGTGATCGATGGATTCTGATTGCCCGAGGACGTCATGCACGCGCCATCGGTCACGAAGAGATTCGGCACGTCGTGCGACTGATTCCAGCCGTTCAGCACCGAGGTGTTCGGATCCCGCCCCATGCGTGCCGTCCCCATCTCGTGGATGCATAAGCCCGGCACGAGTTCATCGTTGAAGGTTTCAATGTCCCTGGCTCCCGCCGCTTCCAGGATCTCCGCCGCCGTCACCTGGATGTCCTTGAGGATCGCGAGCTCATTCGCTCCCCAGGTGCACTGGATGTGCAGCGCCGGAACACCCCACTTGTCCTTGAGCGTCGGATGCAGCGCCACGTAGTTATCGTGACGGGGCAGACACTCCCCCCAGCCCCCCATCCCGAAGCGCCACGGTCCCAGGCTGTTCAGGAGGGCGTTCTTGAACTCGGCGCCAAAACCAGGGGTCGTCGCGCCGCGTCGCCAGTCCGGGCGGGCGGCGCCGCCCTGGAACCCGTAACCCCGCACGAACTGCGGATGCTTGTCCTTTACGTTGCGAAAGCGCGGCACGTAGATGCCATTCGGACGGTTGCCGAAGGTCTTGCGGTCTTCCATGCCCGGCAGCGTGCCGTTGGCGCCGGCGCCGAACGGATGGTCCATGAGGTTGTGCCCGAGCTCACCGCTCGAGTTTGCAAGTCCGCTCGGAAAACGCGCGCTCTTCGAGTTGAGCAGGATGCGCGCACTCTCGAGAGCGGAGGCGCACAGGAAGATCACCCGTGAGCGAAATTCGAGCGTTTGCATGGTCGCAGCATCCACCGCCCGCACTCCGGTGGCCCGATCGGTGCGCTCGTCGTACGTCACCTGCGCGACCACGCTGTTCGGCCGCAGCGTCAAACGTCCGGTTGCGGCGGCCGCCGGGAGCGTTGAGCCGATGCTGCTGAAATACGAGTGCGTAATGCAGCCGCGCTCGCAGGGTCCGCAGTAATGACATGCCGCGCGGCCCTGGTGAGGGCGGGTCAGGATTGCGCACCGGCCAATGGTCAACAGCCGTTCGCGCCGCCAGCGCCTGGCCATCGCCTCCTGAACCTGCAGCTCGGCGCAGTTCAGCTGCATCGGCGGCAAAAACTCTCCGTCCGGCAGGTGCGCCAGCCCCTCGGCGTGGCCGCTCACGCCGATGAATTTCTCGACATAGGAATACCAGGGTGCGATATCGGCATAACGCAGCGGCCAGTCCACTCCGAGGCCTTCCTTCGCATTGGCTTCGAAGTCCAGATCACTCCACCGATAGACCTGCCGACCCCACATGATCGAGCGCCCACCGACATGGCGGCCGCGGATCCATGCAAACGGCTTGTCGGGATCGTTGTGGTACGGGTTGTCCCGATCGTTCACGAAGAATTTCGAGCCCCACTCGTTGCACGGCCCGGTCAGCGACTGAATCGGCTGCTCGTCGCGGAGCTTGCGCAGATTTCCGTAACCCCGATACGGCAGGGAGTACGCCTGCAGGTGCTCCACATAGTCTCTGGCTGGCACGATCGGCGGCCCGGCCTCAAGCACCAGGGTTCGCAGGCCTTTTTCCGTCAGCTCCTTGGCGGCCCAGCCGCCGGAGATTCCGGAGCCGACGACGATCGCGTCGAATTCCACCGAGCCGGGCTCAGACGGAGACACAGCCGTCGTACCTTCCGGGAATGATCGGAGCCTTGATCAGCTCTTTGGCCACGGGCTCAGAGGTAAAGTAAGCGAGCACCGCCAGCTGCTTCAGCAACGCGAAACCGCCCTCGGCAGTGATGGGCTCTTTGGCAAGCGCCGCGGCCTCGGCCGGTGTTGGATGCGGCTCGGGCAAGTGAACATCAAGTGCGCGCATCAGGGATTCCTGCTCCTGCTTTCGCACGGATATGAATGGCGCGCCATACAGGAGCTGGCTGCGCGCGTTGATCGCCGCCAGACCCTCAAGGAACCGATCCCGATACGCCTCGAGCATCGACTCGGTGAGCAGCAGATCGATGAATCGGTTCACCCCCGCGGCGGTCGCCCCGACCGTATCCGTCTGCGGCAACAGGATCTCCGCAATGCAGGTCACGGTGGCATCCTGCTGCGGACTCAGCGTTCGTAGGTTTGCCGCCGCTTTAGCCCGCGCATGCAGCCCCTGGGCAAACGCCTGCTGGTACGACCCCGGGAGCAGCGAGAGCCCAGGTACCAGGGCCGAAATGCCGGCGATCGCTTCGAGGAACTCGCGCCGATCCATGAGGTACACCCACCGCGTATGGACAATTGAAGCACAGAATTCCTTTGGGCGCTTCAGGTCACGTCAGTAGGAGCTGGGTCCGCGCACGCGGGACGCTCCAAAATTTGGCGTTTGCGCCTCCTCGGCGCACCGCGCGTCACGCGCGGCAGCAGCACATAAAAAGACCCCGCGGCAGCGGGGTCCGTGTCTTGTCGAAGTTAATCTACAGTCGGATCGTGACTGCCTTGGTACTGAGATAGTTGTCCAAAACCGCTTCCCCCATTTCGCGCCCCCAACCGGACTGCTTATAGCCACCAAACGGCAGTGCCGCGTCAAAGATGTTGTAGCAATTGATCCATACGGAACCAGCTTTGAGCTGCGCCGCCAGGTTGTGTGCCTTACTGACATCGCGGGTCCAGATACCGGCAGCGAGCCCGTAAATGCTGTCATTCGCTGCGCGGACGAGATCTCCATCCACGTCGGTAAACGGCATTACCGTCACCACTGGGCCAAAGATCTCCTCCTGGACGATCTTCATGTTCGGCCTGGTATCGACGAACACGGTCGGCTCGACGAAGTATCCGGAGCCCTCTCGCGCCTTGCCACCGGCGATCGCCCGGGCGCCTTCCTTCTTGCCCGCCTCCAAATAACCGCAGACCCGGTTACGCTGCGTCTCGGAAACCATTGGGCCCATCTCGGTCGTGGGGTCGAGTCCCGGGCCGAGCTTGATGGCTTTCGCGTGCGCCGCCACGCCTTCCGCGACCTGATCGAAGATGTCCCTTTGCACGTAAAGGCGCGAGCCCGCGCAGCAGCACTGACCGTGGTTGAAGAAAATGGCGCTCGCTGCACCGGGAATGGCAACATCCAGGTCAGCGTCCTTGAGGACGATAACCGGGGACTTGCCTCCAAGTTCGAGGGACACATGCTTCAAGTCGCGGGCGGCCGCCTTGACGATGAGCTTGCCGACCTCGGTCGACCCCGTGAACGCCACTTTATCGACGCCAGGATGACCGGCTAGCGCCGCGCCCGCGGTTTCGCCGAAGCCCGTAATGATATTCACCACCCCCGGGGGAAGTCCGGCCTCCTGGAGAATCTCACCCAAACGCAATGCCGACAGCGGAGTCTCCTCGGCGACCTTGAGGACGACCGTACAGCCCGTGGCAAGTGCCGGCGCCAGTTTCCACGCGGCCATTAGCAACGGAAAATTCCACGGAATGATCTGCCCAACGACGCCGATCGGCTCTGGCCGGGTGTAGGAGTGATATTTCACGCCGGGCGTGTAGAGGACCGACAGCGGGATCGTCTTGCCCTCAATCTTGGTGCACCAGCCAGCCATGTACTGAAAGATGTCCGCTGCGAGCGGGACATCCGCGGCTTTGGCGACCGTCATCGGCTTGCCGTTGTCGAGCGACTCCAGTTCCGCGAGCTCGTCCTGATACTTTGAGACCAAATCACCGATACGCCAGATGATCTTGGCCCGATCGGACGGAGTCATGCTTGCCCATGGCGAGGATTCAAACGCACGTCGCGCGGCCTGGACCGCCGCGTCCACGTCCGCCGCATCGCCTTCGGCCACGCGGGCGATCACGAGGCCCGTCGCCGGGTTCGTGACCTCGAAGGTCTTGCCGGAAGCGGCGGCTACCCATTTGCCGTTGATAAGCAGTTTCTTCGGGGTCGCCAGAAACTGCGTCACGGGGTTTGATGTCAGGACTTCCTTGAGAACTGCGTTCATATCATGCCTCTTGAATAATAGATTGTACTCGGTGTATTTCGCTGCGCTGCGGTCTTAGAGTTTCGCGCACTTATCGCTAGTGCATATGCTGGCCACCATTAATCGCAATGTTGGCGCCGGTCACGAAGGCGGCCTCCTCGCTCGCCAGGTAGGCCACGAGTCCGGCCACTTCTTCAGGTTTGCCGAGCCGGCCCAGCGGTATCTGCGGGATAATCTTGGAATCAAGCACTTCTTTCGGGATCGCGGTCACCATTGTCGTGCCGATGTAGCCGGGTGAAATGGTATTCACGGTCACGCCCTTACGGGCCACTTCCAAGGCGAGGGCCTTCGTGAAGCCGTGCATACCGGCCTTGGCCGCTGAATAATTGGTTTGCCCGAAGGCGCCTTTTTGACCATTGACCGATGAGATGTTAATGACCCGGCCCCAGCCGCGGTCCACCATGCCGTCGCAGACCTGCTTAGCCATGTTGAAGCACGAATCGAGGTTTGCGTGGATCACCGCGTCCCAGTTGATCTTGTCCATCCTCCTGAAGGTCATGTCGCGGGTAATACCGGCGTTATTCACCAGTACGTCCACTGGACCGATCTCCGCCGCCACCTTGCGCACGCAGGCCTGACAGGATTCCCAGTCGGTCACATCGCAGGCATAGGCGTAAAAGTCAAACCCCTGCACTCTCATCGTCTGCAGCCACTCGCGCGCCTTGGTGTTGCTTGGCGAGTAGGTCGTTACGACGGCGTAGCCAAGCGCCGCCAGTTTGATGCAAATCGCCTCGCCCAGCCCGCCCATGCCACCGGTGACCAACGCAACTCGTTTTGTATTTGCCATACTGAGTTCTCTACCTGACTTTTGGTTGGTTTGGTTCAAACCGCGGTGACCTTACCGTTCAACAGCGAGTGCCACGCCGAGGCCGCCGCCGATGCACAGACTCGCGAGCCCTTTCTTCGCGTCGCGACGTATCATCTCGTGCAGCAGCGTTACAAGGATTCGGCAACCGGAAGCGCCGATGGGATGACCAATGGCAATTGCGCCGCCATTGACGTTGATTTTTGAGGCATCCCAGCCCATTTGCCGATTGACCGCGATCGCCTGCGCGGCAAACGCCTCGTTGATTTCCATCAGATCGAGTTCCTGATGTGTCCAGCCCGCCTTCTTGAGACACAGACGGCTGGCGGGTACCGGGCCCATCCCCATGATCTTGGGATCGACACCCGCGGATGAATAGGCTTTGATCCGGGCAAGCGGCTTTAGTCCCAGCTCATCGGCCCTGCGTGCCGACATGATCATGACCGCGGCAGCACCATCATTGATGCCCGAGGAATTGCCGGCGGTAACGGTGCCGTCCGTACTGAAGGCGGGCTTGAGTTCGCCAAGAGCCTCCACCGTGGTGCCGAGGCGAATGTACTCGTCCGAATCGAAGCGTGTGGTGCCCTTTCTGGTGACAATTTCCACTGGCGCAATCTCAGCCTTGAATTTCCCTGCCTTCTGCGCAGCTTCCGCCTTCTGCTGCGACGCGGCCGCGAACTCATCCTGCTCGCGACGGGAGATCTCGTACTTCTTGGCCACGTTTTCGGCCGTTGTACCCATGTGATAGTTGTTGTACGCGTCCCAAAGTCCATCGATGATCATGCTGTCAAGGAGTTTGGCATCCCCCATGCGAAAGCCGTCCCGGGACCCTTGCAGGATGTGAGGCGAAGCACTCATGTTTTCCTGGCCACCTGCAATGACGATCTCGGCATCGCCACACTTGATCGCCTGTGCAGCGAGATGCGTTGCCTTCAGGCCGCTTCCGCAGACCTTGCCGATCGTCATCGCCGGCACTACGTCCGGTATGCCGGCGCGGATCAGCGCCTGGCGGGCGCCGTTCTGACCGATGCCCGCGGTGAGCACCTGGCCCATGATCACCTCGGAAATTTGCTCTGCCTTGACGCCGGTGTGCGCCAGCAGCGCTTTGATGATCTGTGCACCCAGATCGGAGGCCGGGACCTTCGCCAGTGAGCCGTTAAATTTGCCCACCGCGGTTCGCAGTGCGGCCGTGATGACCACCTCGTTCATATATTCCCTCTGTCCGGATAGCTAGAGCCGGCCAGCCGCCGCCGCTGCGGGGCTTTCGCTCTGTGATACCTCGACATTATGGGTCCCCTGTTCGCGTCTTCCCATTCGACGGCCGCCACTGCGGCACCTCTTTCCACAAGGACACAGTACTCACTTCAGCGCACGCCGGCATTGCGGCTTGTACCTACATCCGACCTGGAAACTCTGTGCGGCGTAGGAGGAGCGCAGGTCCGAACGGCTGAAGAAGCGTCAGCTCGGCGCATATCACGCCGTTCGCGACGGCTCGCGTTCGGATGGGTTCAGGGGTAACTTGCAATAGTGCCCCGGGCAACAATATCAAACGCTTGGCAGCTTGGTCCTCAGCCTCGAAGCGGGTACTTTCCCGCGTACAGAGTGGAGATAGCCAATGAGTCGGAACTCCCGCCGATGGCGAACAAGCGGTGTGAGAATTATTCGGTCCAACGAGCTGGACGATGCCACCGCTCAGACGCTCGGCATGCACCGGCGCGCGGCCGTGACCACGAATCGAACCGGTGCGACGAAACTGTGGGCCGGCACCGTCACCATCGAGGCCAACGCAAAGACGGGAGCGCATCACCACGGGGATCTGGAAAGTGTGATCTATGTAGTCAGCGGCCTTGCCCGCATGCGGTGGGGTGACCGCCTGGAATTCGTCGCGGAGGCCGCGGCGGGGGATTTCATTTACGTGCCTCCCTTCGTGCCGCATCAGGAGATCAACGCGAGCGAAGATGTTCGGCTTCACTGCGTGCTGGCACGAAGTGGGCAACAGGGCCTCGTTGTCAATCTCGACATCACGCCGGTAGAGACTCCGGAACTCGTGCGCTGGATCGACGATTTGCACAAGTGATGCGGTAGAGCATCACCGCACTCGCGTCAAACTGGTGCTGACTTGCGGCGATAACGATTTTTACCTTAGTGTCAGCGGTCGAGATCGGGACACGGTGCAAGAAGGTGGCGTCGTGGAAGCACATGAAATCGCAGCAGTGGTACGCAACACGCCTCACACGCCACCGGAAAAAGGGCGCGAGTTGTATGACTTCATCCTGAAAAACAAGTTGAAGCGGTGCCTTGAACTGGGCTTTGCGCACGGCGTCGCCACCGTTTGGATGGCCGGGGCCATTCAAAAACTGGGCGAAGGGAAGGTGATCTCGGTCGACGTTCGAGATGCGCTAACGCTGAATCCCAGCGCTACCGAGATGCTGAATCGTTCCGGGCTTAGTGCCTTCGCTGAGTTGCACTACGATGAATTCTCATACACCTGGCATCTGAAGCGCCGTTTGCAGGAATACCGGCAACAACCGTTCGATTTTGTGTTTATCGACGGTGCTCACAGTTGGGATACGGATGGTTTCGCGTTCTTCCTGGTCGCCAGTGTTCTTAGACCGGGTGGTTGGATTCTGTTCGACGATCTGAATTGGTCATACGCGACGAGCCCGTCGCTAGGAAACTCTGATTTCGTCCGAAGCATGTCCAGCGAGCACCGGATCGACCACCAGGTGCGCGCAATCTGGGAAAATTTGGTGCTGCAAGATGAGAGGTTCGGCAACTTCGCCGAGGACGGTAATTGGGGTTGGACTCAAAAGCTTGAAGACACGCAGCAAGCGCGCGTCCTTGAAATCAGGACTGCTCGGTGTTCGTTGCCGTTGCGACTCATGAGAAAGGCGCGGCAGCTCATGTTGGAGGGCTAACGAGGCGTCGCATCGTCGCGATGTTGCGAATCTGCTGCCGTGACTCCCGCGGCTCGGTGAGAGATAGCCGGCGCTAGCGTTCGATGCAACTGTAGACCGTGGCGCCCTCGACGCGCTTGGCCTCAGCGTGCTTACCCTGCCTCGCGCAGTTAGCCTCTGCCTGTTCGAGCGCGCGAGCTTCGCGGCCTTCGTCCACGGCGGGCTGACCCGCACCTGGAGCCGAGCGATTGTCCTGGGGCGGCGAATTCACGCATCCGGCGACGAGAGTCGCACAACAAAAGGCTATCCATTTCATGTTCGAGCCTCCCGTGGAGGTTGTTCTTGTGCCGCGCAATCGTGCAGGGGATCGTCCTGAATCAGCAGTACGTGCGCAGACATAATATCGTCACCCCCGCACGCTCTATTCAGCCAGCCGCCTGCGCGGCGGTCTGTACTGTACCGCACAGAGAGTGTAAACAGGTACTGAGACAGGACTGACGAGCCAACGATCAGGGGATCCAAAGCGAGCAAATCATGCGCCCCACACCCGCATGACGCCCCATTCAGCATGAGTTACAACCTGCAACAGCGACTCGACGCTTTCGTGAGTGGCGAATGCAGCCCGGACGCCTTCGTGCAGGAGCTATCCGCTCTTTGCGACGCAGCGCCCGACTCTGCGTGGGACGTGCTTTCGTTGATCGATCAGTATTATCGTCGCGGTAAATTGTCGGCTGAACTGTTTCAAACGGTCAGATACAGAATCGAACGGCACGTCTTGGGAGTTCGAGATGCTCCTATGGCCAGCCAGGCTGCCGTTGGCGCCGTGCGCGGCGTTGCCGTGGCCATGCGCAAGCGAGCGGCGACCCCAAGAGAACCGGCGCGCGATGTCCGCGCTTTGCGGATCGAACTGCTCAATGCGCGCGGGACGGTGCGACGATACCGAAAACGCCTCGCGATTCTGGCCCAGTTTGGTCACCGCACCCGCAGCGCGCTTGCAAATACTCAGCGCGAGTTGAGCGTCTCGCGCAGTCAAGCCACGGACTATTGTGAACGACTGCAGTCCAGCGAGTGGCGCCGCCTGGTGCGCGAGCAGATCAATGGCGAGTCTACCGGCACCTCCGCTACGCGCGATCGCACCCGCATATGGCGGCCGGTTCGATCATCCCGAGCCTCTGCATTTGCCGTTGTCTTGCTCGGTGTCGGGGCATCGCCAGCACTTCAAGATTCCCCGCGGCACTGGGAGGCGGCAAACAGAGCGTTGCCGACTGCTGCTGAGGTGACGAGTCCGCAAATTTCGGAGCCCGGACAAATTACCCTGTCCACCGACACGTACGTCGTATTCCCGGGGCACGCGAGCGCGGAGATTGAGGTTCGCCGTACCGGTGGAGCTAGCGGTGACGTCAGTTTTGTATGGTGGACGCAGGGTTCAGGGGCAGTGCCTGGTCAGGACTACGTTTCGGGAACCTCCAAAATAGCGCACATGCTCGACGGCGTAGATACTCTGCAGTTGTCGGTACCGATTCTTGCGAATCCATCGCGAAAGCATACGGAATTGTTCTACGTCGTAATCGGCAAACCTGGCGGCGGCGCCTCTTTGGGTTCGACCAGGCGCGCAGCCGTATTCATCATGCGCGCCGACTAGACTTGATACTCGCCGATCACCCGACGACCACGGCTGCTATGGGATCGGCCGGCCGAAGAAGGGACCGGGCCCCCTTGCAGGGCCCGGTCATTTGGCGATCAGAGCGTGCCGCCGGCGGGGGTGGTCCAGAGCATGCGGAATACTGAAGTTATCTGTGTACGCGGCGCCAGGGCCGCGCAAGTCGGCACCGGATCAGAGACACTAGCAGCCAGCCGGCATCAAGTGGCGCGCAGTGCCGTCGTCACCGGCACTCGTGCCGCACGCAGCGCGGGGAATAGTCCGCCGAACAGACCCATCGCCAGCGCCCACACCACGCCGGTCAGCGCCAGGGACCGGGTGACCTCGAGCTGAAAACTGTAGCCGAAGGGACTCACCGACAATCCATTGAAGAGCGCCCACGCCAGGCCGGCCCCGAGGAGCGCGCCCGGCAGCGCCAGCAGCACCGACTCGCAGAGTATGGAAGCGACGATGGCGCCGGAGCCGAAACCGATGGCGCGCAACGTCGCCAGCTCCCGGCGGCGCGCGTCGACGATCGAATACAGCGAGTTCACCGCCCCCAGCGTGGCGCCGATCGCCATGATCGTGCCGACAAAGTAGCTGACGAAGTCGAGCAGCCCATTCAGCTGCTTGAATGCGTCCTGCACGACCTCCTTTTCGTGTTTGGCCTCGAGGTGCAGCGTCGGGTTGGCTTGCACGGCGGCGCGAAACGCATCGTAGTCGGACGGCGAGCGCAGCAGGACCGAGACGATGGAGTAGGCGTTGCGGGCGAATGTCGACATCACGATGTCGACGTCGGCATACACCGTGCACTGCTCCCCAACCCCCTGGTCGAAATGACCGACGATGGTCCAGTCGCCGCCGGGAAGCGAGCGCCGCTCGCCGATGCCAAACCCAGAGAACTGCCGGACGCAGGTGTTGCTGGCGATGAGCTCGCGCAGACCCCGCTGGAACATGCGTCCGGATGTGAAGTGCATCTCCGGCCGGTACTGGAGGACGCTCTCGCTGATGCCCACGAGCGGGAAGAAGACCCGGGTGCCGGTCACCCGCCTGCGGCCCTCCATTCCCACCAACGACTCAAAGGCGACGATCGGCTCACCGTCGCTACCCCGGCGTATCCCGGGCATGTCACGGATGACAGCGGCTTCCTCACGCGGGACGCTGCTCGAAAAGGGTCGCGAGCCGACGCTGCTGAGCACCACGCCGTCGGCGCTCACATTGGCCTGCTCCTGATTGCGCGCGCCGGTGCCCATGGCCAGCATGGAGACCAGCACGCCGACAGCGCACGCCACGCCGATGATGATCGTCAGCACCGAGCCCAGGCGCTGCGGGACTCCCGCGAGGCTCATGGCCAGCAGGGCGATGAATTGTCGCAGGGAGTTCATGCGCTGGCTCTCGTGGCCCGGTGTCTGTGGCTGCCGGTGTCGCTAGCGACTTGCCAGCGCTTCGGCGACTCTGAGCCTCGCAGCCAGGATGGCCGGAACCCCGGCGCTGACCAGCGCCACGAACACGGCACTCGCCAGCCCTATCTCGATCACCACCGCCGGCATCGAAATCCCGAGGACGAACCTGGCGGCAAACGGGAAGGCGAGCAGCGCCAGCGCAAGCCCGAGTGCCGCGGCTGCGACGCAGACCGCCGCCGCCTCGGCGAGAATCAGCAGGAACACCGCGCGATCGGTGAAACCGAGGGTCTTGAGCACCGCGAGCTCCGCGGTGCGCTCGCGGATCGACTGCATCATCATGGTGGAGGTGGCGAACAACAGCGCGACCAGCACGGCGCCGACGATCGCCCGGATCAGGAAGTTCAGGTCGCCGATCGACTGGAGCTGCAGCTGCGCCAGCTCCCGCAGCGACTCCGACTTGGTTTCGTTCGAGGAATTGGCGAACCGCCGGTCGATCTCATCGGCCACGCTCACGGCGAGCCTCGGATCCGAGACCGCGACGTTGAAATGATTCACGGTGTTCTTGCCGGCCTTGCGTGCCTCGTTGTAGTAGGAAAAGTTGATCAGGATTTTGTCTCTGCCGCCGCCGATATCGCTGTCATCGAACGTGCCCACCACATCGAACTCCCAGGTGGTCGAGCCGTTCACTTGCGTGGTACGGGTCATCAGCGGGATGTGATCGCCGATCTTCCACCCGTACTTCTTCGCGAGCTCCTCGGGCACCAGAGCTCCGGTGCGGGTGTTGCGCAAGGCGGCATCGTATTCGGGCGCAACCATAAAGGTGAACGCCGACAGCCAGTCGCCCTCCGGACTCACCGCGACGATACCCACCTGCTGATCGGGCTTTTGATAGGTGCCGCCGGAAAGCTCCACCGGCACGACCAGCTTCACACCCGCTACCGACCGGATCGGCTCGAGCAACCCCAGCGGCAGGGGAGAGAAGATGAAGTTCGCGCGGGTGTGCACGATCAGCAGATCGGCACGGGCGGCCGCGACCAGGTGCTCGACGCCGCTCTTGACACCCTGCAGCACGCCGAACAGCGCGAAGGCGACGCTGATCTGCAGGAACATGAGAATGGTCCGCCCCGGCTTGCGCCAGATGCCGGACCAGATGAGCGGCAGAAATCTCATGCGCCGGTCCGGGCCGGAGCGCCACTCAGTCCCGACGGTTCCATGATGGCGGCGAAGCCCTTCTCCGCAAACCCGGAATCAAAGTTGTCTGGCGCGGTGACCCTCTCGTGCCCGCGCCTGAAGTGCCTGCACACACTAACAAAGGACGGGACGGACGTCATCTCCTGCAGCTATCGCATCCCGCCTGCCTGACGCTTAGACTTCCTGCGAGCTGCCCGAAGCAAAAAGGATGTGGGATGAAGCGCATTTCTCCGGCGTCGCTCGCCGTTGCACTGGTGGCGCTGTCTGCAGCCGCGCACGCGGCCACGCTGGGCGTCTCCATGGCTTTGTTCGATGACAACTTCCTGACTGCGGTCCGTGCCAGCATGAAGGAGCGGGCGCAGCAGCTGAACGTCCCGATTCAGTTCGAAGACGCGCAGAACGACATCGGCAGGCAGCTGAACCAGATCCAGAACTTCATCGCACAGAAGGTCGATGCCATCATCGTCAACCCCGTCGACACGGATGCGACGCCTAAAATGACCCGTCTCGCCGTGAGTGCCCGTATACCGCTGGTGTACGTGAACCGCCTGCCCGCCGACAGGCAGCTGCCGCCCAGAGTCTCTTTCGTGGGGTCCGACGAGGCTCAATCGGGCACTCTGCAGATGGCCGAGGTGTGCAGGCTGCTGCAAGGCAAAGGCGAGATCGTCGTCCTGATCGGCGAGCTGACGAACCAGGCCGCTCGCCAGCGCACCCAGGACATCTATGACGTAATTGCCAGACCGCAATGCCGTGGGATACGGATTGTTGAGAAACAGACGGCCAACTGGAAGCGCACCGAGGCCGCCGACCTCATGACCAACTGGCTGAGCGCTGGCGTGCGTCCGCAGGCGGTATTGGCCAATAACGATGAAATGGCCATCGGCGCCATTCAATCCCTGAAGCAGGCGAAATTGCTTTCGAGAACGATCGTCGCGGGGATCGACGCCACGCCCGATGGGCTCGCCGCAATGAAAGCGGGAGATCTCAGGGCCACCGTATTTCAGAACGCCCCCGCCCAGGGAAGAGGAGCCGTCGACACGGCGCTGAAGCTCGTCAAGAGTGAGAACGTTGCAAGCTTCGTGTGGGTCCCGTTCGAGCTGGTGACGCCGGGAAATCTGCCGGATTACCTGGGCAGGCACTGAGCAAGCCATGCGCGGCCTGGCCAGCGACGCCCCGGATGGCTGCCTGCTGGAAGTCAGGAACGTCAGCAAGCGGTTCCCCGGAGTCGTGGCGCTGGACGATGTCTCTCTGCAGCTCAGGTGTGGCACGGTGCATGCCCTCATCGGCGAAAACGGCGCCGGCAAGTCGACCCTCATGAAGATCATCGCTGGCGTCTACACCCCGGATGCCGGCGAGCTGCGCTTGCGAGGCAGTGCGGTGCATCTCAGCTCTCCCCGGCAAGCGCTGCAGAACGGCATCGCGATGATTCATCAGGAACTGAACCTGCTGCCCTACATGAGCGTGGCGGAGAACATCTGGATCTGCCGCGAGCCGGTGAACGCTTGCGGAGTGATCCGCCATCGCGAGCTGTACCGCCGCACGCACGCGCTGCTCGAGCGATTGCGGATCGACATCGATCCGCAGGCCGAGGTGCGCACACTGTCGATCGCAGCCCGGCAGATGGTCGAGATCGCCAAGGCCCTCTCGTATGAGTCGGAGCTGCTCATCATGGATGAGCCGACCTCGGCGCTGACCGAGACGGAGGCGCAGCACCTGTTCGCGATCATTCGTGAGCTGCAGGCACAGGGGAAAGGCATTCTCTACATCACCCACAAAATGGATGAGCTGTTCGAAATCGCGGACCAGGTCTCGGTGCTCCGCGACGGCAAGCACATAGGCACGGACAGTCCCCGCAACCTTACCCGGCACGAGCTGATTCGCATGATGGTGGGCCGCGAGCTGTCGCAGATCTTCCCCAGGGAGCCTGCTCGCCCGGGCGCGGTCGTATTGTCTGCGCACGAGCTGACTCTGGAGCAACAATTCCACGACATCAGCTTCGACCTGCACGCGGGGGAGATTCTCGGCATCGCGGGGCTACTCGGCTCCGGGCGCAGCAAGCTGGCCGAGACGCTGTTCGGACTCACTGCGGCGAGCTCCGGGCGGCTGTCGATAGAGGGCTGCGAGGTGAGGGTCGATTCGCCGCGTGCGGCGATGGCGCGCGGCATGGCTTTCGTCACCGAAGACCGCAAGGAGACCGGCTGCTTCCTCGCGCTCAGTGTGCTCGAGAACCTGGAGATCTCGGTGCTCAACCGCGACTTCGTCCGCTTCGGGTTCGTCCGCCAGCGCGCCGTTACGCAGGCCTGCGCAGCGATGAGCCGCCTGCTGCGGGTCAAAACGCCCGATCTGCACGAGCGCATCGGGAATCTCTCGGGTGGCAATCAGCAGAAGGTGCTGCTCGGCCGCTGGCTGCTCAGCGGTCCGAAGATTCTGATTCTCGATGAGCCAACGCGCGGGGTCGACGTCGGCGCCAAGGCCGAGATCCACCAGCTGATTGCGCGTCTGGTCGCCCAGGGCATGGCTGTCCTGATGATCTCCTCGGAGATGCCGGAGATTCTCGGCATGAGCCATCGCATCATGGTGATGCACGAGGGGCGCGTCACCGGAATCCTTGAGCGCGCGCAGGCGGATCAAGTGAAGATCATGGACCTCGCCGCGCGCTAGGCACACAGCACGGAAAGGAAAGCATGCCGCAGGCACTGGCACAGCGAACCGTCCCCGCCGGCTCCGCAAGGCGCGCGCGAAGATTTCCCCCGGAAGCGAGCATTCTGCTGGTGCTTGTCGGACTTGCGCTGGCCTTTGAGCTGCTGGGGTGGATTTTTGTCGGGCAAAGCTTTCTCCTGAACCAGCAGCGCCTGGTCGTGATAATCCTGCAGGTCTCGGTGATCGGCATCATTGCCGTCGGCGTCACCCAGGTAATCATCGCCGGTGGCATCGACCTGTCGTCCGGCTCGGTGGTCGCTGTAACTGCGATGGTGGCGGCGAGCCTGGCACAGTCTTCCGACGCGGTAAGGGCCGTATACCCGGCGCTCACCGATTTGCCGGTCGTGGTGCCAGTCGTCGCGGGGCTGGCGGTCGGAGCAGCCGCCGGTCTCCTCAACGGCACACTGATCGCCTGGACGTCCATCCCGCCGTTCATTGCGACCCTGGGCGTCATGGTCACCGCGCGCGGAGTCGCCAAGTGGTATACGCGCGGACAGCCGGTCAGCATGCTTACAGATGCCTATGCCGACATAGGGAGCGCCGCGGTTCCGGTAATGATCTTTCTCGGAACTGCACTGGTATTCCACTTCGCGCTGCGTTACACGCGCTACGGCAAGTTCACCTATGCGATCGGCGCAAATCCGCAGGCGGCCCGGGTTTCGGGAATCAACGTGGCCCGGCATCTGATCGTGGTGTACACGATCGCCGGAACGCTGTCGGGACTGGCCGGAATCGTCACCTCGGCCCGTGCCGTGTCAGGTCAGGCGGGTATGGGGATGATGTACGAGCTCGATGCCATCGCCGCAGCGGTGATCGGCGGCGCATCTCTCTCGGGGGGCATCGGGCGGATCACGGGCACAGTCATCGGCACGATGATTCTGGGCGTCGTGACTTCGGGTTTCACCTTTCTGAGAATTGACGCGTACTACCAGGAGATCGTCAAAGGGGCAATCATCGTCGTGGCGGTAATTGCAGACCAGTATCGGCAGAGAGCCCGCGGCCAGCGGGCCTAGCGCTATGCGGCGATCTCGACAACCCCGCCGGTTCGCAAACTCTCCCCGGCCGCCGCGGCCAGCTGCAGCGCTTCCAGTCCGTCGGCGAAGTCCGGGCTCATTGGGCGCCCCTCCTCCAGCGACGCAACGAACGAGTTCAATTCCGACTCATAGGCCTGTCGATAGCGCTCGATGAAGAAGTGGAGCACCGGGTCCCGCGCGGCCGTACGCTCGGCGCCCCAGGACTCGACCGAGGTGGCGTACTGGTTGCCGGCCTGGAGCATGCCACTCGATCCGAACGCTTCGATGCGCTGATCGTAACCATACGCACAACGACGGCTATTGTTGATCTGCACGAGCGCGCCCGACGTCGCGCGCAGCGAAACCGTGCAGGTATCGATGTCACCCAGCTTGCCGATGTCTGGATCCACCAGGTTCGCACCGAAGGCGTGCACCTGCGCGATATCACCCGCCAGGTAGCGCGCCATGTCGAAATCGTGAATCGTCATGTCGAGCATCAGGCCACCCGACGATTTGATATAGCTCGCCGGAGGCGGCGCCGGATCCCGGCTGGTGATGACGGCCAGTTCCAGCCTGCCGATTTCTCCGCGCTGCAGCCGCTCACGCAGTGCTCCGAAGGACGGATCGAATCGCCGGTTGAAGCCAATCATCACCCGCGGCTTGTTGCCGGCAATCTCGCTCCAGCATGCCCGCGCACGCCGCAGATCGAGATCGACAGGCTTCTCACAGAACACCGCCTTGCCGGCCCTTACCGCGGCCGTGATCAACGGCACGTGGGTATCGGTGGGCGTTGCCACCAGCACGCCCCCGACGTCGCCGGCGGACAGGACTTCATCCACGCTGCGGGCGATGTTCACGCCCAACTCCGTGGCCGTCTGCTGCGCGGCCTCGGCGAGCACGTCGAACACCATCAGAAGTCGGGCGCGCGGGTGCCGTGCGAGGTTTCGTGCATGAATTCGACCAATGCGGCCACAGCCGAGCACTGCAATGCCAACCATCGAAGGCCTCCGTTCAGCTGCAGCAGTCAGGGCGGTCTGGTGAGAAATTCATAGCCGGGCGCATTGGTGAATTGCCAGCGCCTCACGGGCCCTGCCATGACGTTCAGGTAGTACAAATCGAATCCATGCGCGGCGCTGACCGGGTGGTATCCGCGCGGCACCAGAACCACGTCGCGATCCTGCACGGTCATGGTTTCGTCCAGTGTCCGATCGTCTGTGTAGACACGCTGGAAGGCGAAGCCGCCCGGGCGCGAGAGGCGGTGATAGTACGTCTCCTCGAGTTGCGTCTCTCCGCTCAGTTCGCAGTCGTGCTTGTGCGGTGGATAACTGGACCAGTGGCCCCCGGGTGTAAGCACCTCCACGACCAGGAGCCGCTCGGCGGCCGCGCTTGCAGGCAGCACGTTGCGAACGTAACGGGTATTGGTGCCCGCGCCTCTGACCTCCTCACCGATATCGTCCGGCTGGATCAGTCGCGGCGGCAGGCGGCCTTCA
>Ga0209626_1000050_pt1 | contig 30822 bp, 21 predicted proteins | sample JacPinW_OM1H0_M2_FD_187962 | JGI IMG/M metagenome (GOLD analysis project Ga0209626, IMG submission 187962) | Forest soil microbial communities from Algoma, Ontario, Canada - Jack Pine, Ontario site 1_JW_OM1H0_M2 (SPAdes) (version 2) | ecosystem: Environmental > Terrestrial > Soil > Boreal... | reverse complement strand
CCCATGAAAAGGCCCTGACCCTGCTCTTTGCCGAGTTGGAGGCCACGGCAACCGAGCAGCGCGAAGCGTTTCTGGGGACGTCGGGGAATCTCACGCAACGGACCAACGCAGGCGGTACGAAATTTTGGGTCCATCGTTACTCGGACGCGGTCGGCCGGCGGCAAGAAACGTATTTGGGGACGAATGAGGATCAGGCAGTGATCGCTCGCTTAGAGGCCTTGCGAAGCAGGATACAGGAGGCCAACGCTACGATTGCGAGAGTAAGGGTGCTCGCGCGCGCGGGGTTCGCGACGGTCGATCGCAAAACGTATTCCACCCTGGCGACCATGCACAATCACGGCTTATTCCGCGCGGGCGCTGTCCTGATCGGCTCTCATGCGTTTGGAGCATTGCTGAATGCGCTCGGGGTGAAAGCAATTCCGTACGCGACCGAAGACGTCGATATTGCGCGCGCGGAGGCGCTCGCGCTCCCGGAAATGCCTGCGTTCATGGACATGTTGCGCGAAACGGGCATCGAGTTTTTCGAGGTTCCCCCGCTGAATCGTCGCCAGCACCCGACGTCCTTTAAGGAAGGCGGGCGATCCCGACTGAAGGTCGATCTGCTCGTGCCATCGCCCGGAGAGAGCTACCCGACAATTCCGGTTGCGGAGCTCAAAGCCCATGCCAGGGGGTTACCGTATCTTCGCTACCTGCTGGCCGACTCGCAGGAGGTGCCGGTACTGAGTCCCCATGGAGTTGTCCTGGTACGCGTGCCGCTCCCAGAGCGTTATGCGATCCATAAGCTCGTTGTTTCCCAACTCCGGGCAAAAACCAGCAGCAAACCCGCAAAGGATCTCCATCAGGCTGCGATCCTCATTGAAGCGCTCGTCGAGCGGTTTCCTGGCGCGGTCGAGGACGCGTTGACGGCAGTTCCCAGGAGCGCTGCACGGCATGTTCGGCGTGCCGCAGGGGCACTCGCGCGCTATCTGCCGGCTTCTGCCAAGACCGGGTGGGAAGCGCTGAGATCTTATGCGTAGGCGCTAAGCCCCCCGAGCTGGGACGCAGGCCTTTCTGGACGACCTGGCTAACCTCGCAGCCCGGGAATAGCGATATCCGTCCCCAGCTCTTCCTGCTCGGCGATGCTTTCTGAGGCCTTTGGAGTCTCAAGCGATCTGTTCGATGCGGTCTGCTCAAGCAACCCCTCCACCAGGAGTGCTTCCGCCGGATGGCCCGTACGTGCCTCAATCCACCGGAAAGCGGACTCGAGTGAAGTGGATGCCCAGAGCCTGCGGCCTTCTGCAGTGCAGATGTCCCACGGCGCGAAGGTCCTGCTGTCAGGTCGGTATCGGACGATGCGGATCGCACCCTCAATGTCGACGTGCCAGACCTGAGGCGCAACTTCCTTGACGGAGTAACCCATGACACTTCCCCCTAACGCTGACGCGTTCCGAACGAGCCCAACTTCCTGGTGTAATCCAAGGCCCGCGTCCTCGACATCAGCATAGTGCATCAACAAGCGCACGCCCGTCAGTGCACGTCTGATCTTGATTGAACATATGTTTGCTGGAGGCCGAAAATCCGGCCTCGCGCGCGTCCAAACGCGTATCCACCAAAAAAAGGGCGTGTCATTTCCCTGATGCCTCGCACTCGAATCCCTCAGCCTGCAGCGAAGCCCGCAGGCATCCACACACCCTAGCCTGGGACGCCGTTCGCGCGCGTGGACTGCGCGGCCACGGCCTTGGGCCGCTGGGTCCGGCGGTAGCCGAGGTGCGCAACGTCGGGTGGAAAGAACATCGCCCAGTTCCACTCCAGGAACAGTCGCGCCTTGCGCGCCAGTGTTGGAATGTGCAGCAGGTAGAACCCGCGCCACATGAGCCAGGCCACGAACCCGGAGATCCTTACGCCGTAGATTTCAGCCACCGCCTTGTTGTGGCCCACCGAGCAGAGTTGACCCTTCGGGCGGAAGTGGAACGGGCGGGTGGGTTGTCCCTTGAGCCTCAAGACGATGTTCGCCGCGAGCTGCTTTGCCTGGGCCTCGGCAAATTGCGCCGTGGGCGGGCAGGTCGTGCCGTCGAGCGCGTTGACCACGGCGGCGCAGTCTCCCGCGGCCCACACTCCTTCGACTCCCGGCACCGAGAAGTCAGGATTCACGACCAGGCGGCCGCGATTCTTTAGCGCCGGAATGCTGTCGAGCAGGCCATTGGGTTGCGTGCCGATGGTGCAGATGACCGTGCCGCCGGCAATGATCTCGCCGGACTCCAGATGCACGTCGCGGTCGGTTACGCGCACCGCACGCGCATTGAGGCGAACGTCGATACGGCGCGAGCGCATCTTGCGCAGCGTGAAGGCGCCCAGTCGCGGCGACAGCTCAGGCAGAAGCCGGTCGCTGCCGTGGAGCAGAGAGATGCGCAGATCCTCGCAGCGAATGCGCCTGTAGTACCTGAGACTGGCGTACAGGAAGTCGACCAGCTCTCCCGCCGTCTCTACCCCGCTGAATCCGCCGCCGACCACGATGAAGCTCGTCAACCAGCGCCGGTGCTCGGGATCGGGCTGCAGCTCTGCCTGTTCCAGTCGCGCGATGATGCGATTGCGCAGGAACATCGCATCCCCGAGGGTCTTCAGCGGCAGGCCGTAGTTGCCCATGCCCCTGACGACATCGAGGTTCGCGTTCGTGCCGCACGCCAGTATCAGCTGGTCGTAGGGCATCGTGCCGGCTCCCTCGCCGAGGTAGTGCACGACGCGCGCGGCGGTGTCGATCTCGGTTACCTGGGCCATACAGACGTGGCTGCAGTGAATCATCTGCCGGTGAGGTGCTATGACATGGCTGGGAAGGATCGACGCGCCGACCACTTCCGGCAGCAGCGGGTTGAAGGTAATGAAGTTCTCCTGACTGATGAGCGTCAGCGTCCAGTCGGGCGGTAGCGTGCGTTCGAGGACCTGTGCGGCCCGGGTCCCCGCAAAGCCACCGCCGACAATCAGGAGGGTCTTGTGCATGGCAGCGCGTAGCAGTCTGGAGTTTCCATAGACGATCCTTTAGCGGCTCGAGCGGGCGCGCGGAGCACGCGGGCGCCGCTTCCTGGGTAAGGGCGGCGGCGCCGCGGGTGGCGCGCTCTCACGCGCCTCCCCCGGGGTGTGGCGGGGCTCCACCACGGCGCGTGCGTAGCGCGGCAGGAGGAGCTTGGCCACCAGCCCGGTCCAGCCGGTCTGGTGGGAGGCACCGACGCCGCGACCGCTGTCGCCGTGGAAATACTCGTAGAACAGCACGTGGTCGCGGAAGTGCGGATCACTCTGCATTCGGGCCTGATGCGCGTAGACAGGACGGGTGCCGTTTTCGTCCGCCATGAAGATGCTCGTCAGCCGGCATGCGAGCTCGTTGGCGGCGTCATTGAGACTCACCAAGCGTCCCGATCCGGTCGGGCACTCGATGCGGAACTCATCGCCGTAGTAGTGATGGAATTTCTGCAGCGATTCGATGATGAGGAAGTTCATCGGAAACCAGATCGGCCCGCGCCAGTTGGAATTGCCGCCAAACAGTCCGCTATCGGATTCCGCGGGCTGGTAGCGAACCGAGAGATCCACGCCGTTGTGCCGGTACACGTAAGGGGAGTCCTCGTGTACGCGCGACAGGGCACGCACGCCGTAAGGGGAGAGGAATTCCGTCTGATCCAGCATGCGCTTCAGCAGCCGCTTCATGCGCTGTCCCCGCAGCAGCGACAGCAGACGGCGGTGGCCACGGCCGGCTTCGTTCCAGTGCGAGACCAGTGCCGCCAGGTCAGGCCTGTAGGCGAGGAACCACTCGAGGCGCTGCTTGAATTCCGGCAGCCGCTCGAGCAGCTCCGGCTCGAGGGTCTCCACCGCAAACAGCGGTATCAGCCCCACCATCGAGCGTACCTTGAGGGGCTGCATGGAGCCGTCCGGCAGGTGCAGGACGTCATAGAAGAACTGGTCCTGATCGTCCCACAGGCCGACCCCACCCTCATCGCCGCCGATGTGGTTCATCGCCTCCGCAATGTGCAGAAAGTGCTCGAGGAACTTGGTGGCGATGTCCTCGTACACCCGATTGTGCTGGGCGAGTTCGAGCGCGATGCGCATCAGGTTGAGCGCGTACATCGCCATCCAGCTGGTGCCGTCGGCCTGATCGATGTGGCCGCCGGTGGGTAGCGCGCGACTGCGGTCAAACACACCGATGTTGTCGAGCCCGAGAAAGCCGCCCTGGAAGACGTTGCGTCCCTCGGCGTCCTTGCGGTTCACCCACCAGGTGAAGTTCAACATCAGCTTGTGGAACACACGCTCGAGAAACTCAAGATCGCCGCGGTCGCCGCGCTGCTTGCGGTCGATCTGAAACACGCGCCAGGCCGCCCAGGCGTGCACCGGCGGGTTCACGTCGCCAAAGGCCCACTCGTATGCGGGGATCTGGCCATTGGGGTGCATGTACCACTCGCGCGTCAGCAGGATGAGCTGCTCCTTGGCGAACGCGGCGTCCAGGTGCGCCAGCGGCAGGCAATGAAACGCCAGGTCCCAGGCGGCATACCACGGGTATTCCCATTTGTCGGGCATCGAAATGATGTCGGCGTTGTTCAGGTGGGTCCACTCGTGGTTGCGGCCGTGACGGCGAGCGGCAGGGGGAGGGGGCTGCGTCGGGTCACCGTTCAGCCACTCGGGGATATCGAGGTAGAAGAACTGCTTGCTCCAGATCATGCCGGCGAACGCCTGGCGCTGAACCGCCCGCGCATCGGCGCTCTCCACGCCCTGCTGCAGCTGGGCGTAGAACTCGTCGGCTTCGCGAAGCCGGTTCTGAAAGACCGCTTCGAAGTCCTTGAAGGGTTTATCGGGCGAACGCTTCGATAAGCGCACCTGGATCCGGGCGCGTCCGCCGGCGGGGATCTCCAGCGAGTACCACACCGCGGCCTTGGTGCCCTCCTGGGCCGGATTCACCGCGGCGGCGCGTCCGTCCACGACTCGCTCATGAAACGCGTCCTTCCAGTAGCCGCTTCGCGAGCAGTCGTTCCACAGCCGCAGGGCGTTGGATTCGTTGTCGCAGAACAGCAGCTCCCGGGGAGCGCCGTCGGCGTTCAGGTAATAGGTGCCGAGAGCCGCATGCCGGGCCTCGATCGTGCGCTGCCCCGACCTGCGCAGCTGCGGCTTGCTGACGCCGTTCTTCCAGCTCCAGGTGTTGCGGAACCAAAGTTGCGGCAGCAGGTGGAGGGTGGCGGCTTGTGGACCCCGGTTCTCGACCGTGACCCGCATCAGAATGTCATCCGGCACGCCCTGCGCGTATTCGACCAGGACATCGAAGTAACGGTTGTCGTCGAACAGACCGCTGTCGATCAGTTCGAACTCCGGTTGTCCGATGCCGCGACGCCGGTTCTCTTCGACCAGTCGGGCGTAGGGGTACTCGGCCTGCGGATACTTGTAGAGCATCCGCAGGTACGAATGCGTCGGCGTGGCGTCGAGGTAGTAATAGAGCTCCTTCACGTCCTCGCCGTGATTGCCCTCGCCGTTGCTCAGGCCGAACAGCCGCTCCTTGAGGATGGGATCCCGTGTATTCCACAGCGCCACACAGAGGCACAGCCGCTGCTCGGCGTCCGAAATGCCGGCGATGCCGTCCTCGCCCCAGCGATAGGCGCGGCTGCGGGCGTGCTCGTGCGGAAAGTAGTCCCAGGCATCGCCGTGCGCACTGTAATCCTCACGGACCGTGCCCCACTGGCGCTCGGACAGATACGGACCCCACTTCTTCCAGCCCTCGCCGGAAGGAAAGCTCGTCGCGAGGCGGGTGCGCTCGGCAGTGGGTTCGCTCATATCAGCCTCGCGGGCGTGCGTCGGAGAAGACCAGAACGCATGGCAATTTATTGCGTATGCTGCCACGCATCAGGTCCGCTGATGAGGTATCGGCGCTGAAATATTCGAGTCCTCCGGCAGGTCTAATGAGGCAGCGGGACGATCCTCCTCATGACGCCTGAATCCATCTCGACTGCACGCTCATGTCCTCCTTGCCGGGAATGGCTCAGGGCCGCCTGGGTGGTGCTATGCCTGGGAGCGATGCCAGTTCTTGCGTCCGCCGGGCCCGACGTGCAGTCGGCCGATACGACCCTCTGGCTGAGACTGCAGCGCACGACATGGGTCATGCAGGGAGCGCGCCGCCCCGAACACCTGATCTACGTGATTACGGACGCGAACTGTCCTTACTGTCATGATCTGTGGTTGTCTCTGCAGCCGCTTTACGCGCGGGGGCTCCAGGTCCGCTACGTCATGGTCGGGATTATTTCCAGCGATAGTCCCGGCAAGGCCGCGGCCATCATCGAGGCTCGCGACCCCTCCCTCGCCCTGGACCGGAACGAGAGACAGTGGGCTCGGTTGCCTGACGATCTCGGGGGCGGCATCCCGCCCCTTCACAGACCGAAGCCTGCAACTGCGGCTGCCCTCAAGGCGAACGAGCAGCTCATGCAGGATCTCGGCGTACAAGGCACGCCGGCGTTGATTTATCGCGGCGGCGATCATGTAATGCACGTCATCCGGAGTGCGTCCGATCCCGCCAAACTCAAATCAATCGTGAGCGCCGCCGCCCCGGACTGAAGTGGCGCCTGCGCATCCGTGTCGATAGCGGCCGCGGGAGGTGAGCGTTCCACCGTACGCGTGTGACGCTTCTGCTCGCGGTGCCGCTTGAATCGAGGTTCGATACGATAGGCGTGAACCGTTGCGTCGAGCCGTACATGGAACCTTCAGCCTCTGCAGTGACCCAACCGGACGAGCTGCTCACCAAGGCCTACGCCCGGCTGGCCGCCTGCGACAACGAGGACGGACGCGTGGCGGCGACGGCGGACCTGATATTGGCGATCTTTGATCAGTTCTACCGGCAGCTGTGTGAGTATCCGTATCGCGCGAAGCGCGCGTTCGAGGTCATGGATCCGCACAGCTCGCTGCGCATCAGCCGCGAGCGTCTCGGACTGTACAGCCAATACATTGCAGAGCACGGTCCAAGGATCCTGCAAGCCTTCCCGGAGCTGTCCGACAACCAACGCTGCTGGGAAAAGCTCGACCGGGTGTTCGTAGCGATGATTGCCGAGCGCTACGAGGCCGATATCGCGTTCATTTTTGCCAATTCGCTGCGCCGAAATATCGACCATGGAATCTGGCGCCCGGTCGCGTACTCCTTTCCGCCTCCGAGCAAACGCCGCGTCGACTCGATGTCGGCCGTCTACCGCCGACTACCCATTCAAGGACCCATCGACGCCACACTTCTGTCCAGCGCCCTGAAAATCCCGGACTTCGCCGTTCCATTCAGGGATCTGCCTGGCGATGTCGAACGGATTCGTCTGCGCGTGGAACAGGTGCTGTACAGCGCGGACAGCAGCGGCGCTGCGCCGATGGCATTGGACGTTGTCGAGGCAGGATTCTTTCGTGACCGCACCGCATTCGTGGTTGCCCGTTGGGTGCTGACGGACGGAACCTTCGTGCCGTTTGTGGTGGCACTGCTCAACAGTCCCTCGGGTATCTACGCCGACGCCGTACTGCACCGGGTGTCCGACATCCACAATCTATTTAGCTCGGCACTCGCAAATTTCCACGTGACCACCCGGCTGTACTACCAGACGTGCACTTTCCTGTTCAGTCTGATGCCCCGGCGTCCACTCGGGCACCACTACTCAACGATCGGCTTTAATCACGTCGGGAAGATCGCCATTCTGAATGAGATTTCTGATCAATTGCGACACAGCGGTGATAAGTTGCGACGCTCCCCTGGCGCTGCCGGCACCGTGGCGCTGGGCTTCACTTTCGATGCGTGCTCATATCATCTGAAGGTTATTCGCGACCGTCCCAGCGAATCCTACAAGTGGGGCGCGTTTCCGGGTGTCGCAGCCGTATTGGAGAAGTACCGGCTGATCCACGAAATCAACCGCGCCGGGAGCATGCTGGACAATGTTATGTATTTCAACTTGAAGCTCGATCGCGACATGTTCGATCCCACGCTGCTGGATGAAGTCTGTCGCGAGGCGGCGGGGAGCGTTCAGTTGGACGGAGCGGACCTTTTGATACGCTCACTGATTGTGCAACTGAAGATCGTGCCGCTGCCGGTTTACCTCGAGAGCGCGGACGAGGACCAGACCAGCGCCGCCATCCGCAGCCTCGGACACTGCATTCGCAACAATGCCGCGACCAACATCTTTAACAAGGATCTGGACGGGCGTAACTACGGTGTCGGTCGCTACGGGCGGGTGCATCTGTTCGATTACGATGCCGTCGAAAGGCTCACGGACGTAAAGATTCGCACTAATTTGGATCGCGAGCCGGGCGAGGAAACCGTACCGGATTGGTTCTTCGAAGATGGCGTGGTGTTTCTTCCCGAAGAGCTTGAGTACGGCATGCAATTGAAAAATGAGCTGGCGCGTCGCTCGTTCCGCAAGGAAAACGCCGACCTCCTCTCAGTGGACTATTGGCAGGATATGCAGCGGAAACTCAGGAACGGCGAAGTGCCAGCCATCACAACCTACCCGCGCGCCACCGTCTTGCTCAGTTGACTGGGCGTCGCGCCAGCTGCGCTTTCACCGCGGTCAGCTACTCATTATAATGACATATTGACTAGGGAAACTGTGTCCGGCAACAGCACCGGCGCGGCAGCCTCGGGAGCCGCCCCGGGTCATTTCGGGTTGGGCGATGCGATCGTTCTCGGCCTGTCCAGCTCCGGGCCCGCCCAGACGCTGGCGGTCAGCCTCGCCAGTCTCGTTGCCGTGTGCCACTACGGCGGAGTGGTGCCCCTGCTCGTCTGCTTCGTGCCGATGCTTGGCATCGCCATCGGCTATCAGCGGCTCAACCGCTGGGACCAGAGCGCCGGGGCGACTTACACCTGGGTGGCGAGGGTCTTTCACCCTCATCTGGGATTCCTGGCGGGTTGGATGATCCTGCTTTACTACACGCTCGGTACGATCAGTCTGACCATACCGGCTGGCACCTACACGCTCGAGCTGCTCGCTCCCGGGCTCGGTGAGAGTCATCTCGCCATCGTGGTCGCGGGCGGCGCCTGGAATGTCATTGTCACGCTGCTCGCATTGAAAGGCCTCAACGTAGCGGCGCGATTCGAGTGGGGGATCGTCCTGTTCCAGTACGTGGTCCTGCTGTTGATCGCGACTGCCGGAATCGCCACGCTGTTATACGCCCCGACCAGTGCTGCGTTCTCCTGGGACTGGTTCACGCTTCGCGGCATGGGCGGGATGCGTGGCCTGATGAGCGGCATTCTGATTGCCTGCTTCATGTATTCCGGATGGGACGCGGCCGTTTACGTCAACGAAGAGTCCACGGACAAAATCGACAGTCCGGGTCGGGCGGCTATCGCGAGCGTCATGATTCTCGCGATCTTCTACTCGGTAACCGTCTTCGGTCTTCAGGCGGTGCTGACGCCGGATGAGTTGCAGAGCCACGCCGGCAACGCCTTGGCCGTAATCGCTACCCAGCTGCTGCCGGGCCCCTGGGGTGCGGTCATGAGTCTCGTGGTACTGACCGGGACGCTCGCGACCCTGCAGGCCGCGGTCATCTCCGCGGCGCGCGTCGGCTTCGCGATGTCGCGCGACGGGGTCATGCCGGCGATCTTCCGGCGCGTCGATCCACGCACCGGCAACCCCTGGGCCGCAACTCTCGTGATGAGCGCCATCAATCTCGGCCTGCTGAGCCTCGCGCTGGCAACCCACGGTATCGGCCGTGCGCTCGGCAACGTCGTCAGCAGCCTCGGTCTCATCTCCATTCTCTTCTACGGCCTGACTGGCGCTGCGGCCGTCTGGCAGAACCGCTCCGCGCTCGTGCGCTCCCCCGCGGATTTCATGATGGGTGGCCTGCTTCCGGGCGTCGGCGCGCTCTTCATGGCGTGGGTCGCGGTCGAGTCGGTGCGCTCCGGGGCCACCTCCGGCGCGATCCTCGCCTATGGGATCGGCTCGGTCGCGCTGGGTGCGGTCGTCGCCGTGTTGCTGCACCGCTTCGGCGACTCGGCGTTCTTCCGCTCCCGCCGCCATGCGACCGTCGATGAGACCTCCGTTCCGAGGGAGCAACCGCGGTGAGCCCAAGCTACCGGAGTCCCGCCCGCACCCCGCGCAGCGCTGCACTTTATCCGCAGGCCTGCGAGCTGATACCCGCGGGCGTCAACAGCACGGCGCGAGCACGCTTCGCCGGCTGGGATCCGTACCCCCTGTTCGCGCATCACGGCACCGGCGCCCATCTGTTCGACGTCGACGGCAATCGCTACATCGACTATCTGCTGGGCCTGGGTCCGATGATTCTCGGGCATCGTCCGCCCAGGGTCACTGCCGCCGTCGTCAAGGCGATTCAGGAGCGCGGCACGATGTTCGCGCTCCCCACCGCCGATGAGATCACGCTCGCGCGGCGGATCATCGACCTGGTTCCGAGCATTGAGCAGATACGCCTCTGCAACACGGGCACCGAGGCGGTTCTCTACTCGTTACGGCTCGCGCGCACTTTCACAGGACGCACCAAGGTCATTCGCTTCGAAGGCATGTATCACGGTTTCTCGGATGGCGTGTACTGGAGCAAGCACCCGCCTCTGGATGAGGCAGGCCCGCCGGCCCACCCGATTCCCGTGGCTCAAGGTCCGGGCCTGCCGCCCGGGCTGGCGGAACAGCTCATCGTCCTTCCCTGGAACGACATTGACGCGCTGCGTGAGGCCGTGAGCCGGGAAGGTGAGAATATCGCAGCGGTCCTGACCGAGCCGGTGATGTGCAACACCGGATGCATTCTGCCCGAGCCGGGCTACCTGGAGGCGATGCGGGCGATCACGGCGGCATGCGGAATCCTCCTCATCTATGACGAGGTCATCACGGGCTTTCGCCTGAACATTGCCGGGGCCCAGGGGCATTACGGTATTCGGCCCGACTTGTCCGTATTCGCCAAGGGTCTGGGCGGGGGTTTCCCGGTCGCTGCCCTGGGTGGTCGCAAAGACATCATGGATCTGGTGGCTGACGGCACCGTGTCGATGGCCGGCACCTATGCGGCCAATACGATTGCCGTGGCGGCAGCGCACGCGGCGCTGGACGAGTTGACCGAGCCCGGCGTGTACGAGCGGCTGAACAAACGTTGCGGGCGATTGTTCGCCGGCCTCGAGCGAGTCCTGCACGATGCCAGGCTCGACGCGTACGTCGTGGGAATCGGCCCGGTGCTGCAGGTGTGGTTCACCGCGCATCCCATCCGCAACTACCGCGACGCCGCCCGTCACGCAAGCCATGAGCGCTTCCGGCGGTGGTGGGAGGGAATGTTGGACCGCGGCGTGTTGTTTCACCCCCATCCTTTCGAGAACCTGTTCGTCTCCTTCGCGCATTCGGACGACGATATCGATCAAACGCTGGAGGCTGCCGGCGCGGTCGTGAAAGACATCCGCGCCCATGGCTGATCCCGGCCCGACCAGTCCGGGCTCGCAACTGCTGGTGTTGGGAATCGACCTCGGGACCTCCGCCGTAAAGATCGTCGCGGTGGCAAGCGATGGAGCCTTGGTCGCCGCCGGGTCCGCGCCATTTCCCACCATCTGCGATCTGCCGGACCAGGCGGAGCAGGACCCGGACGCCTGGGTCGCGGCGGTCGCAGAGGCGGCCGTGAGTCTCGATCTGGAGCTCCGTCAACAGTGCCGTGACTGGCGCGCCCGTGTCGCGGCCATCGGGCTCACCGGGCAGCTCCCGACACTCGTTTGCAGCGGCGCACAGGGTCCCCTCGGCCGGGCGATCACCTGGAAAGATGCCCGCGCGGATGGGCCGACGTCTGCGACGATCGACCCGACGCAGCGACGTGCGCTCTACGAGCGCACCGGGATGCCGATCGACGGCCGCTACCTCGGCCCGATGTTCCGTCATCACTGGCTCAATCGCAGCGCGGAAGTCCAATCCATCCTCTCGGCCAAGGACTACCTGCTGTCGGTGCTGACGGGGCAGCGCCTCACTGATCCCTCCACGGCTGCAGGGTATGGCGCCTTCGACTTGCAGAGCGGCGCGTTCTCGGAGGCGCTGCGCGAAATGTGGAGGATGCCGGCCGGCGCGCTGCCGGCCGTGCGTTCGGCCCACTCGCGAGCGGGCCCGCTGACCACGGCCGGCGCCCGCATTGTGGGTGTCCGCGCGGGAATCCCGGTGACGGTGGGAGCTGCGGATTCGGTGTCAAGCGCCTTCGCGATGGCGGGACTCGAGGAAGGGATTGCCTGCATCATCATGGGCTCGAGCACGATCGTCATCGACGCGGTTCGCGATGCGCGACTCGATCCCGCCACGCGTTATCTGCTGACTCCCCACGTTGAGTCCGGTTGGTACGCTCGAGAGATGGATTTGCTCGCCACCGGGACGGGCTACCGCTGGTTGAGCGGCCTGCTCGCCTTGCCGGAAGGGGAGTTGGACCAGCGCGCCGCCGAATCCCCGCCCGGGGCACGCGACCTGATCTTTACGCCGTATCTTGGCGGCGGCGAGCAAGGCGCGTTGTGGGATCCCACCTTGCGCGGCATGCTCCGCGGCTTGACGTTGCGGCATACCTCGAGCGACATTGCACGCGCCTTCATGGAAGGCGTCGCGTTCGAGATCCGTCGGTGCATCGAGGTGCTCGCGGAAACGGCGCCGCTGCGTGAAGTCGTCGTCGCAGGGCGCCTTACGCAGCACCAAACGAGCCTGGAAATGCTCGCCGACATTTTGCACCGGCCCGTGCGGCGGTTTCCGCCCGTCTCGCCTGCCGCGCTCGGGGCCGCCCTGGGCGCCCTCCAGGTCCTCGCCGCGACTCCCCACCCGAGGCGCGCCGACGCCAGCTCGCCCCCGAAAGTGCTGCCTGGCGATCGGTCACACGTCTATCACCGTCTCTATGCGGGCTATCTCGCGCAAACGTGCTCGGGAAAATCCGCGTCGAATTGAGCACCGCGGCTCAGCGCTTCGCGGGCACGCGCGGCCGGGCGATCTGAGCCAGCAGGTCGGGCGTTCCCGCTACCCGCACCAGGTGCGGCTCGCGCTGTCCCCCCGAGTAGGAGAGCTCCGCGCTCTGGTAGAGAGCGCCCCTTTCGATCAGCAGCGTGACCTTGGAGGCGCCGTGGGCGGTGGCCGCCAGTGCATCACGCAGCTCATCCCTGGACCACTTGCGCGCGTTGACGGCGACCAGGTGGTCCCCGGGTGAGAGCCCCGCGGTGTCCGCGGGCGAGCCAGGAATCACATCACTCAGCGTGGCGTCCTCGTTCACGTAGAACCCGAGCGAGAACCGCAGATCGAGGTCACGATCGTCGGCCTCGTGCGCGCGATGCATCACCGACGGCGTGCTGTCGAGCTGCAGTCTCCAGCCGCTCTGCAGCAACCCCTCAGTGGGGGCGTCTGCGCCGTGGCGACCGAGCCGCTCTTCCCAGAACTGCCGCCAATCGTATGGCTGCACGTCGTTGAGCACCTCCACCAGCGCTCTGAAGTCATACGATCGCACCTCCGGCGGGCTGCTCGCGCCGCCAAAGAAGCGCCGGCAGAACTCATCGAGGCTGCGCTGGCCACCGGAGAGTCGGCGGATCAGGTTGTCCGCCTCCAACCACAACAGCGCCGATTCCTGGTAGAAGTCCTCCTGGCGGCGCAGCCGCGCAGCCCAGTCGCGCGGTTGCACGTACAGGAGCTGGGCCGCGAGCACCGTGTCCTCAAGATTGCGCCAGCGGCGCGCGCTGTGGCTCTGCATGCCGGCCAGATCGCGCGCCAACTCGCTCTGGAACTCTTCCGTCGTGAGCAATCCGCTGCGTACGGCGAGAACGTTACCCAGATACTCGGTGAGACCCTCGTACACCCACAGGAGCTCGCCGCGCATCGGCTCCTGGTAGTTACGTGTTGCGAGCCCCACGGGTCGCCGGTACTTGCCGTTCCAGGAGTGCGCGTATTCGTGGGCGAGCAGGTTCGCTTCCGCGCGGCGCACGTCATCGTCGAGGAAGGTGCGATACGGCGAGCGATTATCGCTCGACTCGTGATGCTCGAGTCCATCGGGCATGATCTGGTCGGTCAACACGTACAAAAAGTCGTAGTGCCGGTAGTGCGTCGCGCCGAACAGCGCCTGGGCCTCGGCGACCAGTCGCCGGTAGTGCTCGAGGAGCGTCGGCGTGAAATGCAGTGCCGCGGGACCATCGGCCGCGACGTGCAGTCGCACGGCAGGCTCGCCCCCCAGCTCGTATGTCTCGAAGTAGCGGCCAGCGATCAGCGTCGAATCGACCAGCGTGGTGAGCGAAGTCGGCTCGAACCGCACGCTCTCCGGCAGCGTCTGCTCCGCGCGCAGCGCGGTGGCGTATTTCCAGCCCGCCGGCAGGCGCACCTCAGCCTGGTAGCGCAGCTCATCGGTATTGCTGTCGGCCGGATAAAGCACGACCTGATTCCACTCGAGGATCGCGAGTGAATCGGTGGCGGTGCGTGGCGCCTCGAGCCCGTTCACCAGCCCGTCGGGGCGCAGCGCGGTCAGCACTTCGAAGTCGGCAGCGAGCGAGGTTACCCCGGGCGGGATCTGCAGGTGAAACGCGTACATGTCGACGTCGTCGCGGCGCCACGTGACGGCCGCGCCGGCATTGCCGAACGTCGGGCCTGCGAGGCTGGTGATGGGACCGGCGGGGCCGTGGCGCCCCGGCAGCCATTGCGGGTACACGAGCGTCAGTGGGCCGGCGCTCACCGGCAACAGCAGGTGAACTCTCAGGATCCCGCGCGGTGCCTCACGCGCGTCGACTTCCACGCGCGCGGTGCCGGCGACGGCCGCGGGCGCAGAGGAGGGCGCGGGTCCCGGTACCTGGGTGGCCGGTGCCCCGCCCGCGGCATCCCGGCCCGCAGCAAGCACGAGCAGCAGCGCGAGTCCGAGCAACGGCCGCGCGCTGTGGGCTCTCGCGACGCGCTCAGTAGCGGTAGCGCAGCCCGAGTTCGTAGAAGCGGCCGACCGCGCCGGCCTGATCGAGAGAGGGGTTGTAGTTGAAGCCGCCATAGGTGATCGTGTTGAGGGGTGCGATGCGGTTGGTCACGTTGATAACGTTGCCGGTGAGCTGCACGCGATCACTGAACTGGTACTGGCCATAGACATCGGCGTAAGCGAAGGAGGCAATGTAGCAATGGGGATTGTTCACCGACAACTGCAGGCACTGATCGCCGGAAACGGACTCATCAATCCCCTTCATGACGCCACGATAGTTGACCGTCGCGCCCAGCGACAGGGCGCCGCGGGTCCAGTCGGCCGTGAACGAGCCGCGCGTTCGCGGCGTGCCGACCGCCCCGCCGACCGCGGTCGGTCCGGCGGTACCGGCGTAGTGAAAGGTCTGGTTGCCGTTGATGGGATCGAAGAACGTCTGGTCGGAGGTGATGACGTAGTTCGCATCCAGGCCCAGCGTCAGGCGTCCCCACGCACCGAGCGCAAACTCGGCGTGCATGGCGCCATCGTAGCCCGAGGTTTGGGAGTTGGCGGCGTTCACGTACGGCTGCGGGTAGTAGATGATCGGCCCGGGATAGGTGGTGCCGGGCTGCTGCACGCCGCGCACCGGCGCCAGCAGGCCGAGCGGCGCCGGCACTATCTCGTCGTCGCGACGGATGTTGTAGTAGTCGAACGTGAAGGTGATGCGCTTTGCCGGTTCGAGCACCACGCCCACCGTGTAGCTGCGTGACTTCTCCGGCTTGAGGTTGGGATTGCCGACACTCAGGGTCGCCGCGAAGCCCAGGCCGCAATCCGAGGGCTTGTTGGTAAAGGGGCAGCGCAGCGGATCGACCGGCGCGGTCGTGGCCGAGCCCGTGCCGCTCTGGCCCGCTTCGGCGATTCCAGGCGCGCGGAAACCGCGCGCATAGGTGCCACGCAGCGCCACTTGCGGCAGCAGCGTCCACTTGAGTCCGAACTTGGGCGTAAACGAGGTGCTGGGCGAGTTGTAATGATCGAGGCGCCCGGCGGCGTCGATCTCCAGCCCGGGCAATACTAAAGCGGACAACTCGACGAACGCGGCCGAAACACTCTGCGAGCCGCGGGCGTAGAAGCTGCCGTCCATGATCGTGTCGCCCGCGGGCGCGTACGGCTCGCCAGGATTGTTGGCCTTGAGCGTGCGCACCTCGGCACCGGCCGCCAGCGAGAGCGGACCGCCCGGCAGGGTGAGGAGCGTGCGACTGCCGCTGGCAGCCACATAGGCGAGCTCCGAGGTTGCCGTGTCGTGCGTTTCGGGGGCGAGTGCCGCATACAAGGACGGCGGGTTGAGAGACGCACTGGCGCCGACGCGATAGCTGCCGTTGGCCAGCGCTGCGCTCAGAAGACTGTTGCGGATGAAGCCGGTGTAGGTCGCACGCGTCGCAGCGCGAACGTAGCCGGCGCTGAAGCTGAGATCCCAGCCGCCGGCGCGGCCGGTGACGTCGTTGACGAAGCGCAGCACGTCGGTGTTGAAGCGGATCTGCTGATCCGGGAAATCCGTGAGCACTGCGTACAGGAGCGCCGGCTGGCCGATGTAGGAGGCGAAGTTCGCGCCGTAGAAAGCCCGCGCGGCGGCAAAATAGGGACTTGCCGGGTTGAACGGATTGTCCGGGTGGTTCGCCGGCAGCACCATCGTCGTACTGTTGGGATCGGTTTGGTCGACCAGGATGCCGCCCGAGCCGACCCAGGTGTAGGGAATGGTCACGGGACCGGTGCTGTAGGAATCTGACTGACGGTACTGCTCCGCCTGCGAGTTGAACCACGACATCGTGAGCGCGTTGCGCCAGCCGTCCGCGGCGAGGTTCTGCGTCCAGCGCCCCGAGAGATTGAGCCCTGCGGTGCGCGGCTGGATCTTGTTGTACTTGTTGATGTCCCAGATGCAGCCACCGGAAGGGTCGAGGTTCTGCGGGGCGCAACCCGGGAGCAGAAAGTACCCTGCGTTGGGATCGCCCGCCTGCACCGCGTTCTGCGGTGCGACCATGCCCGGCACCGTGAACGTGCCGTTGTTCGGGAACGCCTGCTGCACGACGCCCCCGCGCCGGTCGGGACCGCCGTAGGGGGTGAGGTCGAGGTTGCTGAGATAAGAGCCGCGGTTCGTCTGGCTGATGGACGCCTGGTGACGGTATTCGAGGTTGAAGTAGACGTTGTGGCCGTCCTGCGCGAGATCCCCGAAACCGTACAGCGCCGAGAGGCGCTGCGTGAGACCATCCGCACGGTAGGATCCGCCCAGGTTCGTGTCCAGCTGCAGCCCTTTAAACTCGGGCTTGAGGATGATGTTGACGACACCTGCGATGGCGTCCGAGCCGTAGATGGCAGAGGCGCCGTCTTTGAGCACTTCGACGCGCTCGACGATCGACAGCGGCAGCGACGACAGATCGACGAACGGACGCTCGCCGTCGTCGGCGAGCGGATACGGTGCCATGCGGTGACCGTCAACCAGCACCAGCGTGGCATCGAGAGTCAGGCCCCGTAAGGAAATGCCGCTCGCCCCACCGGCGAGCGCTCCGCTGAAGTTCTGCGTCAGCGAACCGCTGTTGTCGGCGGAAACGGCGCGGATGACGTCCGCGATCGCGAGCCTGCCGCTCTTCTCGATCTCCTCGCTGCTGATGACCTGCAGCGGCGAAGGAGTCTCGGTATCGGTGCGGCGAATGTAAGATCCCGTCACGACGATCGTGGTCAGCTCGTCGCCGCTGGCGCTCTTGCTGCGCGCCGCTCCCGCCCCCTGATCGTCGGGGGTGGACGCAGCACTGCTCGCCCGAACAGCGCCCGGCCAATTGCCCGGAAAGAGTGCCAACGCGATCGCCAGAGCCACGCCACCGCGCGCCGTCTCGCCGCGAGCCTCCCCCATGCGTCGCCTCCGCTTAGATCGCGAGGAACAAATCGTAGGAGGGTTCCGATATCATTGCAATAACCTATTCTTTGGGGCTGGCTTTGACTGCAGGATATGGCCGTCCTCGCCGGTGCGACAGTCGGGTGAGCGTGCGGGTCGCCATACTCATCGTCCTGCTGGCGCTGGGAGCGGCGTTCGTCCGTCCGGCGCTCGCCGATGGAGTGGACGCCCTCATCATCGCAACCCTGCAACGGGACCGGATCCCGGGGATCGGGCTGCTCGTGATGCGACGGGGAAGTCGTGCGCGCCTTTCGACATACGGCCTCGCGAACGTCGAGCATCAGGTGCCGGTCAGGCACGACACCATGTTTCAGTCGGCATCGCTCGGCAAACAGTTTACGGCCACCGCGATGCTGATGCTCGCGGAGCGGGGCCGGATCTCGCTCGACGATCCGATCAGCCAGTACCTGCCGGCGGGTCCACCGGACTGGGCGCCGATCACGGTGCGGGAGCTCCTCGATCACACGTCCGGAATTCATGACTCCGAAGAAGACGGCGGGGTGTTCGACCTGCGCCGCGAATACAGCGACGACGAGATCATCAGGATCGCGCATTCGTACCCCCTCGACTTCGCGCCTGGCAGTCGCTGGAAGTACAACAACATGGGCTACATCCTCAGCGGCATCATCGTGACGCGCGTGGTGGGGATGTTCTACGGCGAGTTCCTGACCCGCGAGGTCTTCCGACCGCTCGGCATGCGCACCGCGCGCGTCATCAGCGACAACGACATCGTCCCGCATCGCGCCGCCGGCTATATCCGCACGACCTCCGGCGTTCGCAACCAGGACTTCGTGTCAGCGTCCCTGAACGCGACCGCGGATGGGAGCCTGTACCTGTCGCTCGATGACTGGAGTGCGTGGATTGCGGCGATGGACCGCGGCGCGTTCCTGACGCCCGGGTCATGGGCCGCATTGTGGGATCGCGGCAGGACCCGCGACGGCGAGCTCACCGAGCACGGCTTCTGCTGGGACCATGCCACGCTGGCCGGGCACGAGCTGCTCGAGTTCGACGGCTCCTGGCAGGGATTTCGCGCCGCGATCGAGCGCGATCCGGCGAGCGGGTTCACGGTTGTGGTGCTCGCGAATCTCGACCAGGCCGAGCCGCTGCCGCTGGCGCGCGATGTGTTGGCGCGGGTGGCAGGATTCGGCGCGCACTGACTCCGCAGGCCCGTTTCAGCCACTTGCCTGGGCGAGCTCGACGGCCTCGACGGCAAATTCCGGCGCCGTGGCCAACCGGAACGCGAACGATTTCGCGACGAACATCATGCGGAAGGCGTCGATCGGCGCGTGACGGGTCGAGTAACTGATCCCGCTCAGCTCCACGACCCACTCGAAATGCAACAGCTCCAGGAGTTCCTGCTCGCGCGGCTGCGCCGGCCGGCACAGCAGCGTCTGCTCCTCGCGCGCTTCCTTCAGCCCGTAGACCTCATCGAGCAGATCGTACAGCGAGCGCCGATCGCGAGCCTCGAAGTACGAGCCCAGGTCAGGCGCGAGCAGCTTCGGGATCGTGGACAGCTCCCAGATCACCGGTCGCTGATCGAGGAGCCGCAGCCGGGAGATCTCCCACACTACTGCACCTTCCTGCAGACTCAGCGCCTTGTTCTCATCCGGATTGGCCCGCCTTGGGAAGCAGCTGAGAGTGCGGGATTGCAGCTTGGATCGCGCATCGAGGTGCAGGCTGTTGCGCAGACCTCCGACTTTGGTCGTCTCGGCTCGCACGCGGGGCCGGGCGACGAACGTGCCGCGTCCCTGCTCCCGTCTGACCACCCCTTGCGCCGCCAGCTCGGCCAACGCACGTCGTACCGTGACGAGACTGACCCCCGCCTGCACGGCAAGCTTGGTCTCGGTCGGCAGCTGATCTCCCTCCTGCAGCCTGTTCTCATCGACGTACTGCAGAATGAAGGCGATGGTTTGTTCGTAGAGCGCTCTCACGGCCGCCGCCTGAAAGGCCTCGGTGGCCTCCAGGCTGCTGTGCGGGGCCCCCTCTCAATCATCAGGTCATTATACGCATTCAGCCTGGGCTCTGGCGTTGGCCCGATCGTCACCCCACCTCGAGCTTCACCGCCCTGGCCACGCCGGCACCGTAGGCGGGATCGCACTTGGCGAACAACGCGATCTGCCTGCGCTTGATCGTATCCGGCACGCCCTGCATCGCCGCGGCGATGTTGTCGAACAGGCGCTGCTTCTGCTCAGCGTTGAACAGGCGGAACAGGTTGCCGGGTTGCGTATAGTCGTCGTTCCCGTCACGGTGGTTATAGCGGTCGCCGTCGCCGTGCAGGGGCAGCGGCGGTTCGGCGAAGCGCCGGTCCTCTCTCGGCCCATTGAACGAGTTGGGCTCGTAGTAAGCGTCCGGGGTTTTCGTGTTGTTGTCGAAGAACCGCATCGGACCGTCCTTGTGGTAGTGATGCACCGGGCAGCGCGGTGCGTTGACTGGCAACGCCTCGTAGTGCGTGCCGAGGCGGTAACGGTGCGCATCGGCGTAACTGAACACGCGCGCCTGCAGCATCTTGTCCGGTGAGAAGCCGATGCCCGGAACGATGTTGGAGGGGGCGAATGCGGCCTGCTCGATCTCGGCGAAATAATTCTCCGCATTGCGGTTCAATTCCAGCACACCGATATCGATCGCAGGGAAATCGCCGTGCGGCCAGACCTTGGTCAGGTCGAACGGGTTCCAGCCAGTGCGTCGGGACCATGCCTGCGCCTGCGCGTCGGTCATGATCTGCACCTGCATCTTCCACTTCGGGAAGTCGCCCGTTTCGATCGCGCCGAACAGGTCTTCCTGCGTCGATTCGCGCGTGCGCCCGACTACCTCGGAAGCCTGGGTGTTGGTCCAGTGCTTGTGACCCTGCCGGGTCTTGAAGTGGAATTTCACCCACACGCGTTCGCCGGCCGCATTGATCAGGCTGTAAGTGTGCGAGCCATAGCCGTTGACGTGGCGCACGCTGGTCGGCAGACCGCGGTCGGACATCAGGATCGTCACCTGGTGCAGGCTCTCGGGTGACAGCGACCAGAAATCCCACATGGCGGTGGGCGAGCGCAGATTCGTCTTCGGATGGCGCTTCTGGGTATGGATGAAGTCGGGGAACTTGTAGGGGTCGCGCACGAAGAACACCGGCGTGTTGTTGCCGACCAGATCCCAGTTGCCTTCCTCGGTGTAGAACTTGACTGCGAAGCCGCGCACGTCGCGTTCGGCATCGGCGGCACCGAGTTCGCCGGCAACGGTCGAGAACCGCAGCACCAGCGCCGTCCTGGCGCCGGGTTGCAGCACCTTGGCCTTGGTGTACTTGGAGATATCGGCGCTGATCGTCAGCGTGCCGTACGCACCCCAGCCCTTGGCGTGCACCGGACGTTCCGGGATGCGCTCGCGGTTCTGGTGTGCGAGCTTCTCGATCAGCTGGTAGTCCTGCAGCAGCAAGGGGCCGCGGGGGCCGGCGCTGAGCGAATTCTGGTTGTCGGCGAGCGGATTGCCGGCGCTGGTGGTCAGTCGATCGCCGGATGGTTGCGACGAGTTGTCGGTCGATTTGCTCATGGCGTGCTTTCCTCGCGGGTGTGAGCCTGCACGGTAGGCGCTCGCTGCCTGTAGAGGAAATTGATTGATCAGATGTGATCGATAGAGCGTGTCTATCAAGCCACCCCTGGGTGCAACGAGGGTACTGTAGCGGCTGGATCCAGCGGGGTAAGCCAACCACCTGCCCGGCGCGAGGTCTTTCGGGGAAGCGATATGAATGTCTGGAAAGAACTCGGACCAACAGTCCTCGCATCGTTCCTGGCGTCGTTCGTCGAGTTTGTTGAAGCGCTCACGATTGTCCTGGCGGTATGGACAGTCCGTGGTGCGCGTTCCGCCCTGGCCGGTGCAGCCTCCGGCGGTGTGTTGCTCGCGATACTCGTTTTTGCCTTGGGACCGCTGCTCCGCTATGTTCCCCTCGACACCCTGCGGGTTGCAGTGGGTGTGTTGCTACTGCTGTTTGGCATGCGCTGGCTGCGCAAAGCAATCCTTCGCTCAGCTGGAATCCTTGCACTCCATGACGAGAGCAGGGAATTTGCAAAGGAAACGGCTGCGCTTGCCGGCTCTCGCGCCTCGCTTACGCTTGGAATTGATCTGGGGGGTGCGGGGGCAACGTTCAATGCCGTCGTGCTTGAGGGCCTGGAGGTAGTGTTCATCGTGGTGGCCCTGGGGGCCACGGGCGGAATGTTGATTCCAGCCAGCTTGGGGGCCGCGGCAGCCGGTGTGGTGGTGATTCTTCTTGGCTTCATTGTCCATCGACCGCTGGCGAGAGTCCCGGAAAACAGCCTCAAGTTTGTTGTTGGAATACTTGTTTCCTCTTTTGGGGTCTTTTGGGTTGGTGAGGGAGCTGGCTTTGCCTGGGTAGGCAGAGATCTGGCGATAGTTGGAATTGCCCTGATTTTGCTGTTGGCTTCGGTCCTGACGGTTCCGATTGCGCGCCGTATCGCTGCTCCCGTCAACAAGGCTGGCATACCAGGTGTCCGGCAATGAATGAAGGCGCGAAGCCCCGACGCGGGATTACTCGCGTGGTCCTCACGGCCGGCGCGCAACTGTGGGGATTGTTCGTCGACGACGGCATGCTCGCGTGCGCTTTAGTAGCGTGGTGCGGTCTTGCGATCCTGGGCCTCCCGGCCATCGGAGTCGAACCGGCATTGCGCGCACCGCTGCTACTGGCAGGTTGCCTTGTTACATTGGTGATTGACGTGCTCGCGACCGCGCTTCGACGCCGCGCGCCAAGAGCCTCACCCGCACTCGGGCGGTGAACCTACGGTTGCGGCGCGCTCCAGGCTGCCGCAAAGGAACTCTTACCATTCGTGTAGGTAGTCCACACCGCACGCGTTGCCGGATCGACGGCGACGTTCTTTGCAGTCGCGGCCGTCGTCAGGTCGCCGAGCAAGCTCAACTTGCCGCCGCTGGTGCGCACCACCGACATCTTGCCTGTTCCCGCGCAGTACAGCAGACCACCCGGGGCATCGAAGGCGATCTGATCCACCTTCGCAACGATGTCGACGGAACCGATCGCAGAGCCGGTCGTGGTGTCGATCGCGACCAGTTTGCCGTTCGCGCCCGCCGAAAAGATGCGATGGTTGGCGTCATCCAATGCCAGGCCGTGGGGCTGGGTTGCCGGCGCCGTGGGCCACTGTGCGATCACCTTGTTGGCGGAAGGGTCGATAACCGCCACGAGGTCCTTGTTCTTGATGTTCAGGTAGATCCGATCGGCCGACTGATCGAACACCATGAACTCCGGAACACCCGGAATGGCAATCGTAGCGACCACTTTCGCCAACTTCGGATCGATGACCCATACATCCGTGCCGTCGTCGTGCGTCACGTAGACCAGGCGATTCTTCGGCTCGTAAATGATGGCGTCGGTCGGCCCGGCCATCTTGATCGAATTCACTTCCTTGAGCGTCGCCGCGTCGAGCACCGCCACGCGCTCGCCCTCCTGCACGCTGACGTAATAAAACTTCGAATCGGCATCCACCGCCGTATCGACCGCGGCGCCAACCTTGACCCGCGCGATCAAGGAAAGCTTCTTCAGATCAATGAAGTCCGAAGTGCCGTCTTTCTCATGCGCTGCGAGCAAGCGGTGCCGATTGGAGTCGATGCGCAGAAAGTCGAACTTTCCCGAGGACTGCGGAATCTCGATAGACGCCGCCGTAGGCCAGACGAGCCCGCGCTCGGCTGCCCACGCAGCGATCACGAAACCCAGTGCGAGCGCGGCAGTCATTGTGCGGCTGGAATACTTCATCGGGCACCTCTATTGGATTACGAAATCGAAACCGGACAGCGGTACACCCTACCCGCCCAGCATTAACGTGGCCTTAAAGCATCACACCGATCGCCGCCCGGTCAGAATTTAGCGGTCAACCCGGCGAACAGGTATCTCCCCAGGGGGTCGTACACGCCCGCCGCCAGGTTGCCGTTCACCAGCAGTGGATTGGCTGCGAAGCCGATGATGGGAGGCTTGCGATCCGTCAGGTTGTTGATGCCGAGCCTGATATTGAGGTGTTCCGTCACGTCGATGTTCCAGTCCAGATCGAGGTAGTCATAGGCGCTGATGTGCGAGTCGACCGGAAAGACGTTGCTGTTCGGACTGAACTGAGGGCTGGTGAACTCGGACTTCATGCTGCCGATGTGGCGCCAATTGAGCGACACCTCGAAGCCGGCGTGTGTCTCCCAGGTCATGCGCAGCCGGTGGCGCCAGCGCGGCACGGGCGAGGTGGGGCCGGCACCCGAGCAATTCGGACCGTAGAGGTCCGTACAGTCGATTTGCGAAGTGCCGGGCGTAACATTTATCGGATTGTCGATGGCGTAGCTGCCGGTGAAACCGAACGCCAGGCTCCCAGCCTTGGGCGCGATCGATTGGAGGCTCCAAATGTACCGCGCCTCGAAATCGACGCCGCTAGTGCCGTAGGAACCGGTATTGAAGCGCGTCGAGACGATGCGCCCGGCGCTCGTGCCGTTGCCTGTGGAGAGTGAGCCGTTGGCGTCGCGCTGGATCAGGCTGCAGTAGAACGGATCGGCGGTATTGAGGCAGGTGTTGATCGAGAACGTGCCCGGCACGTTGCCGATGAATTGTTTGACCTTGATCCGCCAGTAGTCGGCGCTGAAGAGGATATTACTGAGCGGCGTGAGCACGATGCCCGCCGTGACCGTATCGGCCGTTTCCGGCCGCAGATGTGGATTTCCGCCCGTCAGCACGTTGACCGCGGATTGCGGCGCGATGTTGCCGTACTGGGCGGGGCTCACGCCGGTGAGCGCGCACTGCGCCGGCGTTGCGCTCGGTGTAGGGCCGGCACACGGGTCCGTGATGGTGATCTGACCGAGTATCTGCGAGGTAAACAGCTCGTACGCATTCGGGGCACGCACGGCGCGGTTCACGCTGCCCCGCAGCCGGACGGGATCGATGGGTGCCCATTCCAGGCCGAGGCCAAAGGCGTTCACGTTGCCCTGCGGCGAATAGTGCGCGTAGCGGTCGCTGGCGTTCAGGGTCAACTGCTTGGCGAACGGCTTCTCCTCGATGAGCGGCATCTTGAACTCGGTGAAGATCTCCGCCACCCGGAATGTGCCGGCCGTGGGATGCGCGGCACCGGTGACCAGAAGATCCCCGGTCGAATAGGCGGTGTCGGGGTTGTAGTGAACCGATTCAACCCGATACTCGGCTCCGGCGGCGATACCGAATCCGGTGTGCGCGAGCGGGCTCACGATCCCGTAGTGGGTCAGATCGCCGGTCACGAGGCCGGTGCCGATGGTGCGCTCTGCGTAGCCTGACTGCATACCGCCTTCGGTGATGTATTTGAGCGCCGCCGGCGTCACGCCGCCCACGGCGAAGATGTTATACGGTACGCACGCCGGATCGCTGCCGTCGACTACCGACTGACAGGTCGGCACGCCGTTCACATTCACCACATCCAGCGCATTGGTGACATGCGAGAGCGAGAAGTCGTTCGACAAGGTCTCGCGCGCGTTGACCCGCCCGTAGACCAGGCTCGTATCGTACGACCAGGGATCGCTGATGGCGCCTTTCAGTCCCAGCACGATGCGGTAGGAGCGGTGGTGAAACTCGTCGGAGCGCTGGCCCCCTTCGACGTTGCGCCGGCCGACGCCGACCTGGGCGGTGGCGGGCAGTACGAGGCCGGCGCACAGATCGTTGACTTGGCTTGCCGACAGCAGCGGGTTGTCACAATTGACGCCGAAGACGTTCAGCCCCGCGCTGGTCGGCGTCGTTCCCGCCGGCTCATAGCGCACGGTGGTCCGGTCATCCATGAACTGCGCCTCGGTGTAGAGGTTCGCCGCATCGTTGAATTTGTAGTTCGCGAACACGCCCGCGTTATAACGGGTGTCGGGCCGCTGCAGATCCTGGTACGGCGCAGGATTGAACAGGTCAGCGGGGGCGACCAGTGGCCGAAAAGCATGGCCATTCACCGTGTCGAGCGTCAGCGGACTTCCACCGTTGGGCACGAACTGTCCCGCCGCCGTCGTTCCATCGAGGAGGCACTGGAACGAAGTACCGGTCTCCGTAAGGGTGCAGTCGCTGAGGTCGCGCCTCGACCCGGCAACCTCATGTGTGCGCCGATAGCCCGCGTACGCGGTCAGGTGAGCGCGGCCGCCGAGCAAGTCCTTGCCGAACACCGCCGACACGTCCTGCGATCCGCCGTCGTAGACCGTGCCGGTCGGGGGCAGCACCCCGCTCGCCAGCCCGATGGCCTGCAGATCGCGATGATCGTTGCTCGCGCGGTTGATGGCGCCCTCGGCATCGAGCTTGAATCCCGTGAAATTCGTGTCGAGGATGAAATTGACCACGCCCGATACGGCGTCCGATCCGTAGATGGCGGAGGCGCCGCCGGTCAGCACTTCGACGCGCTTCACCAGCGCGCTCGGCACCGTATTGAGGTCGGCCGACGGATTGATCGGATCCCCGGGCGCCGTCCGCCGGCCGTTGATCAGGACCAGCGTGCGGAAAGCGCCGATGCCGCGAAGATCTGCGGTCGCGGTGCCGGTCAGCGGGGCCACCGAGGCACCGTTGGCGCCGAGTGTCAGGCCGGAGTTCACCTGCGGCAGGCTGTTGAGCAGATCCTCCGCACGCGGCGTGCCCAGGTGCAGCAGCTCTTCGCTGTCGAGCACCACGACCGGACTGGGACTTGCGGTGTTTGCCGACCCCAGGTGCGTCCCGGTCACGACGACCTCGACCACGGGCTCCTCGCCCTCGGCGCCGTAGACGACGTGCGGGTTGCAGAGGCCCAGCACAGCCGCGACATAGGTACCGGGAAACGCGAATCGGCAACGCTTCGCGACGATGACTGGTAGGCGTGCTACACCGGCACGTGCCGCGCCGGCCACAATGTTTCGCATGACCACTCCCCCATGATCGCGCCCAAGGCCTGATGCCTGCGACGCGGGCATTCTGGCGGGTATTCATGCCGGTGAACAGTCGCTACGCGCGTTCAGACTCGCTAAGCTCGCCCCGCGAGAGCGGCGCCGGCCGTCGTCCGCGGACGCTGTGTCTCGCCAGGGGGAGCAAAATGCTGGCGCCCGCCGAACGCAGAAAAAAAATCAGAACCGTGTTCCGGGTTGCCAGCGGCAACTTCCTGGAAATGTACGACTTCATGATTTTCGGCTATTTCAGCGCGGCGATCGGCCGCGCCTACTTTCCCGCGCAGAGCGCCTATGCGTCGTTGATGCTTTCCCTGGCGACATTCGCAGTGGGTTTCATGGTGAGGCCCCTGGGAGCGATATTTCTCGGCGCCTATATCGATCACATCGGCCGGCGCAAGGGACTGCTGGTGACGTTGGGCCTGATGTCGATCGGCACTCTGACGATCGCGCTGGTGCCGGGATACGAAACGATCGGCTTGTTCGCGCCTATCATCGTGGTCCTGGGCCGCTTGTGCCAGGGCTTCTCGGCCGGCGTCGAGCTCGGCGGGGTGTCGGTGTACCTGGCGGAAATCGCCACACCCGGACACAAGGGATTTTATGTGTCCTGGCAATCGGGCAGCCAACAGGTCGCCGTCGTCTTTGCCGGTATACTCGGCTACGCCCTGTCGAATCTGCTGGCTCCGGAGGAGCTGTCCGCCTGGGGGTGGCGTATCCCGCTCCTCATCGGCTGCCTGATCATCCCGTTCATCTACATGATCCGGCGAACGCTCGAGGAAACCCCGGAGTTCGCCGCCCGCAGCCATCATCCGACGCCATCCGAAGTGTACGCGGGCCTGCTGGCTCACTCACGGGTGATCGTGAGGGGCGTGGCGATGGTGCTGATGACCAGCGTTTCGTTCTACACCATCACGGCATACACGCCGACGTTCGGCAAGGAAATTCTCAGGCTCACGCAGAGCGATGCGCTCCTGGTAACCCTGTGCGTGGGGTTGTCGAATCTGTTCTGGCTGCCCGTCATGGGCTCGCTGTCGGATCGGATCGGACGCCGCCCGGTGCTGATCGTCTTCGCGGTCACGGCGGTGCTGACCGCCTATCCGGCGATGGCGTGGCTGGTGACGGCGCCCAGTTTCAGCAAACTGCTCACCGTCGAGCTCTGGCTCTCCTTTCTCTTCGCCGGCTATAACGGCGCCATGGTCGTCTATCTCACCGAGATCGTGCCGGTTGCGGTCCGCACGGCCGGATTTTCGCTGGCCTACAGCCTCGCGACCACTATAGGTGGCTCGACGCCCGCCATAGTCACGTTCCTGATCCATGCAAGCGGCAACCGCGCCATGCCCGGCGCCTGGTTGTCGGTCGCCGCCACGGTCGCGTTGGTGGCGACGCTGATCCGCGGCGATCAGGTGCGCGCCGCAACACGCACATAGCGCGGCGTACAGGAAATACAGGCGTTTCCGCCACTAAACCAGATCCCTCAGCCGAAGAGTCGCGGCGGTGGCGGTATTAGTACGTGATCCGTCGACAAATAACGCCGGGTGAGGCTTCCTTGAATAACAACCGCCGCTTTCGTATCTGTTCCGGCAGTGCGTCGAATCTCACCTTAGTTCTCGGGACAGAAATCGATCCGCAAGTGAGACGGGCCAGCTGTCGGAAACAGGTAGGAAGATGGCGAACAAGGAGCCCCGTGACGCGCACCCGCGCGTGGCGTTGCAGGCTCCGGCGCGCGACGTCGGGGCAGGGCTCGTGCAGGCGCCGCAATAGACTTTCGTCACATGGCACGCTCCGTTCCAAGCTACGACCCTGGGCGATCGGTGACTCGGGTCAACGTTGCGGTCGCGGTCGCGGAGGACGCACGCGGGCGCATCTACGAGGTGGCCGCCGCGTGTCGTGCGCTCGGCCTCGAGCACACCTCGACCCTGGCGGACATCGGCGTGCTGACAGGGTCGGTCGAGTTCCACGATCTGCCGAAACTCAGAGCGATTCCCGACGTCGTGGCAGTTGAGCTCGAAGGACGCTAACGCCGCCGCTTCGAATCCGGAGCGCGCATCACGGGGTTGACCGAACTCCGCGGGCACGGAGATTGAACGGAAACGTCTCCGTTGCGCCCGGGGTTGCGGCGCCAGGCTCGATGCGCAGCACGTAACGACCGGGTCCCAGGCGGGAGGCGTCGGCATAGGCGTGAACGTACCCGTCCGCGCTCAAAGCAAGACCCGCCGCCGCGCCGACCGGCTGCGAAGAACCTTCCTCATCTTGTTGTTGAACGAGCGTCATCCGGTAGCGGGAGGCCGCCAGGTGCGTTGCCGGCGCCGCGCGAAACTCGATCACGCCGCGAGAAGGCAGGTCCAGGTCGGGTGTTGAATTGTCACGCACTGCGACAAACGTGAAGACCGACGGGGTAACACCCGCGGTGCGCGACTCTAACGATGCCGTTAGAACCGGTGAGGGTCGGTCACGCGATTGCACCCACAGGAATAGTGCCAGTGCGGCGATCGCGGCCGCTGCGAGCAGGGGTAACCAGATCCGGGAGCCTCTGGCTCGGGACGCGGCCTGGCCAAAATGCCCGTGTGCCCGTAACTGCTGCAGTCCTTCACTCAGCCGCAACGACTGCTCGAACTCACGCACCAGCCCGGGATCCCGCATCAGGCGGTCTTCAAACGCGCGGTGCTCATCGTCGGACAGTCGTCCGACCATGTAGTCCTGCATCCGCTCCAGATCGCGGCCGGCGTCTATCACCTCACACCTCCCTGGATAGAAAGACCGGCGGGAGCCGTCGCTGAGTCCCGCGTGTCCATGGCTTGACCCGCGTGCCCCACGATCAGTGCAATCGCGACCAGCGTCAGCAGATCGGATTTCCAGAAGCCCCGGTGTTCCAGCAGCTCTCTGAACCGATTCCGGGCGCGAAAGATCACGCGATTGAAGTGCTCCCGCGATAGCTTGAGCTCCTGGCAGATCTGCTCCTTCTCCTCGTCATTCAGATAGAAGCGCACCAGTAGTTCCCGGTCCCGCTCAGCCGGCATCTCCTCGAGCATCCGCCGCGCCGCCTCGGCCCATTGGGGTCGCCCGACCCGCTCCCACTCGGGGTCGTCCTCGGTACCCCGAAGTTCATTCAAGGCATCGGCGCTCGAGACTCCCGTGCGGTCCTTCCTGCGGTGATTGCGCAGATGATTCAGTGCCACGCGATACAGATACCCGCCCATGTTCTCCGGGTGGGCGATTTCTCCGCTGCGCAGTTTCTCGAGCGTCGTGACTGCGGCGTCCTGAAGAATGTCCGCGGCGACCTCCGGATCGCGAACGCGCCTCAAGATCAGCGCGCGTAGGCCGGGATAGTCGCGATAGACTGCGGTCAGGTGCGAAACCGGGTCCGCTACCGGCGCGGGGACGTCCGATTTCGCGGGGAGCATCGCTGCGGGTGCTGCTTGGTCGTCAACACCAATCATAAGGCCAGTATAAGCCGCAATCGTGAGACACCGCAGCCGGGGTTGAATCGTCACCCGGCCGGTCGAGGTCTTTTTGTCGCGTTTGTTCTGGCGGGCTGGGCCGTGCCAGGCGCCGCCGAGAATGCCTCGTGCACCGGTGCTCTCGGAGCTCCCGCGCTGACCGCAGGCCCTCTGAAGACCCTCGGAACGCAGCCCGCCGCAGCAGACCTTGCCGTCGTGCCGGGCCACGCGTACCTGATCGAGGTCGCGCAGCGCAACAACGACGCGCGTGTCGAGATTCTCGACCCGATGAACGAGGTCATTGTCCGAGCCGACCACCCCGAGCGACGGACGGGAACCCGGCGTGCTGTGGTGACGGCGCCGGACCGCCCCTTCCTCGCCGTGCGGGTGACGGGTAAGGAGCACTCAAACCTCGCAGGGACGGCAACCGTTCGCGTCTTCGACCTGGCCGCTCTCCAGGCACGACCTGACTGCACTGCGATCGTCAAGACTCTCGCCGAGGCCGATGCCGACTATGCGGCGGGAGAGGAGATTGCGAGAGGCCGCTCGACGCCCGGGAGCGCGAGTGCACGCGATGCGTTCTCACGGGCAGCGCAAGGATATCTGTCCGCCGAGCGTGCACTCACGGCTCCTGCGGACCGTGCACTTCGCGGCCAGACGGCGCTCGCCCTGGCAGGAGTCGAGTACTTTGACCTCCAGGACTGGGCTAAAACGGCCGAGTGGGCCAAAGCGGCAGCCGAATGGCTC
>Ga0209626_1000049_pt1 | contig 31688 bp, 32 predicted proteins | sample JacPinW_OM1H0_M2_FD_187962 | JGI IMG/M metagenome (GOLD analysis project Ga0209626, IMG submission 187962) | Forest soil microbial communities from Algoma, Ontario, Canada - Jack Pine, Ontario site 1_JW_OM1H0_M2 (SPAdes) (version 2) | ecosystem: Environmental > Terrestrial > Soil > Boreal... | reverse complement strand
GCTGGACCTCGCCGAGCTCGACCGCGGCTGGCGCGCGGTCAAGGCCGCCCACCCGGGCCGCGAGCTCTGGCTCGAGCCCGGCCGCTTCCTGGTAGCCCAGGCGGGCGTGCTGCTGGCGCGGGTCACCCAAATCAAACGCAAGGGCGACGTCACCTACGTCGGCGTCGAGACGGGGATGAACTCGCTCATCCGCCCGGCCCTCTACGGCGCCCACCACGCGATCGTCAACCTCACGAGGCTCGACGAGCCGCCGTCCCTCGTCGCCCACGTCGTCGGCCCCATCTGCGAGAGCGGCGACGTCCTCGGCCGCGCCCGCCGCCTGGCGCCGCCCGAAGAAGGCGACGTCCTCCTGATCGCCACCGCCGGCGCCTACGGCAGGGTCATGAGCTCGCGCTACAATCTCCGCGAGCCGGCGGGAGAGCACCTGCTGGCCAGTCGCCTTTCATGAAGTCCGCACCGCTCGCTACCGTGTCAGAATCAAAGCTTTCCTGGAGGCAGCTCATCGTGTCGAAGAGCGTTGCAGGCAGAACGGATGCAGCGACGGCGGTCCGTGAGTACGTCGCCCGCATCAACGCACACGACGCAAGCGGGATCGTAGCTTTGTGCACGCCGGATCATGTCCTCATCGACAGCTTGGGCTCGCGGCTCTCGGGTCATGCCCGGCTCGAGCAGGGTTGGCGTGGCTACTTCGCCCTGTTTCCTGACTACAGAATCGAGATTCAAGAGATGGCGTCGGCCGGTGATCTGGTTCTTGCTTGTGGCCTAGCCGCCGGCACACATGCGGTTTCCGGGGCAGCATGGAGAATACCAGCTGCCTGGCGTGCCAAAGTCATCAACGGTCACGTGGCGGAGTGGCAAGTCTATGCCGACAACAAGCCAGTCTATGAGATTCTCGCAAGTGGCTCCTGACCCGCGGCTGCGGGAGTTCGACGTCCTTCCGTACAGACCTGACCGCGACAGGGGCGCATCGCCCTTGACAGTTCCGATTTGGGACAATATGATCCTTATGACCTTTTTAGGAGCTGCCGCCATCATGTCGAAGAGCGCGTCCGTGGCAGAAGTAAAGGCTCATTTCTCCGACTGGATCCGAGCTGCGGAGTCGGGGGAGGCCGTCGTGATCACCCGCCATGGCAAGCCGGTCGTAGCCCTGATACCGGCGGCGGAGATGGAGCAGCTGGCTCGGCTGAGAGCGGCGGGGCCGGAGAAGGGGCTCGCCGGTCTGGCGGGAGGCTGGAAGAATTCCGAGGAGCTGGTCGCGCTGGTCGCCGGAGCGCGCCGTAGCAAACCTCGGGCGACGCCGAAGCTCCGATGAGCGCTCGATGGCCTTTCTCTTCGATACTGACGCCATCTCGGAAGTCTTGAAGAAGAGGCCGGCACCCCGGTACCTGCGCTGGCTGGCCGAGATACCGCGTGCCGAGCAGTTCACCAGCGCCGTCTCCATCGGCGAGCTTTATCGTGGCGCCTTTCGGTCCTCGGAGCCGTCGCGCCATCTGGAGAACATCGAGGGGCGAGTGCTGCCCTCGGTGACGGTCCTGCCGTACGACTTGGCGGTGGCGCGCGTCTATGGCGAGATCCAGGCGCGCCTGGCGGGTGCCGGCAAGACGGTAGCGGACGCGGACCTGCAGATCGCGGCTACGGCCATCCACCACCAGTTGGAGCTGGTAACCGGCAACCTGCGTCACTTCGACCGGATTCCCGGCATTAGAATTCGTCGAGCGCTCGTGGAGGCCAGATTGGGCTTGGTCGACACGCGGCTGCCGTCGAGAACGCGCTGAATCGCGGGCACTGCCGTGCTCCCTCCCCCTTGTGGGGGAGGGCTAGGAGTGTGGCTAGGAGGGGGGGCGATCGTCCGCGGTCAGGGCCTTGAGTGCGTTCCCACCAGCAGCAGCCGCTCTTTCGTAGGAGCTGGTTGGCCCTGTAAGAGCCTGTGAGGGTGTTGACCCCAGGCTTGCGGCCCAGGACGCACCTCCAACGTTTCATCCAAGTCTGGTGCCAACCTCATTCACGTCATCGCTTTAAGAAGACGTACTTTGTAGTATCGCAATTTCACTAAGTGCGCAGCTTACGTGCCGGATAAACGATCCAACGGTCGTTCAGCTTATACGTCGCTCTCTCCAATGTTGACGCTGATCCTGAACTACGATAGAGTCGGCAAGTCAAGAACGTGTGCAAGAAGGTAGCTCTATGAAAGTCGCAGCGGGCAGACATCGCAGAGTGCAGCAATGGGCGCGCTCAAGGCGTGCCCGGTCGGAGTGACCGTGTTGCTGACAAATTGGTAGCGATTGGTCTCAAGTCGACTCTCCCGACTAGGAGGTATCGCAATGGCTACGGAGGCAGTGAGCCGCACTGATCTTGAGCAGTTGCAGGCTACCGCATGGGCGATGGCTAGAATTCTGGGAGCAACGTTCACCGACAAGTGTTGGGATGAACTCTCGCGTGAGATCGCCGCCGGTATAGGGATGCCAGTACCAACAAAAGATCAGACTGCTTTTAATGCCTATGGGCTGGCGCGCAGGCGGCTCTTCGAGATCCGCTTGGCGTTATTGATCCACATGATGCTGGAAGAAGCGTTCGAGAGAAACGCCTCAACGTTGGAACTAATTGTCCTGCACGAGGCATACCTTCGTAGCGCTCTTCGTCGAGAAATTTGCTTGTGGCCGTTCTGGACTCAAGGCTGCTAACGAAGGAGTCCATGTGCCCGCCGCGGAAAAAGCTGTTGACGTCGCTCTGGAGATTACAAAGCAAATCATTGCAATATCGACGGCAATTCTAGCGCTGACCGGTGTCTTCTTTGAAAAAATTGACGGTATGACAGCCTGCCAGCGAACTCTTCTTGCCGCCACTTGGGGAGTGTTGGTTCTCGCGGTGCTGCTAGGCTTGGTGGAATTCATGATCAGCGCAGGCGCTCTGGCTGGCAAAACCGGTTTGGCAGTTGTGAATCGACCTGACCTGAAATTGGTAGCCGCATTCCAGGTCATTGTATTCTTCGTAGCTGTTCTTCTGATGCTTATCTTTGCCTATTCCCGCCTGTTCTCATCTAGGGTAGCCGTTCAGCGGCAAGCAACGACCGGTGTCGAGTCAGATCTAAAGAAGGTGCAGACTTCATCTAATTTCACGCCTCGCGCAATTCTTATTCATCGCGAGATCCTCTTTGAAAATAACAGATCAACTATAGATCCTACCTACTTTCCAGGCCTTGTCGCACTCGCTCGCGATTTAGCTATAACTCCAGATGTTATCTATCTAGAAGGTCACTCGGACTCAGTGGGTTCTAGTGAATACAATCTTAGTTTGTCTAAGGCACGCGCAGAAGCCTTGCGAGACGTATTTGTTCAAGGGGGTGTTCGAGGCGAACGGATCAAGGTTATTCCATATGGTAAGACAAGTTCGCTCGGCAGAGAAGACACGATTGAAGGTCGATCGAGAAACCGAAGAGTTTTAGTCAGAGTAGAAGCGAATTGATATTCAAAGTACAATATTTAGCGAGCTGGCGAGATTTCGAAGCGTTTCTGAAAGTTGGTAGATATGAACAATCTCGACTTTCAACAGAGGGAGGGACTCATTTGCGCTACACGCACCGGAAGATCGCAATACTGGTAGTCGCGTCGCTTTGCGCGTTGCTGTTCTCCTGTGGGCACAACCAGCTAGACCGAGAAACGGCCGAGAAGCTGATCCGTGAAAAAAATCAATTGCCGGGCGCTCCTCTTGTTTTAGTTCTGCATTCACCAGCTTGGGTGGCAGGCACGCGCCCTGGCGCTGACGCCACAAGGCAGTCGAACCTCGGCTTCCTCGAGAATCTCGCCAAGGCTGGTGTGATTCGATGGCAGCCTGAGGCCAGGGTGCCAGTGGGTTTCGTCAATGGTAGTTATGTGGGGGGCGCCGAGACCGTGCGCCCGTTCGAGGCCATTTCTCAAGAAGGTGTTGTACAGCGCCACGGGCGCCCCTTCGAGGGTGATGATGTGCTCCTCACCTTGGCAGTGCCTGAACTGAAGGAGGTGACCGGCATCTCGCAGCAGGAGGCAGCAGCCATGGCGGAAGTGGGCGTTGACCTGAAGCCAACGCCCTTGTACGACCGCCTACAGCCTCTAATTGTCGACATCCTGGCTCGTTGTGGTGGCCTCCCATCGGACTACCTCGCGAACCACGTTACTGATCAACTCAACTTTGCAGTGCCGGCCATATGCAGATCGTGGCCCACTAAGGAGAGGCTGGCTTCTTCCCGGATTTTTCGTTTCAGGTTTCAAAAGTACGACGACGGATGGCGCCTCGAAGGGTAGCTGAAGCAAGAGGAGGCAACGGCCGTGGCGGGTCGAACCTTTGAACGGACGACGGTGGCTGGTGGGCCGCGGCCTCCATCAGGGCCGGGCCTCCGGTGTGGCTTGCCTACTCGCCAACCACCTGCGGGATAGCTACGGCAACACGGCGAATGTCGACACCGAGGATCTCTACTCCTGGTGCCGGCCAGTTGGACGCCGGGGGCACCGCACGCCGTGCTTGCTCTTCCGTGTCGAAGAGTACGAACGCCATTCCTCGGCCACCAACAGGGTCCAGCCAGTAGCCACCGAGGAATCCCGGGGCGGCCTTGACCTGGGGCAGAATCTCGTTTGTGAACGCAGTCGCCGCCGCAGAGGCGTGGTCAGGATCGATCGTCAGGTTCACAACCGCTGCATGCATTTGGACCACCCCGTTCCGCGCGCCATCTGTAGGGCTGGCGCGCGTTCATATCTCGTGCAAAGGGAAGGCCAGGCGGTAGCTGGAATGACGTGGCGGAGATGGTCGTCGTTGACCGCGTGGCACGACTCGCAGCGGGGCGGCTTGATAGGGCGGGCCTCTCGAGGAGGACTTCGGGTGAGGTACCGCCCAACAGGGCCGTTGCAGCGGGCGTGACCTTCGCTTGCGCTCGGGGTCATGTGCCATCGACCCTCGCTCCCAATGTTGACGCTGATCCTAAACCACGCTAGAGTGCAGGCAAGTCAAATGCGGGCAGGCGCTTAGGGCCGCCGATGGATGACCTGAACCAGATAGCCGAGCGAGGGTGCTGTCGCTCACGCCTTGGTTAGGCACTGACCAATAGATAACCTATGCGAGTCGTACGCTTCCTGCCGCTTGCTACGATCGTTGTCGGGGTCGCGCTGCTGCGTTACGCTTACGTGAATGGAGGCGCCGAGAATTGGAACCCAGTAAACTGTCCTTTTCCAGGGAAGGGCTTGCGTATACTGACGTCCTTTACACTTGCGAGTGGCGGCCGGTTCGGGCTAGAGGTTGAATCGCCTGCGCTGCCGCGCGACAAGACCGTTTTTGGTTTCAAGGTGCTTCCACCTGTGCCATGCCAACTGAAGGCGATTGTTTCCGGTCCACATGGATTCCGCCTCGAGCGAGACATTCTGGAATTCCATAACGGCGGATGGACGCTTGGTACGGATATCTACACTCCAGCCGAAGTATTCATTCTGCCGAGGGGAGGAGACTACAAACTCGACCTCGCCAGTCTGACACAGGCGGAAGCCTTCAGTCGCACTGGTGCTGTCGTAAGACTAACTCGTTTCGAGCCTGTCGAGTTTGGTTACCCTCTGGCGAAGGCTGCAGCCTATGTGATCTTTTTTCTCTGGGCCATCGGAGAGGCGCGCCAGCGCAAGTGAACCTCAGGGTGACAGATCCTGGCCTTTTGGCCGCAACCGAGCCGGCTTGCCAGCCTCTGAGAAGAATCAGACTCTGAGCTCCCGCTGTCCCCCTTCCACCTATCAGCTCTCAGCCGCGGTCTCAGGTTCACACAGCTGCATGCATTTGTACCTCCTCGTTCTACGCGCCACCAGGAGTGCTGGCGCACCTTCAAGTCCCGCGCTGCCCACTGTCGAAGGAGAACACTCTCCACGCATGTGGATCGCCAGGGCGCTTCCATTCCGTTGCGGAGCTGCTGGTGAACTGCGCGATGACACGCGCCCAGAAGGGCAGAGCCCCTGGGGTCCCCTCGGAAACGCGAACGATCCACCTGCCCGGAAGACGGTTCCACAGCAGGACGGCCGCTCGGCGGCCCACGCCGGATCGGCGGTAGCGACGAAGGACGAAGAACTCGGCGACGTCGAACACGCTCGGGTCGTCCGTCGCCGGCGAGCCGCGAGTGGCCAGCGCGAACCCCGCGACACGCCCGTCGCAGCGGATGAGAAATGGGAACCGACGGTCCGGCTCTGACCAGTAGAGCGGAAGATTACTGTAGCCATAGCGGCCGTCGGCACCGAGCTCGATGCTGGGGAAGGCCCCACTGAGGTCGTGAAGATACAGCTCGAGAAGATTGGATAACAATCCGGCATCGGACGATGTCGCTACGTCGAGAGCAACTTCGTGTGGTTCCGCCATCTCCGCCCGCGCTTGGCGGTACTCACTCACCGCTATTCGGGGGCCGCTGCTGACCCGGGCTCCTGGTAGAGGCCGAGGACGTTCCCGGCAGGATCGCTGAACCTGGCGATGATCTCGGGTGAGTCGGAGCTGACGGGCTGCACGAGCTCACCCCCGTGCGCGATGACAGCGTCGAGGGTCGCGGCGACGCTGTCGACCATGATGTAGATCAGCAGGCCAGGATCCTTCTGTGGCGGCCGTTCGACCACCCAGGCGCCGCTCACCGCTCCGACGCTATCGTCGAAGGCGACCTGCCCGTCACCGCGGCGCCGGATGCTCCAGCCGAAGACGGCCTGGTAGAAGGCGGCCGAGCGAGGGACGTCCGTTGCAGGAATCTCGACGTAGCAGATCTTGCCGTTGCTGAGAGTGGGCGGCATGAGGGGCTCCTCTGGTCTGTGGTCCGCGGTACAAGTCCAATAACGTACCTACGAGCTGTTTCCAATCATCGAGTCCCTGGAGTTGTGCCACTGGCTGCTTGCCTGCCAGTGTCTCTCCTCCAAGACTTCCTCACCCCTTCCGGCTCCGGCCTGACTCGGTCCCTCCCTACGGCTTTTCCCTGATAGGGACCGAGCCAGGTCCCCTGACGAAAGGTCAGGAAGTCTTTAAGGCCAGACACTGGCAGGCAAGCTGCCAGTGGCACAACTCCGATACCTCGCAGTACCGCCGGCTGCTAAAAGCCTAGCATACCGGGTCCTCGAAACCGGGCAACTCTGCGCGGCATCACGCTTGACGTTAATCACGCTTCGCGATACTATTCTCAAGTGATCGTCTCGTACAAATGCGCTGAGACCAGGGCCCTTGCCAAGGGCCTCCGCGTCAAGCGGTTCGCGAGCATCGAGTCGGTCGCTCGGCGCAAGCTTCGGCAGCTGCAGATCGCCGGCCGGTTGGGCGACCTGCGCGTGCCGCCGGGCAATCGGCTCGAAGCGCTCAAGGGCAACCGCGCCGGCCAGCACAGCATACGGGTTAACGACCAGTTCCGGGTGTGCTTCCGCTGGACGACCGGCGGCGCCGAAGACGTCGAGATCGTGGACTACCACTGAAGGAGCGCAAGACCATGCCCAGACTCAAGCCTGTGACGCCCGGAGAATTGCTCCGCGAGGAGTTCCTCCATCCGATGGGACTCTCGCAGTACCGTCTTGCCAAGGAGATTGGCGTATCTGCCCAGCGCATCGGCGAGATCGTGGCTGGCAAGCGCGCCATCACCGCCGATACTGACCTGCGCCTGTGCCGGTTCTTTGGCCTCTCCAACGGCTACTGGTTGCGGGCTCAGGCCGCCTTCGACACGGAAGTTGCGGAAGAGGCCCTCGCCCCGGCCCTCGAGAAGATCAAGCCTTGGGCTGGAACCGCGGCGTAGCGTCGAGACGGCTCACCCTTCCACCGCCGTCTCCATCAGCAGCGCCCGCTCCTCCGCCAGGGCGAGCTGGTTGGCGAAGGCTTCCAGGAGGCGGAGCTGCTCGGGGACGATGAGGCTCTCGGGATCGGCCGGGTGGACGCCTAAGACCCCCACCGTTCCACGCGCCGTCGTCAGGGGCAGGTAGAGGCCCTTCGCGGCCGGCAGGGTGTCGGTGGTCTTTCCCGCCCGCTGGCTGTGGTCGAAGACCCACTGCGCCACCGCCTGCTCGCGGGTGTCGAAGAGGAAGGTGACGCTCTCGCCGGCGCGCTCGGTGACTTTGCCGTCGGCGTCCGGCAGCAGGAGCAGCACCTGGCTGGTGAAGACCTCGCTGATGTGGCGGGCCGCCGCCGCGAGGATCGCCGCGCTGTCCGGCGCCGTGGCGAGTTCCCGGCTCATGCCGTAGAGGGCCGCCGTGCGCCTCTCGCGCTCCCGCGCCGCCTCCGCCTGCTCGCGGAGGCGCACGGTGGCGTTCGAGATGACGAGGGCGGTCACCAGCATGACGGCGAAGGTGATCAGGTACTGGCTGTCGGTGACCGCCAAGGTGTAGTACGGGGGGACGAAGAAGAAATCGAAGGCGGCGACCCCGAGGACGGCGGCGAGCGCCGAGGGGCCGCGGCCCCAGCGGGTGGCGGTCACCACGACGCCTAAGAGGAGGACCATGATGAGGTTCGAGCGCTCGAAGCGGCCGAAGAGAAGGGCCGCCAGACCGGTGGCGGCGGCGGTGACGACGACACTCGCCAGGTAGCCGGTGAGCGCGCCAGGCCGCCGCCGCCGCGGGGCCGGCGGCGGCCCGCCCTCGTCGGGGTCGCCGGAGATGACGTAGACGTCGACCTCGCCGCTGCCGCGGATGATCTCGTCCAGGGGCGAGGGGGAGAAGAGGTGGCGCCAGCCGCGGCGGGCGGGCTTGCCGACGACGATGTGCGAGGCGTTGCGGCGCCTCGCGTAGCGCAGGACCTCCTCGCCGGCCTGGTGCCCGGTGAGCGTGGCAGTCTCGCCGCCCAGCTGCTCGGCCAGGCGCAGGGCCTGCCAGACCCGGCTGCGGTCGGCCTCGGAGAGGCGCGCGTGGCTGGGGGTTTCGACGTAGACCGCGGTCCAGGGGGCGCGCAGCCGCTCGGCCATCCGCCGCGCCGCCCGCACCAATTGCGGGGCGCCGGGTCCGGCGGAGACCGCCACCAGGATGCGCTCGGCCACCGGCCAGGTCTCGCCGATGGCATGCTCCTGGCGGTAGACCTGCATCTGCGCGTCGACGCGTTCGGCGGTCTTGCGCAGGGCGAGCTCGCGGAGAGCGATCAGGTTGCCGGGGCGGAAGAAGCTGTCGCGGGCCCGCGCCGCCTGCTCGTGCACGTAGACCTTCCCCTCCGCCAGCCGCTTCAGCAGGTCCTCGGGCGGCAGGTCGACGAGCTCGACCTGGTCCGCGCGCTCGAGGATGGAGTCGGGGACGGTCTCGCGGACGACGACGCCGGTGATGCGGCCTACCAGGTCGTTCAGGCTCTCGAGGTGCTGGACGTTGACCGTCGTCCAGACGTCGATGCCCTCCGCCAGCAGCTCCTCGACGTCCTGCCAGCGCTTGACGTGGCGCGAGCCGGGGGCGTTGGTGTGGGCCAGCTCGTCGACGAGGAGGACCGCCGGCCGGCGGGCGCGGGCGCCGTCCAGGTCGAGCTCCTTGAGCTGGACGCCGCGGTGCTCGGTGAGGCGGGGGGGCAGGACCTCCAGGCCCTCGAGCAGCGCCTCGGTCTCCCGGCGGCCGTGGGTCTCGACCCAGCCGATGACCACGTCGATGCCGCGCCGGCCGAGCTCGCGCGCGCCCAGGAGCATGGAGTACGTCTTGCCCACCCCGGCGGTGGCGCCGAAGAAGATCTTCAGCTTGCCGCGGCGCTCGCGCTCCTCCTGGGCCTTCGCCAGGGCGAGGAGCTCCTCGGGGTCGCGGCGGCGGTCCATGGCTCTACCGCCCCCTGTCCAGGTCGCGGTCGAGGTCCAGATTGAGCAGGAGAACGTTCACCCGCGGCTCCCCGAGGACGCCGAAAGTGCGGCCTTCGACGCGCTTCTCGACCAGCGCCCGCACCGCGGCCGGCGCGAGCCCGCGGGCGGCGGCCACCCGGTCCACCTGGTAGAAGGCGGCGGCGGGGCTGATGTGGGGGTCGAGGCCGCTCGCCGAGGTCGTCACCAAGTCGACGGGGACCGGCCCCTGGCCCGGGTGTGCCGTCCGGATGCGCTCGACGTCTCCCTTGACCCGCTTGAGCAGGTCCGGGTTGGTTGGACCGAGGTTCGAGCCGGTCGAGCTCGCGGCATTGTACGGAACCGGCGTCGTCGCGGAGGGACGGCCCCAGAAGTAGCGCGGGCTGGCGAACGGCTGGCCGATCAGCGCCGAGCCGATCGCTTTGCCGTCGACCTCGATCAAGCTGCCGTTCGCTTGGCGGGGGAAGAGGACCTGGGCGATGCCGGTGACGAGCAACGGGTACAAGAGCCCCGTGACGACGGTCAGGACGAGGAAGATGAGAATGGCGGTCAGCAGGTTTCGCATGGCTACGAGAGCCTCAGGGCTTCGAGGAGCAGGTCGATCAGCTTGATGCCGATGAACGGAGCGATCACCCCTCCGAGGCCGTAGATCAGCAGGTTGTCGCGCAGCAGGCGCGAGGCCGAATGGCGGCGGAACTTGACCCCCTTGAGCGCCAGGGGGATGAGGGCGATGATGATGAGGGCGTTGAAGATGACGGCCGACAGGATGGCGCTCTGCGGGCTCGCCAGACGCATCAGGTTGAGCTGGTTGAGCACCGGATAGGTGGTGGCGAAGGCCGCCGGGATGATGGCGAAGTACTTGGCGACGTCGTTGGCGATCGAGAAGGTCGTCAGCGTCCCGCGGGTGATGAGGAGCTGCTTGCCGATCTCCACCACCTCGATGAGCTTGGTGGGGTTGGAGTCGAGGTCGACGAGGTTGGCCGCCTCCTTGGCGGCCTGGGTGCCGGAGCTCATGGCCACGGCGACGTCGGCCTGGGCGAGCGCCGGGGCGTCGTTGGTGCCGTCGCCGGTCATCGCCACCAGACGGCCGCCCGACTGGTAGTCGCGGATGAGCTTGAGCTTGGCCTCCGGCGTCGCCTGGGCGAGGAAGTCGTCGACCCCCGCCTCGGCGGAGATGGCGGCCGCCGTCAGCGGGTTGTCGCCGGTGATCATCACCGTCTTGATCCCCATCTGGCGCAGCTCGGCGAAGCGCTCGCGGATTCCCCCCTTGACGATGTCCTTGAGATGGATGACCCCGAGGACCCGCGGCCCGTCGGCGACGGCGAGCGGGGTGCCGCCGGCGCGGGCGATGGTCTCCACCTTGGTCCGCACGTCGGGGGGAAACGACCCTCCCTCGGCGACGACGAAGGCCTCGATGGCGTCGGCGGCGCCCTTGCGGATCTTGCGTCCTGCCACGTCCACGCCGCTCATCCGGGTCTGGGCGGAGAAGGCGACGAAGCGGGCGCCCATGGCCTCGATGTCGCGCTGCCGCAGCTGATAGCGCTCCTTGGCGAGGACGACGATGCTGCGCCCCTCGGGGGTCTCGTCGGCGAGCGAGGCGAGCTGCGCGGCGTCCGCCAGGTCGGCGTCGCCCACCCCCTGGGCGGCCAGGAGCTCGGTCGCCTGCCGGTTGCCCAGGGTGATGGTGCCGGTCTTGTCGAGGAGGAGGACGTCGACGTCGCCGGCCGCCTCCACCGCGCGGCCCGAGGTGGCGATGACGTTCGCCTGGATCATGCGGTCCATGCCGGCGATGCCGATCGCCGACAGCAGGCCGCCGATGGTCGTCGGGATGAGGCAGACGAGGAGCGCCGTCAGCACGGTGACCGTCACCGGCACCCCGTGCCCGGCGGCGCGGATGCTGTAGACGGAGAACGGCAGCAGGGTGACGGTCGCCATGAGGAAGACGAGCGTCAGGCCGGCCAAGAGGATCGAGAGGGCGATCTCGTTGGGAGTTTTCTGCCGCTTCGCCCCCTCGACCAGGGCGATCATGCGGTCCAGGAAGGTCTCGCCGGGGTTGGCGCTGATGCGGACCACCAGCCAGTCGGAGAGCACCCGGGTGCCGCCGGTCACCGAGCTGCGGTCGCCGCCGCTCTCGCGGATGACCGGCGCGCTCTCGCCGCTGACCGCGCTCTCGTCGACCGAGGCGACCCCCTCGATCACCTCGCCGTCGCCGGGGATGACCTCGCCGGCCTCGATGATCACGAGGTCGCCCTTGACCAGGGCGGTCGAGGCCAAGGGGGTCGAAGGCCCCGTGCGGTCGGCGCTCCACAGCTTGCGCGCCAGCGTCGTGCGGCGGGTCTGGCGCAGGGCCTCCGCCTGGGCCTTGCCCCGGCCTTCGGCCATCGCCTCCGCGAAGTTGGCGAAGAGGACGGTGAACCAGAGCCAGAGCGACACTGCCAGGATGAAGCCCGCCGGCGCCTCGCCGTGGCCCCGCAGCGCCTGCACGAAGAGGCCGGCCGTCAGGATGCTGCCGACGTAGACGACGAACATCACCGGGTTGCGGACCATCAGCCGCGGATGGAGCTTGCGGAAGGAGTCGGCCACCGCCGCCTCCAGGATCTGGCGATCCAACAGAGACTGCTGCTTGCGAGCCATGCTATTTCCCTCCAGCCAGCATCTGCAGGTGCTCGACGATGGGGCCGAGCGCCAGCGCGGGGAAGAACGTGAGGGCGCCCACCAGCACCACGACGCCGATCAGCAGGACGGCGAAGAGCGGTGTATGGGTGGGCAGGGTCCCGAGCCCCGCCGGCACGTGCTTCTTCTTCGCCAGCGAACCGGCGATGGCGAGCGTCGGGATGGCCAGCCAGAAACGCCCGAAAAGCATCGCTAACCCGCCCGTGGAGTTGTAGAAGGGGGTATTGGCGGAGATGCCCGCGAAGGCGCTGCCGTTGTTGTTCCCTTGCGAAGTGAAGGTGTAGAGGATCTCGCTGAAGCCGTGGGCTCCCGGGTTGGCGATCGCCTTGACGCCCGGCTCGACGACCACCGCGATGGCGGTGAAGAGGAGCACGACGAGCGGCATGGTGAGAACGACGAGCGATGCCATCTTGATCTCGTACGACTCGATCTTCTTGCCCAGGTACTCGGGAGTCCGGCCCACCATGAGGCCGGCGATGAAGACCGCGACGAGGACGAAGATCAGCATGCCATAGAGGCCCGAGCCGACGCCGCCGAGGATGGTCTCGGAGAACTGCATCAAGAAGAGCGGCACGAGGCCGCCGAGCGGCGTGAAGGAGTCGTGCATCGAGTTGACGGCGCCGCACGAGGTGGCCGTGGTGGCGGCGGCGAAGAGGGCCGAGCGGGCGATGCCGAAGCGCACCTCCTTGCCTTCCATGTTGCCGCCCGGATTCAAGTCCGTGGCCGTCTGGTCGACGCCGAGCGCGGCGATCCGCGGATTGCCTTTCGCCTCGGCCCAGTAGGCGAAGAGCTGAAAGCTCACCAGCACGACCATCATCGCCGCCAGGATGGCCCAACCCTGCCGGGTGTCCCCGATCATCTTCCCGAACATGTAGCAGAGCGAAGCCGCGATCAGGGTTTCGCCGAGGATCTCCAGCAGGTCCGTGAGCGGCGTGGAGCTCTCGAAGGGGTGCGCGGAGTTGACGTTGAAGAAGCCGCCGCCATTCGTGCCGAGGTGCTTGATCGCGATCTGCGAGGCCGCCGGCCCCAAGGCCAGCACCTGCGAGGTGACCGGTTTGCCGCCGGCATCCCTGGCTCCCGATATTGCCTCGACGAGCGGCACCGTCTTGTAGGCGGAGAACGTCTGCACGACGCCCTGCGAGACGAGGACGAGCGCCAGGACCAGCGACAAGGGCAGGAGAATGTAGAGCGTCGTCCGCGTGAGGTCGACCCAGAAGTTGCCGATGGTCTTGGCATTGCGCCGCGCGAGGCCGCGGATGAAGGCGACCAGGATCGCCATGCCGGTGGCGGCCGAAACGAAGTTCTTCACCGTGAACCCCAGCATCTGCGTCAGGTAGCTCATCGTCGTCTCGCCACCGTAGGCCTGCCAGTTGGTGTTGGTGGTGAAGGAGACCGCGGTGTTCCACGCCAGGTCCGGGGGCACCGCGGCGAACGCCTGGGGATTCAAGGGCAGCCATCCCTGCAGGCGCTCCAGCGCGAAGAGGAAGACGAGGCCCGCGGCGCTGAAGAGGAGGACGGCAAGGGCGTAGGCCTTCCAGTCCATCTCCTCGTCCGCGCGCACGCCGGTGAGGCGATAGATCAGCCGCTCGATAGGGCCGAGGACGCGGTCGAGGCCGAACGGCTTGCCCTCGTACACCCGCGCCATGTAGGAGCCGAGCGGCTTGACGAGCGCCAGCAGGAGGGCGACGTAGAGACCGATCTGCAACAGCCCGTTGGCGGTCATCAGAAGCGCTCCGGTTTCAAGAGGGCCACGAAGAGGTAGACGGTCAGCGCGACCGTCACCAGCAGGCCGAGGACGTAGAGACCGTTCATTTCTTCTCCTCCTTGGGCACCAGGGAGGCGCAGGCGCGGATGAACCACCAGGACGCGGCGAAGAAGACGGCGGTCAAAGCGACGAAGGCGAAGTCCATCATGATGGTTCTCCTTGCAACTTCAGAATTTCACCAGCAAGGCCATGTTGACGCGGTTCTCCGCCTTGCGCAGGTCCGGGGTGAAACCCCGCACGAGCGAGCCGGCAGGCCCCGTGTTGCCGCCCGGCGGCGTGACGCCGCCCACCCCGGCGAAGTAGGGCACGCTCGCCGCGCGATGGTCGAGCTCCCAGCGGAAGGTCACGAACTGGCTGGGCATGTAGTCGAAGGTCAGCGAGGCGTCCCAGGCGCGGTAAGGATCGCCGGGGTTCGCCGTGAAGTAGGGCGTGCCCGAGGCCGCCGTCGCGCCGTTGATCGGCGGCACGAGCACGAGGTACCGCCCCGGGTTGTCGATTTGGCCGCCGCCCACGGTCAGGCCGAAGCGGTCGTGGTGGAACCAGAACCGGTTGTAGACCATGTACCCCAGGAAGTACTGCGCCGGGCGGCCCGGAGTGGCGTTGACGCACTTAACGCCGCCGCCGCTCTCGCAGCCCGCGTCGACGGTCACCGAGAACGCCGCCTTGTCGAAAAATCTCTTCGGCCGATCGTAGTACTTGACTTCGATGCTGTCGTCGCTGTGCCAGCGCGTGCGGGTGTCGTTGCCCAGGGTGTCCGTGCCCACCCCGTAGCTGTTGGAGAGGATCGAGAGCGAGCCGTTCGGGCGCCACAGGATCTGCAGCCCGAGTCCCGGCTTGCTGTTGAAGCGGCCGTACGACTGCCAGCCGTTGATGAACCAGGGCTCGATCTTCAGATGGTCGGACGGGAAGATCTGGACCCGCAGGCCGTTGAAGAACCAGGGCGTGTTGGACGAGACGTACGACGGCTGGTAGGCCCAGTTGTCGAAGTTGTAGTAGCTGAAGAGGCCGACGTACGACATGAAGATGCCGGCCTCGAGGTTGATCCCGTTCATCTTGTCCCAGTGATACCCGCCGTACGCCTCCGAGACGTAGCGGTAGGCATTGGCCAGGTCCCACTGGCCGCGCGCCGGGCTGGCGTCGTTGCGCGGCGTCTGCGTCGAGTAGAGCCCGAACTGCGTCATCAGCCGGCCAAGGACGTTGTCGTAGTGGAAGTCGCCGCCGACGCCGAGCTGCTGCACCTGGAACTCGCCCGTCCGCCCGCTCTCGGAGCTGCCGACCAGGGTGTCGTCCTTGGGGTGGTTGAAGTCGTAGATGTAGCTGGTGTCGGCGCGGAACTCGCCGGTGAAGTACTTGGTGTCGATGGGCGACTCGGTCGTCCGGCTGTTGCCGTTCAGCCAGGTGAAGTCGGCGAAGGCGAACGGCTCCGCCGCCTTCGGCTTGGCCGGCGCCGGCGCCGCCTCCTGCGCCGCGAGGCCGGCGGCGGCCAGCAGGCCGAGCGTCAGCGTGGCGGCGCCTGCCAGGCGCAGGGGGAGAGGGTGGGTCGACATGGTGGAAGCTCCTTTCGCCAGGAGCTTCCACCCGGCCGGCCAAAGAAGTCCGCAAGAATCTCGAAAGGTTTTCTAAAGGTACAGGTCTTGAGGCTTCTCTAGCCGCCTGGGTTGTACTCGGCGGCGGGCTCGGAGATGGTGTCGGCCGCTGGCGGCCTCTGGCCGGCCGGGGCCTCTCCCCACAGGAGGGTGAGGTCGAGCTCGATGGCCTCGAAGGGCTCGGCGCGCACCCGGTCGGCGCTCTCGTGAAGGCCGACGATGAGCCAGGCTCCCCGGTGCAGGCGGAGCACCTCGAAGGTGCGGAGGTCGGGGTCGAGGATCCAGGCGTGGCCGACCCCGTGGCGGGCGTAGATGGGCAGCTTGCGGACCCGGTCGTCCCGCACCGAGGAGGGGGAGAGCAGCTCGCAGACCCAATCGGGGGTGACGACGTAAGGTCCCTTCTCGGGCGAGGCGAAGCGCTCCCGCCGCCAGCCGGCAAGGTCGGGGACCAGCAGGTCGCCGCCGAAGCGGATCCCGGGCTCGTCGAGGATCACCCAGCCTCCCGGCCCCCGGCTCCCGTGCTGGAAGGGAGGCACCAAGAGGGCACCCAGCGTCGAAGCGGCCTCGGTGTGCGGCGCCCCCGGCCGCGGGTGGACGATCAGCTCGCCGCGGATGATCTGCCCCAGGACGTGCTCGGGCAGGGAGTCGAGGTCTTCCTCGGTCGCCGGAGAGTGGTGACGATTGCGGGCCGGCGTCGTCATGGGATTACCACTCTACCGCAGACCATGAACCGTGAAGCGGTCGCCGCCGTGCGCGGCCAAGACTTCCTCGCTCACCGGAACGGCGCCAGGTTGGACGTTGGCGCGCCGGATTGAAACACGTATGTCTCGATCGCGGTCAGGACGTTGGCCACCTGCGGCGCACAGTGCGTTCCTCCGGTGTCAACATGCACCAGAAAGTTATTGCGCCGGGTATTGCGCCCATACCATGTGACCTCGAAGGTACCGAGCCCGACACGGCTCGCATCGACCTCGCAATCGCCCTTCTGGAAGCCTACGGTATTCGTTCCGAGTGCGAGCCGCAGCGCCTGAAACTGCTCCGCAGTGCCGGACCCCTGGCCGATGCCGCCGCCCCAGGGGCAACCGGAACACGTCGAGTCGCGGCTGAAGGCAAGGAACCCCGTAACCACGCCGTCGTCGAACACAAAATAATCCAAGTCTTCAAAGAATCTGCCTGAGTCTATCTCCGTCAATGCCGCATGGATCCGCAGCAGTGGCACGGTCGACGGTACAGGCGCCGCCACCGCTGTTGAGACCCCTGCCAGCGCGACAACAAAAATGGCAAGAAAACACTTCGCGGTCATATGCCTTCCTTCCCTTCTTCTTTCAACATACCTGTGACTTCGGCCTCTTGGGGCACACTTTTCCGGCCTTTATGGCGTCACGTTGACGACCTGTGTCCGCCAGACAGAACTACAGCTCCCTGCATTTGGAGTTGCTTCTCCGGCAATCCAAAAACTTGCGAGATCGTTCGGGTTTGTCTGCGCTCCTTGGTAGTCGCCGGTCCTGGGATTGCTGGGACACCCACCGGTGGCGAACGTCGTTGCAGCTGGGTAGGTCGTGGCAGCAGCGCCCTTCGTCGTAAATGCCGAACTCAAGAACACCGACGTCGAGCCATAGATAAATGGCACGACGGTGTTCTGCGTCGAAGTCGCCGCGATCGCCGGCATCCAATAGAAAACCCCGCTCGGACCGATGAACGTCGTCTGTTGCCCAATCGTAGCTGTCGGGCTCCCCTGCGCATCCTGTCCAACGTCAAACCGTAACACTCGAATACAGCCCTGGTTGCCGTTGCCTACAGTGCTCGTTGCCAGTGCTGCGACATCCAGCGGAGCCACAGACCGATGCTCCAGAGGAGCAATTTCGGCTCCTGAAGCCAGCAAGACGACCGGCGTGGCCAAGATCGATGAAGCCAGAATCAAACCGGATCTCATGGAATGTTTAATACTGCTCATCTTCTCACATACGCCGACGATTATGCATTTACAAACCGGCTCGCGCTGCGATCGAGGCCCGGCGTGCGCAGCCTCACGGCCCCTCGATCGGCTCGGCCAGAAACCGGTATCCCACCCAGGGCTCGGTGCCGATGTAGCGGGGGTTGGCGGGGTCGGGCTCGAGCTTCCGGCGCAGGGCGCCGACGTGGACGCGGACGGTGTCGGCAGTGGTGGCGGGAGCGCCGCGCCAGACGGCGCCGATGATCTGCCGGATGGTGACCGGCCGTCCCGCCTGGCCGGCGAGGAGCTCGAGGATGGCGAGCTCGGTGGGGGTGAGGCGCACCTCGCGGCCGCCCTGGGTGACGGTGCGCCGGGGAAGGTCGATCTCGAGGTCGGGGAAGCGGAGGACGGCGGGCGCCGGCGGTCCGGCGGGGCCGCTGAGCCGCGAGCGGCGGAGCTGCGCCCGCACGCGGGCCAGGAGCTCACGGGTGGAGAAGGGCTTGCCGACGTAGTCGTCGGCGCCGAGGTCGAGGGCGCGCACCTTGTCCTCCTCCTCGCCACGCACCGACAGCACGACCAAGGGAGTGCGGTCGATGCGCCGCACCGCCGCGATGAGCGCCAGGCCGTCGGCCCGCGGCATGGCGAGGTCGGTGATCACCAGGTCCGGACGCTCTTCGGCGAAGAGCGTCTGGCCCTCGGCGCCGTCGGCGGCGGCCAGCGTGTCGTAGCCGGCGAGCGCCAGCTCGCGCGCCAGGCCCTGGCGGATGGCCGGGTCGTCGTCGACGATCAGGAGGAGGGGACGGGCGCGGGTCACGCCGGCGCCTCCGCGGCGAGCTCCGGAGCTGCCGGGAGGGTGAGGCGCGCCGCCGTGCCGCCGCCCGGGCGGTCGACGAGGGCGAGCGCGCCGCCCAGGAGCTCGGCGAAGCTGATGGCGATCTCCAGCCCCAGGCCGCCGGAGGCCCCCTCGCCGCCGGCGCCGCCGCCCGGCCCGCGCTCGCCGAGGCGGCGGCGCACGCTCGCCGGCACCCCCGGACCGCGGTCCAGGACCTCCAGCCGCACCCAGGACGGCGGATCGGCGGCGGCGGGCGCCGCCTCCGGCTCCCTCGGCTGGGGCGGACCGGGCGGCTCGGGCGGCTGAAGGTCGCGGCCGGCGGCGAGCTCGATCGCCTGGCCGGCCGGGCTCAGCCGGGCGGCGTTCTCGATGAGGTTGACGACGATCTCGAGCGCCAGCGAGGGATCGGTCCAGAGATCGGGGCAGTCGGCAGCCACCCGCGTCTCGACCCCGTGCCCGGCGAGGGCCAGGGCCAGGCTCTCGCGCGCCGCCCGGAAGAGGCCCGCGGGCGGCGTCGGCTCGGGGTGGGGGCGGGCGAGCCCGGCCTCCAGCCGCGCCAGGGCGAGGAGGTTGTCGATCCGTCGGGCGAGCCGCTCCTGCTCGAGCGACAGCGCCCGGACGCTCTCCCGCGCCCGCGAGCCGGCGGCCACCTCGCGCTCGAGGTTCTCGATCTCCAGGCCCATGGCGGTGAGCGGCGTCCGCAGGTCGTGGGAGACGGCGCGCAGGAGGGAGCGCTTCAGGAGATGGCTCTCCTTCAGGGCTTCGAGGTGGGCCGCCTCGGCGAGCAGCTTCTCGCGCTCGACGGCCAGGGCGAGGAGGCGCGCCGCCGGGTCGAGGACGGGCCGCGGCGCCGCCTCGCCGGCCGTCCAGCGGGCCAGGAGCACCCCGTTGAGCTGGCCGCCGACCAAGAGGGGAGCGTAGACCGTGCGCTCTCCGGCGCTCCCCTCCGCCTCCTGCACCTCGCGGGTCGCCGCAGCCCGCGCCGCCGCCCGCTCGTCGATCTCTAGCCCCACAGCTCCGATCGCGCTCTCCGGCCTCAGCCCGCCGTCCGGCCCGGCGAGCAGCAGCGCGCCCGAGCCGGCGTCGAGGGCGCGCAGGGTGACCGCCGCCGCGTCGCCGAGGGTGCCCAGCCGCGGGCTGGCGGCGAAGAGGCCGAAGCAGAGGTCGTAGAGCGCCTCGACCTGGCGCTGCCGCAGCCGCGCCTCCCGCGCCTGCGCCCGGGCGCTCGCCACCAGCCGGCTGGCGAGGGTCGAGGCTGCCAGGAACGAGGTCAGCGCCACCCAGTTGGCGGGGTCGGCGATCTGCAGCGTCCCCACGGGTGGCAGGAAGAAGTAGTTGAGGCAGACCGTCGCCAGGATCGACGTCAGGGCCCCGGCCGGCCAGCCGCCGGCGGTGGCGAGGCCCAGGACCGGCATCAGGTAGAGGAGCCCGGCGGCCGCGGCGTTGGTCCCCATCGCCCTCCCGAACAGGGTAACCAGCGCCACCGCCACGGGGGCGGCGGCGAGGGAGAGCACGGTGCGGCCCAGCTTTTCCCTCACGCGGAAGGTCTCGATCGCATCGTGGATGGGCAAGTCCGGTCCGGCCGGGGAGAGCGTACAACAATGCCCGAGGACGCGAGACACCACGGGTGGCGGCCGCGGTGCTAAGCTCCCCGCGACCTCTCCGCGAAAGGAACGGACATGCCCGTGCGGCCGTGGCGCCTCGCCGTAGCGATCCTCGTCCTGCTGTCGCCGCTCGGCGCCTGGGCCGCGCCTGCGCCGATTCCGCCGACCCTCGCCACGCCTTCGGCGGGCGGCACCTTCGTCGCCCTCTCGGACCTCCACTTCAATCCGTTCTACGACCCGGCCCTGATGCCGCGGCTGATGGCCGCGGAGGCCGGAGGATGGCGGGCGATCTTCGAAAGCTCGACGGTGACCGGCGTGAGCGGCTACGGCGCCGACACCAACTACCCGCTGCTGCGCTCCGCCCTGGCTGCCGCGCAGGGCTCCGCGCCCCATCCCGACTTCGTGCTCATCTCCGGCGATTTCCTGGGGCACGACTTTCACGACCTCTTCGCCAAGTCCGCGCCCGACGCCGGCGACGCCGCCTACCTGCGCTTCGTCGTCAAGACGATGGAGTTCGTCGCCGGCGAGATCCGCGCCGCCTTCCCCGCGGCGCCCGTCCTGCCGGCCCTCGGCAACAACGACTCGGACTGCGGAGACTACGCGCTCCGGCCCGGGGGGCGCTTCCTCGCCGCCGTCGAGAAGGTGTGGAAGCCGCTCGTGGGCGAGCGCGCCGGCTCCTTCGCGGAGACCTTTCCCGCCGGCGGCTGGTACAGCGTCGCCCATCCCACCGTCCCCCGCCTGCGGTTGGTGGTCTTGAACACCGTCTTCTTCTCGCCGAAGTTCAACCTTTGCGGGACTCCCGGCAATCCGGCGGATCCCCGCGATCCCGGCCGCCGGCAGCTCGCCTGGCTGCACCGCACGCTCCTCGCTGCCGCCCGGCGCGGCGAGAAGGTCTGGATGCTCTACCACATTCCGCCGGGGATCGACGCCTACGCCACCCTGCACGCCGCGGACGGGTGCGCCAGCCCTCCCGTCCCGATGTGGAAGGAGGCCTACCTCTCCCGCTTCGCGGGCGAGCTGGCTCGCTTCCCCGGCCGGGTGGAGGCCGCCTTCGCCGGCCACACCCACATGGACGAGATCCGGCTCCCGGCGAGCGGCGGGTTCATCCACGTCACCCCGGCCGTGAGCCCCCTGTTCGGCAACAACCCCGGCTTCCAGGTTTTCGCCTACGACCGCCGGTCGGGCGCCCTCGGCGACCTTCACACGCAGTTCCTCGATCTCACGGCGAGCGGCGATGGGCCGCCGAAATGGGCGGAGGAGTACGGCTTCGAAGCGGCGTACGGCCTCATCGGCTACAACCGGTGCACCCTGGAGCAGGTTGAGCTCGCGGTGGGGAAAAACTCGTCGCCCCGGGACACCTACATGAAGCTCTATCCCGTCAGCAGCCCGGCCAGTGCGGCCGACACGGCGCAGTGGAAGGGCTATTGGTGCGGCATCGCCAACTTCACCGCCAAGGACTTCGCGGCCTGCTACTGCGGCGGCTGAGCCCGGCGGGGCTGGTATAAGGTAACGGTCATCGAGGAGATCCCATGAGCCGACGGATTCGAGGCTGCGTCCCGCTGCTGGCCTTCGTTCTCGCGAGCGTCTTGAGCGCCGCCGCGCGGGCGGCGGAGCCGCCCAAGCCCGCCGCTCCGCCGGCCGCGCCCGCGCCCGCTCCGACCGCCGCACCGGCCGGCGCCGCCCTGAGCCAGGCGCAGCGGAAGGCGATCGACGAGGTCCTCCTGCAGGCGAAGCTCAAGGCGCAGCCGCTCATGGTGGAGGTGGGCACGGCCGCCCGGGAAGTGCGCGAGAACCTGCTGACGCCGACGCCGGACCCCAAGGCCCGCCAGCGGATCACCAAGAAGATCGCCGACGCCGTCGCCGCCCTCGCCGGCCTGCGCATCGACACCACGGCGCAGATCCTCGCCCTCCTGACGCCGGCGCAGCGCGACCTGGTGCTGGAAGAAGAGAAGAAGGCGGACTGGAACGCCGACCTCTACGAGATCCTCGTCAAGACGCTCGACATCCCCAAGCTGTAGGCGCGAGCCCCCGGCATGCTCCCGGCCCCCGACAAACGCGATCCTGGAGTCCGGAGCGAGCCTTGCCGGATTGGCTCCGCGGTTCGTTGACGAATCGTAGCGTGCGCTCATAAGCTGCTTCCTCATGGCGGCAGCGAGCGCGGCGTGATCGTTCTCGGTTTCTCTGGCGGACCCAACGCGGTGCACGAGCGGGGCTTCGAGCTCACCGTGGGATCGATGCACGACGCGGCGGCCGTTCTCCTCAAGGACGGCGTCGTGGTGGCGGCGATCGAGCAGGAGCGGCTCGACCGCATCAAGCACTCCACCAAGGCCCCGTTCGACGCCATGCGGTTCTGCCTCCGTCAGGCCGGCCTCCGTCCCGCCGACGTCGACCGGCTGGCCTTCTACGGCGAGGAGCCCTTCTGGGACCTCCTGCTGCGGGACTATTACCTGCACCACTTCGAGCAGCCGGCGCTCGTCGGCGCGCGGGCGCTCCTGCGCTTCCGCCTCGAGGAGGAGCTCGGCGTTCCGCTCGCCGCGGGGCAGCCGGAGTTCGTCCCCCACCACCTCGCCCACGGCGTCAGCGCCGCGGCGATGTCGGGCTTCGACCGCAGCCTGGTGGTGACGCTGGACGCGCAGGGAGACGAGACCTCGGGCGCCGTCTTCGACGCCCGCGGCGCCGAGCTCGAAACCCTGGCCACCGTGCCGGTCGGCAAGTCGCTCGGGCTCTTTTACCTGGCGGTCATCCAGTTCCTGGGCTTCCGGCTCTTCGACGAGTACAAGGTGATGGGGCTGGCGCCCTACGGCGACCCTCTCCGCTTCCGGGATCTCTTCCAGAGGTTCTACGCCCTCGCGCCCGACGGGCAGTACTCGCTCGACCGCACGCGCGTTCCAGCCCTCTTCGAAGTCTGCCCGCCGCGCCGGCCGTGGGAAGAGATCACCCAGGTGCATCGCGACATCGCCGCCGCCCTCCAGCGGTCGCTCGAGGACATCGTCCTCCACCTGCTGCGGCACTACCGGCAGAAGACCGGGCACCGCCAGCTCTGCCTGGCCGGCGGGGTGGCGCACAACTGCACCCTGAACGGCGCGATCCTGCGCTCCGGCCTCTTCGACGACGTCTTCGTGCAGCCCGCCTCGCACGACGCCGGCTGCGCCCTGGGGGCGGCGCTCCACGTCTCCGCCCAGGCGGCGGGGCGGCGAGCGCCGGGTCCGCGCCTCGACCACGTCTACTGGGGCACCGACATCGGCGGCGCGGAAGAGGTGGAGGCGGCGCTGCGGCCGTGGCAGGGCTTCCTCGAGATCGAGCGGGTGGAGGACGCCAGCGCCGCCGCGGCCGAGATGCTCGCCCGGGGGATGGTCCTCGGCTGGGTCCAGGGGCGCTCCGAGTTCGGCCCCCGCGCGCTCGGCAACCGCAGCATCGTCGCCGACCCGCGCCCGGCCGGGAACAAGGACCTCATCAACGCCATGGTCAAGAAGCGGGAGGCCTTCCGGCCCTTCGCCCCGTCGGTCCTGGAGGAGCGGGCGCACGAGTTCTTCGACCTGCCGGCCGGCGTCTCGCGGCTCCCCTTCATGGTCTTCACGGTCGACGTCCGGAAGGACAAGCGGGAGCTCCTGGGAGCGGTCACCCACGCCGACGGCTCGGCGCGCATCCAGACGGTCTCGCGACTGACCAACGAACGCTACTGGCGGCTCATCGAGGCCTTCGGCAAGCTCACGGGCGTGCCGGTGATCCTCAACACCTCGTTCAACAACAACGCGGAGCCGATCGTCGACTCGGTGCGGGACGCCGTCGTCTGTTTCCTCACCACCGGCCTGCACGGGCTCGTGGTGGGCGACTTCGTGGCGCGCAAGAGAGACCTCCCTTGGACGGCCTACCTCGCCTTGGTGCCCGCGCTGCCGCGCCACGTCGCGCTCTCGGAAACCCGCCGGTTCAGGCCGGCGGCCGGATGGTCGAGCTCCTACGGCATCGCGAGCAACGCGGAAGGAAGCCGGAGCAGGCAGCTCTCCGCCGCTTGCTTCCGCCTGCTTTCCAGCGTCGACGGCGCGGCCCCGCTGGGGGAGCTGCTGGCAGCGCTCGGGCTCCCCGAGGACGAGCAGGAGAGGCTCGTCGGAGAGGTCGTGGAGCTGTGGAGCGTCCGCCTCCTCCAGTTGGCGCCTACCGGAATGCGGTAACGCCGCTCTACTGGAGGCAAGTGCACTGGTTGCAGCCGTCGACGATGTGACAGCTGCCGCAGTGGCGGGGCTTGGGACAGGCGATGCAGGGCGGCGGACAGAAGGACGGATTCACCACCTGCGACAGCGGGTTGTCGCTCTTCGCCGGGACCGGGGTCTCCAGGCCGGCGAGGATCGCGGGATCCCAGGCGGGAGTGGAAGGGGACGCCACTGCAGGCGCGGTCGGCGCGATCGGTGCGATCGCCGCGGTTGGCGCAACCGCAGCCGGCGGCGCCGCGGTCGCCATGGCGGCGAGTGCCAGGAGGAGAAGGAAGAGCAGGGTGGACAGGGACCGATGGCGTGGCATGTTCTGTCCTTTCTGGCCGCAGGCCATGATGAAAGAGGCCGCCATCTTAAAGCATGTCGTCTACCACTGGTGCTCGGTGGCGCCGGAGTGGCTGACGATGGTGCGGCCGTTGTCCTCGAGCGGCTCGAAGGCCGACTGGATGGCGACGCGCCCCGGTCCCCAGAGCCGCAGCCAGAGGTAGCGGTCGCCCCACGAGCGCCAGGACCGCCAGGTCCCCGCCGGCCGCTCGACGTGGAGCTGCATGCGCACCGTGGTGTCCTTGAAGAGGAAGGCCGTCGGCTTGACGAGGATCGTCTGCCCCTCGGCGAGATGGCGGACGAAGACGTTGCCGGCGGCGTGCAGCAGCAGGAGGCCGGGGACCTGGGGCGAGGTGAAGCGGTCGAGGAACATCCCCATGGGGTAGTGGGTCTCGGTCTCGTTCCCCTCGCGGGTCGAGAACCAGATCCCGGACTGGGACCAGTCGTAGGTGACCGCCCCGGTCGCCACCATGAAGAGGTGCTCGCGGACGTCGATCGTCTGGCCCGGCTGGAGGGGAAGCGCGATCAGCTCGCCCGGAGCGTCGCGCGAGAAGGCGATGTGGCCCGGCCCCTGGGCCTGCGTCATGATGAGCGGCATCCCCGCCATCAACCGCTTCCACGCCCCTTTCAAGGGCATGGCGGTGACGGCGACCTGCGGGTCCTTCCACAGGAGGACGTGGTGGGCGAAGTAGACGCTGTCCTCCCGCGCCAGGTTCATGTCGGCGACCGGCACGTAGGTGCCCTCGATCTGGCAGGAGGAGTGGCCGAACTGCAGCTTTGCCATGTCCTTGCGGCCGGGCAGCTCGGCCCAGCCCGAGCGGGTGACGATGGCGCGCACGTCGACGGTGGCGCCGCAGGCCCGGCAGGAGAGGTCGGTGCCTTGGCTGGCCAGGCCGCACCAGGGGCAGGTGTAGGAGCGCAGGGGCGGCGCCCCGGCGGAGGCGGCGGAGGAGCTCGGGGTCTCGTTCATCGCGGCCTCACTCCGTGGCGTGGTGGACGTACATGGATTGGATGCCGACCCGGCCGGGGCCGGTCATGCGGGCGAGGTTCATGCCGGTGCCGCCGAAGAGGCCGCTGGTGAGCTTGATCGTCTCGACGTCCATGGTCACTCCCGAGTCCTTGTAGAGAAAGGCGCCGGGCTCGACGAGGATGCTCTCCCCCGGCTTCAAGACCCGCTCGAAGACGTTGCCGTAGCCGTGCAGCAGGAGCAGGCCCGGCGCGCTGGTGGTGACGAAGCGGTCCATGAACATGCCCTGGCCGCCGAAGAGGATGTTGCGCAGCCCCTTGATGCGGACGAAGGTGTAGGCGATGGTGTGCGAGGAGAGGAGGAAGGCGTGCTCGCGGACGTCGAGCTCCATGCCGGGGTGGAGCGGCAGGACGACCAGCTCGCCGGTGGCGTCGCGCGAGAAGGCGACGCGGCCGGGGCCGTGGGCGACGCTGATGACAAACGGCATGCCGGCGAGCGCCCGCTTGACGCCGCCGGTCAACGGCAGGACGCTCATGCGGGTGGCGTCGTCCTTCCACAGCAGCACGTGGTGCTCGAAGAAGACCGAGTCGCCCGCCCCCAGGTTGATCTCGGCGACCGGCACGATCTCGCCCTCGACCTGGCAGGTGCTCTGCCCGAACTGGATCTCGGTCATGTCCTTGAGCCGCGGCGCCTCCCGCCAGCCGGACTCGCTGACCAGGTTCTTGACGTCCAGCGGGGCGCCGCAAGACCGGCAGGTCAGCGCCCCCGCCTCGTTCATGCTCTGGCACCACTGGCACTCAAGGCGCTGCAGCAGCTCCGCCGAAGCGTTGTCGGTCATCGCGCGGCTCCTCCCCTGAGCTCTTGACGGTTGGTCCCCGTGGACGGGGTTGGACGGGAGCATATCGCGGTGGCTGCGCGGAGGGTGGGGGTGCTAGAGAGCCTGCACATCCTTATTTAGATAGGACCGTCAGGTGAGCGGTCACGACCAGCCTCATCCATGGATCTCTTCCCGGAGCTCCGGATCTCTTCCCGGAGCTCCGGATCTCTTTCCGGGCCTCCGGGATCGATACCGGCCCGCCGATAGCGCTGCCGGGCCTCCCGTAACACTACCGGGCCTCCGGTAACGCTGCCGGGCTTCCGGTAACGTTACCGGGCCTCCGGTAACACTACTGGGCCTCCGGTAATCTTACCGGGCTCTCGGTAACGCTACCGGAGCTCCGGTAACATTACCGGAGCTCCGGTAACCTTCCCGGACCTCCGGGTGGGCTTAACGTGGCCCAGTTCGTCCTAAAGAGAGGACGTTTTTCCAAAGGATGGTCCCCACATCGCCGCGAGCAGGAGCGCGGTTTCGGAGTGCTGCGGATGGAAAAAGGGTGCCGGGAAGGACTCTCGGCGCCCAAGGTGGGTCGATCGGTAACCGTTGGGCGATGGCCCCCGCTTACTTCGCCATCCGCCGCGCGAGGATGCTCCCCGCCTGCTTGATGGCGCCGCCCCCTGCGGCATCGAGGAGGCCGGCAAGGGCGAGCGGCGACCGGGTGAAGCCCTCCAGGAGATGGAGCGCCTCGACGATCCGCGGCTCGTAGCGCCGCAGCCACCCGACGACCACCGCCCCCTGCTCGCCGTAGACCGCCGAGACCGCCGCGCAGCCTCTGCGGTAGAATGGAGCCAACGAAAGCGCTGCCGGAGGACGATCAGGCCGCCCGCCGCTCAGACTTGGCTATCGCAGCACGCTCCTGGTTGGAGTTTTGGAGGCAACGATGCACGTGGCTTGGTCCGCCGCGAGCCCGCCTCCCAGGAGCATGACACTGTGTCCCATAGGAATCAAACAAGAGAGGAAAATCCCGTGAAAGAACTGCCCATCTACTATTTCTTCGTCGTGAACCGCGACAGGAAAACCACATTGCGATACGAGGGATTCTTCGTCCCCCGAGTGGGCGACACTATCGCGATTGGCAAATTCTGTCTCAAGGTTGTGGACGTTCTCGTTGAATCAGCACAGAATAGCGGCGTCGGCGTCCAGCACGCTTTGTACGTCCATGTCAAGGAAACCGAGATGCCCTTTGATGCGTCCGACTGTCAGGAATTGGAGCTCAACGAATTTTGCGACCAAATGAAGGGAAAAAGAAACCGGCACGCATCAGATGAAGGGGTTTCCCGCCCTTAGATATGATTTGACGCCTCACCGACGGGTGTCGAAGCCGGCCGTCCTCGTGCAAGTGCCGGGTTCGGCGGTAGGGGCTTGGTTCTCAAAGCGCTGCAGTTTTGCGACGCAGCGGTAAGTCTTCGTGCGTGGAAAATTGCTAAGCTGGATTTGGAAGCATGTTTCGATGCCAAAGCTAATCGGCGAGATCCGGCCATTGACAAAGGCTCTGCCGCCAGATGTCATGCAGCTCCGGAAGTTCGGGTGGCACCTATTCTGGGGCCCGATAGCGGTTAGGCAGCATTAACCTGTCTGTGCTTCTGGGAGCAGCCTAGTGAACAAGGGGTCTGAAAGGGCGAAAGGAAATCTTGAGAGCGTTTCGCTCAAGCTTGAGCGAGCCGCGAATCATCTTCGAGAGATCAAAGCAATCGATGCTAGATTTGCGATGTCGAAATCGAAATGCCATTCGTTCGAGATCAGGAGCGCGAAGTTGGATATTTCGAAGTCAGATTGCCCGCTCCGCCGGCGGCGATCGGCCCGATCGTCGGCGACTGCTTGCACAACCTTCGGTCCTCTTTGGACTATCTCGTCTGGCAGGTTGTCCGTTCCAACCCTCCATGCACTCCAAGTAGAAAGAACATGTTCCCTGTCTGCCAGTCGCAGAGTGCCTTTGACGACCAGGTCAGAAGGGGCAGACTTGCAGGGGTTCCAGAGGAGGTCGTCGACGTTGTTAGGTCAATGCAGCCGTTCGATTCGCACGAGCATCCACTAGCTCTTCTCGACGAGCTCTACAACGCCGACAAGCATCGTGATTTGAATCTTGCGATCTCCGTCGCATCGGATATGGATATCCTCCACCTCAGAAACGGCGAAGTGGTTATGCGCACCATTATCGGCGGAGAAGAGGTGCGCAATGGCGCAATCTACGGCGGCGTTTTAATTGCGCTAGAAGCTGTCCCCTCAGATCTCCAGCTAGAAGTAGTCGGAAGGGCCGCAGCGTTTATTGCCTTCAAGGACCACGCGAACCAGGAGGATGAACCGTTGCCCGTAGTGCAGACGCTAGAAGAGATACAGGATCTCCTGGTCAGTTCAATTCTTCCAAGGTTCAAGTCGTTCATTCGCTAGTGCAGAGTACTACATGAGAATGCCTCAGGGAAAAGGATCCACCCGTTCTTCCGGGAAACTCTCCGGAAGGGAGCCCGGCAGCAGCCTGGCTTCAAGCTGGTCGCTCTCGACGAGGGCGCAGAATGCCCGGCTTGTAGCGGCCCGGGTTGTGACACTGTTCTGCCCCGGAGAGATGCCAGACGATTCACCCGCGCGGTAGGATTCCCACGTCCAGGAGGGAAAGGAGCAGCAGCAATGCAACCGAGGCTCTGATCGAGCAGGCTCATGGTTGTCCTCGGTCTCGTTGCCGCAATCCATGGTCCGGCACGCGCGCAAGATCCGCCGGATGGCCCGAAGCGGATCTTCAAGGACGACTTCATCGACAACCTAGCGGGGGAGTGGAAGCTGACCCGCAAGATCCGCGGCCGGGAGGTGGCGAATCGGGTGCAGGCGGAGTGGGTGCTGAATCACCAGTTCCTGCAGGTCCACATGAAGGACGTGGCAGACCCTCCGGAGTATGAGGCGCTGGTGCTGATCGGCTACAGCCACGCCGACAAGCGGTACGTCGCCCACTGGTGCGACACCTACGGCGGCAAGTTCTCCGGGGACGGCTACGGCCGGCGTGCCGGCGACGCCATCGAGTTCGCCTTCCAGTATCCCGACGGCCCCTTCTTCAACACCTTCACCTGGGACCCCAAGTCCAAGGGGTGGACCTTCCGCATGGAGAGCTGGGGCAAGGACGGCAAGCGGACCTTGTTCGCCGAGGACACTCTGCGGCGGCCGTAGAGCCTCTACCTTCGCCAACGGAGCTCACGACGACTTCTGGAGCCTCGTCTGCGCTCCAGGGCGACCGTCCCCATTTTGGGACGCTTTCCGCCGTCTCTGGGCCTCCTTATCGGCTGCAGGGCCGCCGTCTCCGTTTTCTGGCGCTTTTTACCGTTTAAAACCCGCCGTATCGGTTTAAAACTCGCCATCTCCGTTTCACGGCGCTTTTTACGGTTTAAAACTCGCCGTATCCGATACGGGAGGTTTTAAGCGGAGACGGGGAGCTTTAAACGGAGATGGCGAACTTTAAACGGAGACAGGGAGTTTTAAACGGAGACGGGAGGCTTTAAACGGATACGGGAGGTTTTAAACGGAGACGGGGAGCTTTAAACGGAGACGGGAGGTTTTAAACGGAGACGGCGGCTATTTTCGAGTCGTCAAAACCGTGCCCCTTCTTCAAGACCTTCACTTCGGACCGGCCGCCAGGAACTCGCCGACGAGCCGTAGGAAGTCGTCGGGGCGCTCCTCCATGGGCATGTGGCCGGTCTTCTCGAAGACGACGAAGCGGGAGTGGGGGAGGCGGGCGGAGATCTTCCGGCCGGTTTCGACGGCGACCAAGCGGTCCTCGGCTCCCCAGAGGACGAGGGTGGGAGTAGCGATCTTCGTCAGGTCGACATCGGCCGTCGTGTCGGTGGGTGAGCGCGGAGCGGTCAGTCCGTAGTAGGCGTCTTCCTCGCCCTCGATGCGCAGGCGGTCGAGGTAGGCCGCGACCACCTCGGGGGTGGCGAGCGCCGGATCGTAGACCGACTTCTCGTACGACCGCCGCACGAACCAGGGACGCAGCGCGAAACGCAGGTAGAGGGTGTTCAGCGGCCGGAAGCGGGCGCTCCCGCTGCGGCGGTCCTCGGGGTAGGAGGGCGCCGCGCTGTCGACCAGCACCAGCGAGCGCACCCGCTCGGGGTGGCGGGAGGCGAGGAAGAGGGAGATGGCGCCGCCGTAGGAGTGGCCGACGAGGTCGGCGCGCGCGATCCCCAGGGCGTCCATCACCGCCAGCACCAGCCTCGCCTGACCCTCTCTCGTGTAGCTGCCCGGGTCCTTCGGCCGCTCGGTGTAGCCGAAGCCGTTGAGGTCGAGCGCCACCACGCGATGGGCCGCCGCCAGGCCCGGGATCACTTTCCGCCAAGAGTAGCTGGAGGCGCCGAAGCCGTGCACCAGCACGACCGGCTCGCCGGTCCCCTGCTGCTCGACGTAGACCAGCCGCCCGTCGATCGGCAGCAGGCGCTCCGCCGGCAGGCCGCGCCTCACCTCGGAGTAGGGGCGGACGGTGGCGCAGCGGGCGAGGAGGACGGCCGCCAGCGCCAGCGCCAGCAGGAGCGAGAGGGTGAGGCGGCGCATCGCGGGAGCATACCCCGCGTAACTTCCGGTCGCGAGGCGCAATTCGCGCGGCGCCGACTACCCGGAGAGGCTGAGCAGGATCTGGAGCTGGAAGGGCTGGGCCGTCGAGGTGGTGAACGGCTGGCTCGTCGAGTCGTCGAAGACGATGTCGACGTTGTTGCCGGTGCGGTGCGAGTTCTTGATCGTCTCGACCCAGGACTGCGGATCGGCAGAGGCCTGGACGGCCTGCACCGTCTGCAGGACATTGGAGACCTGGGTGTTCGAGCCCGCCTGGATGGCGAAGCCGAGATGGGTGAAGCCGCAGGTCTGGGTGGTGCCCGCGTTGTCCACGAACGAGAAGACGATGACCACGCTGTCGTCCCAGACGATGGTGACCGGCTTCTTGACCGTCTGTGTGCTCATGTCGAGGCTCCTTTCGTCAGAGGTTGCGTCCCTACGGGGGCCGCTTTCCTCTGGCGTTCGGGAGCGGGGCTTCGTTACGTTGGTGTCTACGACGACTCGCGCGCCCATTGGACGGCACGGACGACCTCGTCGGGCGTGAGGCCTAGGCGCGCGAAGCGATCCTGAGTCGCGGACGACAGCTTCTCGAAGACTTCCTGGGAGGACGTCGACGGGGCTCGTTTGACCAGCACGAAATCATCCCCCTCGAT
>Ga0209626_1000048_pt1 | contig 32140 bp, 31 predicted proteins | sample JacPinW_OM1H0_M2_FD_187962 | JGI IMG/M metagenome (GOLD analysis project Ga0209626, IMG submission 187962) | Forest soil microbial communities from Algoma, Ontario, Canada - Jack Pine, Ontario site 1_JW_OM1H0_M2 (SPAdes) (version 2) | ecosystem: Environmental > Terrestrial > Soil > Boreal... | reverse complement strand
CCGCCAACAGCACCAGCACCGCAGCGGCTGCGCGCCCCGCGCTTGCTCCTCCGGGCTCTGACCGCATCGCGCTCTCCTCGCTTCAGCCTTGCTGCGCGTAACATACCGCGAAAGGCACGGAGGACACATGGAATCCCTGCAGGCGTTCAATTTCCGGCAATGGATCGATGCCAACCGCGCGCAATTGAAGCCGCCGGTGGGCAACAAGCGCGTGTTTCGCGATGGCGATTTCATCATCATGGTGGTGGGCGGCCCGAACGCCCGCAAGGACTACCACGTCGACCCGGGGCAGGAATTCTTCTACCAGCTCGAAGGCGACATGGTGCTCAAGACCATGCAGGACGGCCGCGCGGTTGATGTGCCGATCCGCGCCGGGGAAGTCCTGCTCATTCCGCCCAACATGCCGCATTCGCCACAACGGCCCGCAAACACCGTGGGGCTGGTGATCGAGCGCCGACGCCGCCCGGGCGAGCTCGATGGCTTCCAGTGGTACTGCGAGTACTGCGGTCAGCGCCTGTACGAGGAGTTCTTCCCGCTCACCGATATCGAAACGCAGTTTCCGCCGGTATTCGAGCGCTTCTTCGCGAGCAGCGCCAAGCGCACCTGCGGACGCTGCGGCAAGCTCATGGAGCGCTCGTAAGGTGAATGCGCGCATCGCGGTCGGTGGCCGCGAGTTCAGCATCGATGTGTCGCGCCCGGTGACTCTCGCCGTGGCGCTGGATTTCGGGGGGCCGCAGCCGCGTCATTTCGGCGCGCCGCGCGCCAGCTCGCTACCGTTCGAGACGGCGGGGTTCAAGGGCTCGGTTGAGCGCGGCGCGAGCTGCAATTGCGAGCTCATCACGCTCATCCCGCACTGCAACGGCACGCACACCGAATGCGTCGGGCACCTCACGCGCGAGCCTGTGGATGCCTGGCGCGTGGTTCCGGCGGGATTTCTGCCGGCGCTGCTGCTGTCGGTCACCGCAGAAGCTGCGGGCGCGGCCGGTGAGGGGAGCGATCCGGCGCCGCGGGCGAGCGACCGGCTCATCACGCGCCGCGCGCTGGAGCGCGGCTGGCCGAGCGCTCCGTTCGAGGCACAGGCGCTGCTCATCCGCACTCTGCCTAACACCGCGGACAAGCGCGCGCGCGACTACAGCGCAGCAACGCCCCCTTACCTGTCGCAGCAGGCGGCGCAGCTGCTCGTCAGCCGCGGCATCCTGCACCTCATCGTCGATGTGCCCTCGGTGGATCGCGCGCACGACGAAGGCCGGCTCACGGCACACCGCATTTTTTTCGGGCTGCCGCCAGGCTCGGCGCAGCTCGGCGCCGCGGCGCGGCCCGGCGCCACCATAACCGAACTGGCCTTCATGCCGGACGAGCTGGCCGACGGCGCCTACCTGCTCGAGCTGCAGGTGCCGGCGCTCGGCGGGGATGCGGTGCCGAGCCGTCCGTTGCTGTACCGCTTGAGGGAGCCGGCGTCATGAGCGAGGAATCGACACTGGAGGCCGCACGGGCCCGCGATGCGGTCGACCCGCTGCGCGACTTTCGCGAGCGCTTCGCGCTGCCCCGCAATGCGCGCGGTGAGCCGCTCGTGTACCTGTGCGGTCATTCATTGGGGCTGTTGCCGCTCGCGGCCCGCGAGCTGGTGATCGAGGAGCTCGATGAGTGGGCGCGGCTTGGCGTGCAGGGCCACGAGCACGCACGGCGTCCGTGGGTGCCTTATCACGAGAACCTGACCGCCGGGCTTACGGCCCTCAGCGGCGCGCACCCCACCGAAGTGGTCGCCATGAATTCGCTCACGGTGAACCTGCACCTGATGCTGGCGAGCTTCTACCGTCCCGCCGGCAGGCGCACCCGCATCCTGATGGAAGCGGGCGCGTTCTCCTCCGACCGCCATGCGGTCGCCTCGCAGATCGCCTGGCGCGGCCTCGATCCTGCGGTCGAGTTGCTCGAGCTGGCGCCGCCTGCGGACGAGGACACGGTGCCGGAGGAGGCCATCGAAGCCTGCCTCGCGCGGCACGGCGAGGAGATCGCGCTGGTGTTGTGGCCGGGAGTGCAGTTTCGCACCGGCCAGGCGTTCGACCTCGCGCGCATCGGCCGCGCCGCGCACCGGCACGGCTGCATTGCGGGCTTCGACCTGGCGCACTCCCTCGGCAATACGCCGCTCGCGCTGCACGACGCCGAGGCGGACTTCGCGGTGTGGTGCAGTTACAAGTATCTGAACGGCGGCCCGGGTGCGATCGGCGGCTGCTTCGTCCACCAGCGTCACCTGGACGCGCAGCCGCGCCTGCGCCACAGCGGCGGCCTGCCGGGCGCGCGGCTCGCCGGCTGGTGGGGCCACGAGCAGACGACGCGCTTTCTGATGGAGCCGCAGTTTCGCGCCGCCGCAGGTGTGGCCGCCTGGCAGATCAGCAACCCGCCGATCCTCGCCGCCGCCCCGCTGATTGCCTCGCTGGCGATCTTCACCGAGGCGCGCCTGGAGCGGCTGCGCGCGAAGTCGGTAGAGCTTACGGACTTTCTCGAGCGGCTGATCCGACCGCTGCGGGGGCAGGTGCACATCATCACGCCGCGCGACAGCGCGCGGCGCGGCTGTCAGCTGTCGCTGCGTATCAGCGGCGCAGGCGCGCGCGTGTTCGCGGCTCTCGGCGCACGCGGCCTGGTGTGCGACTGGCGCTCGCCTGACATCATCCGGGTGGCGCCGGTGCCGCTATACAACCGCTTTGAGGACGCCTGGCAGTTCGCCCGCGCGCTCGGCGAAATCCTGCGGGAAACCGCTTGAACCCGCGGGCGCCCCCGACAGTGAACATCGTCGGCGCGGGCCTGGCCGGCTCGCTGCTGGCACTGCTGCTGGCGCGGCGCGGACTGTCCGTGACGCTGCATGAGCGCCGGCCCGATCCGCGGCAGGCGCAACCCGAGCGCGGGCGCTCCATCAATCTGGCGCTGGCCGCCCGCGGCATGCGCGCCCTGGAGCGCGCCGGTGTCATGGAGCGCGTGCGCCCGCTGCTGATCCCGATGCGTGGCCGCATGGTGCACGAGCTGTCCGGGCAGACCGCGTTGCAACCGTACGGTCAGCGCGAACACGAGGTCATCTGGTCGGTCGGCCGCGCCGATCTCAACCGCGTGCTCATCGAGGAGGCGTCGCGCCACGCGGGTGTGAGCGTGCGCTTCAACCAGCTGTGCCTGGGCGCCGATGTGCGTGAGGATGTGCTGCGCTTTCGCGACCAGGCGAGCGGCGCGCTGCACGAGGCGTCGCTCACGCCCACCATCGCCACCGACGGCGCAGGCTCAGCGGTGCGCGGCAGCCTGGCAACCGCCGGGCTGGTGAGCGTGCACGAGGAGTGGCTCGACCACGACTACAAGGAGCTGAGCGTGCCGCCCGCAACGGGCCGCCATGCGCTCGAGCGCAACGCGCTGCACATCTGGCCGCGCGGCGGCTTCATGCTGATCGCGCTGCCCAACACCGACGGCAGCTTCACCGCCACGCTGTTCCTGGCGCGCACCGGCGCGGCCAGCTTCGCCGCGCTCGCCACGGACGAGGCCGTCGCCGGTTTCTTTCAGCACCAGTTCCCGGACGCGCTGCCGCTCATGCCAAACCTGCTCGCCGAGTTCGCGCGCCACCCGCAGGGTCAGCTCGGCACCGTGCACGCCACTGCCTGGCACGTGGCAGGCAGCGTGCTGCTGCTGGGCGATGCCGCGCATGCCATCGTTCCCTTTCACGGCCAGGGCATGAACGCCGCATTCGAAGACTGCGTGGTGCTCGATGCGCTGGTGGCGCGCGCCGCCGACTGGCCGGCGGTGTTCGCGCAGTTCGAGCAGTCGCGCCGCCCGAACGCGGCGGCGATCGCTCACATGGCGCTGGAAAACTACACCGAGATGCGCGATGCCGTGCTGGACGCGCGCTTCGTGCGCCGCAAGGAGCTCGCCATGGGACTGGAGCGGCGCTTTCCCGATCGCTTCATTCCGCGCTATTCAATGGTGATGTTTCACCCCGAGATTGCGTACGCCGAGGCGCTGCGGCGCGGGGCGGTGCAGGCGCAGCTGCTGGATGAGCTGGACCCGGGAGCGGGCAACGAGCCGGATCCTGCCCGCGCGGAACAGCTGGTCCGGGAACGTCTGCCGCCGATAACCTGAAGCGCGCACGGCTAAGCGCGTCGAGGCCTTCAAGTGCCGCAGACCATTGAGATCCGATGTCTCGAGACCCTCGCCGAGCGCGAGATCCAGGGACTCTGCGACGTGCTGATCGACTGCGTGGAGGGTGGTGCATCCGTCAGCTTCATGCTGCCGATGTCGCGCGCCAAGGCGCAAGTCTACTGGCGCGCTGCGTCCGCACGCCTGGCGCGCGGGGAGCTGCTGTTGCTCGCCGCCGAGGACGCCGCCGGAACGATGGTCGGCACGGTTCAGGTCATGCTGGCTCAGCCGGAGAATCAGCCGCATCGCGCAGACCTCGCCAAGATGCTGGTGCATCGACGCGCGCGCCGGCAGGGCGTGGGTGCGGCGCTGCTCGCCGGCGCGGAACGCGCCGCGCTCTGTGCCGGCAAGACGCTGCTGGTGCTCGATACCGCCAGCGGCGATGCGGAGCGCCTGTATGCCAGGCACGGCTGGCAGCGCTGCGGGCAGATTCCGCACTACGCGCTGTGGCCCGATGGCGCGCCCTGCGCGACCACTGTGTTCTACAAGTTCCTGAGCCGCTGAGGCGGCAGCTCAGTGATGTCGCGGCGCCTGCGGTGCGTTGCGGCGCTCGAGCGTCACGAACGTGACCGGATAGGCGTGATCCTCATCTGCCGGGTGCATGTTGCATTCGACGTCGGCCCATTGGGCAGCATCGAAACCGGGAAAGAAGGTGTCGCCCGCCACATCGGCATGCACGTGGGTGAGATAGATGCGGCGCGCAAACGGCAGCACCAGACGATAGACCTCCGCCCCTCCTATCGCCACCAGCTCATCGCAGCCGCCGGTGTGCGCGAGCGCCTCCTCCACCGAGTGCACCACGATCACGCCGGCGGCGAACCAGCCGCGATCCCGCGTCAGCACGAGATTGGCGCGCTCGGGAAGCGGGCGGCCGATGGACTCGAAGGTCTTGCGGCCCATGAGAATGGGCTTACCGAGCGTGAAAGTCCTGAAGCGTTTCAGATCCTTCGGCAGGCGCCACGGCAGCGCGTTGCCGCGGCCAATGACGCCGTTTTGCGCCATCGCAACGATCAGTGAAACCAGCGGCTGCGCGGCGCTCATCGGGCCAGTATGACAGGCGCGGCCGCCACAAAGCCATCCGGTGAACGTGGTAGGGAGCTGATCAGATTTCCACCGCGGTGTTGAGGATGACGACGTCGCGGAACGGCATGCGGAAGAACTCCGCCGCCTGCGTGCTGTATTGCTGCATGCGCGCAAACAGGCGGCGCTGCAATCCGCGCAGCCCCGGCAGCGGTCGGGCGCGCACCACGTGGCGGCCGACGAAGAACGAGCTGTCCTCGGTGAACACGCGCAGGCCGCGCGCGCGACACGCCTTGAGGGCTTCGGCCACATCCGGCGTTTCCATGAAGCCGAAGCGCGCGCTGATGAAGTGCACGCCCGGCAGCGGCTCTTCTATGCGCAGGCGCCGCACCGGATCCTGGCGCGGCGTGTCGGCGATCTCGACGTTGAGAATGATGAGGCGCTGGTGCACGACACTGTTGTGCTCGATGTTGCGGATCAGCGCCGACGGCACCAGATTGGCATTGCTGGCGAGAAACACGCCCGTCCCCGGCACGCGGTGCACGCCGGCGACCAGCTTCGCCAACTCGCTGCGCGGCACGGCCAGCTTCCCCAGCGCCGCGCGCAGCTCGAGCCGCCCGCTGCGCCAGGTGGTGAATATCAGGCACAGCGCAGCCCCCAGCGTCAGCGGAATCCATCCCCCGGTGGGCACTTTGGTGAGGTTGCCGGCGACGAACGCGCAGTCGGTCACCAGCATCAGCCCGAACAGGCCCGCCACCTGCCATTTCGGCCAGTTCCACTGCGTGGCGGCGACGAACGCGCCCAGGATCGTGGTGACGACCATGGTGCCGACCACCGCAGCGCCGTAAGCGCCGCCCAGGGCATCGGAGGAGCCGAAGCCGACCACGAAGGCGATGACCGCGGGAAACACCAGCCAGTTGACGATCGGCACGTAGATCTGGCCATGCTCGAGCGCCGAGGTCTGCAGCACGCGCAGCCGCGGCAGCAGGTCCAGGTGCACCGCCTGGCGCGCCATGGAAAACGCACCCGAGATCGTGGCCTGGGAGGCGATCACCGCGGCGGCCGTCGCCAGGATCACCAGCCACGGCAGCACCGATGCGGGCACCAGGTGATAGAGCGGATGGTCGACCGGCTTGCCCAGTTCCAGCAGCAGCGCGCCCTGGCCGAAGTAGTTGATCACCAGCGCGGGCCCTACCAGCGCGAACCACGCGATGCGCACCGGCCGTTTGCCGAAGTGCCCCATGTCGGCATACAGCGCCTCACCGCCGGTGATGGCGAGGAATACGGCGCCGATGATCGCCAGCGCCACCTGCGGCCGGTGGACCAGCAGGCTGAGGCCATAGTACGGATTGAGCGCCGCCAGCACCTGCGGGTGGCGGCTGACGGGAATGGCACCAATGACCGCGATCACCACGAACCAGACCACCATGACGGGGCCAAACAGGCTGGCCACGGTGGCGGTGCCGCGGCTCTGATACGCAAACAGCACGACAATGACAGCGATGGTGACCGGGATCACGGCGCTCTTGAAGCCGGGGTTCAGGACCTCCAGGCCCTCCACCGCGCCGAGCACCGAAATTGCCGGCGTGATGAGCGCGTCGCAGAAAAAGAAAGCGGTGCCCGCGAGCGCCAGCCCTACCGCGACCTTCGCCCAGGTGCTGCCGGTGATCAGCCGCCGCTGCGCCAGGGCGAACAGCGCCAGGATCCCGCCTTCCCCCTCGTTGTCGGCGCGCATGATCACCGTCAGATACTTCAGGGTGACGGAGATCGCGAGGCTCCAGAAGATCAGCGACAGTACGCCCAGCACCGCCTCGGCGTTGAAGGTGCCGGCGGCGTCAAGCGCCGACTGCATCGCATACAGCGGGCTCGTACCGATGTCGCCGTACACGATGCCCATGGCACCGATCACCGCGGACACACTGACGCGACGCGAGTTGTTCATGTGGATTGCCGGCCGCGGCGCTGCTCAGCGGCGGCTGCGTCGCCCCTCGGAGCCCGGCTGCGGCGCGCGCGGCGGCGGCCACAGCATGCTGCCGCGGCAGCGCTCGTAGCCGCAGCGGCATGCGAAGATCGCGTCGATGTCCGGCGGGTCGTCCGCCTCGCGCTGGATCTGGTAATCGTAAGTGAGCTCCTCGCCTGGTTCGATGGTGCGGATGGCGTCGATGTACACGCGCTGGTTCTCGAGCAGCGATTCGCAGTTCGGCTGGCAGGAATGATTCATGAAGCGCGCCTCGTTGCCCTCGACGCCGGCGTCGATCACGGTGCGCGAGTCGACGACGAACAGGAAGGTGTGGTTATCGCCCGCATCCTTGTGGTCGTAACGGCGATCCGCTTCCCCATGCGACACGCGCTCGCCCAGGTACTCGATGACGCGTGTGCCGCTCGGGATGCGCCGCGCGGCGAACACACCCAGGCCGTGCAGGCGCGAATCGCGCACCTCGATCAGCGGCGCCTGCCCGCCGGTGACTGCCGCGTTCACACCGCCACCGGCGCCCTGATCGGCGCATGATGCTGGTAATTCACGAACTCGAGATCCTCGTACTGATAAGCGAAAATGCTCGCCGGGCGGCGGCGGATCAGCAGCTGCGGCAGCGCGTACGGCGTGCGCGCCAGCTGCAGGTCCGCCTGCTCGAGATGATTCAGGTACAGGTGGCAGTCGCCGCCGGTCCAGATGAGCTCGCCGGGCTTGAGATCGCATTGCTGCGCGAACAGGTGCGTGAGCAGCGCGTAGCTGGCGATGTTGAATGGTACGCCGAGAAACACGTCCGCGCTGCGCTGGTAGAGCTGGCAGGACAAGCGTCCGGCGGCCACGTGCAGCTGGAAAAACGCATGGCAGGGCATGAGCCGCATGCGCTCGAGCTCAGCCACGTTCCAGGCGCTGACCATGATGCGGCGCGAATCAGGATCGGTTTTGAGCCGCTCGACGGCCTGGGCGATCTGGTCGATGGCGCGTCCGTCGGCTGCCGGCCAGGCGCGCCACTGGCTGCCGTAGACCGGGCCCAACTCGCCGTTCGCATCCGCCCATTCGTCCCAGATCGTGACGCCATGCTCGCGCAGCCAGGCAACGTTGGTGTCGCCGCGCAGGAACCACAGCAGCTCGTACACCACCGAGCGCACGTGGATCTTCTTGGTGGTGACCAGCGGGAAGCCGCGGCCGAGATCGAAGCGCATCTGGTGGCCAAACACCGACAGCGTGCCGGTGCCGGTGCGGTCATCCTTGCGCACTCCCTCGGTCCGGATCCGGCGCATCAGCTCCAGGTACTGTTTCATGGTGCGATGGCGAAATTGCCCGAGGGCGCGCGCACGCGGTACGCCCACAGCAGCAGCGCGACGCCGCCCACGATCATCGGCGCCGACAGCAGTTGCCCTTCCGTGAACCAGCCGCCGGCGAGATAGCCGATGTGCTCATCCGGCACCCGCACGAACTCCACCAGAAAGCGCGAGACGCCGTAGACAGCGAGGAACAGCCCCGTCGGCGCCAGTCGCGGCCGCGGGCGTGAGGTGAACCACCATATCACGGTGAACAGCAGCAGGCCTTCGAGGGCCGCCTCGTAGAGCTGCGAGGGGTGGCGCACCTCGCCGTTGACGCGAAATCCCCACGGCACGGTTGTAACCTTGCCCCACAGCTCGCTGTTGATGAAGTTACCGATGCGGCCAAAGAACAGGCCCAGCGCCGGCAGCGGCACGGTGAAATCGTAGACGTCGGCGGGATGGCGGCCACGGCGCCAGGCAAACAGCGTCAGCGCGGTGGCGACACCGATCAGTCCGCCGTGGAAGGACATGCCGCCCTCCCAGAGCCGCAGTGGATACCACGCGTCGTTCGCCCAGAACGTCAGGCCATAGAACAGCACGTAGCCGATGCGCCCGCCGAGAATCACACCGAGCATGGCGAAGAAGATGAGATCGTCGACATCGTTCTTCTGCCAGCTCGAGCCGGGCTTCGCGGCGCGCCGGCGCGCGAGCCACCAGGCGGCCGCGAACCCGAGCAGGTACATGATGCCGTACCAATGCACCCTGATCGGGCCGATCTCGAAGGCCACCTTGTTGAAACCGGGGAAGGTCAGCATGAGGCGCGAAGTTTAGCCGACCTCGCGCGTCACGCGGCAGAAGAACGCCTTCAGATAGCGGGTCTCCGGGATCGCCGGGTGCACGGGGTGGTCGGGCGACTGACCACCCGCCTCCAGGATCTGGACGAATCGCCCGCTGTGACGGGCGGCGCTCTGGATGGCATTGACCAGCTCTTCGGGCGCGAGATGGTATGAGCACGAACAGGACACGAGCAGACCCTCGTCCGCGAGCAATCCCAGGGCGAGCTGATTGAGCTTGCGGTACGCCGCCTGCCCCTGCGGGATGTCTTTCTTGCGCTTGATGAACGCGGGCGGATCGAGAATCACCACCTCGAACCGCTCGTCCTGCTCCCCCAGGCTTTTCAGCGCCTCGAAGGCGTCGGCGCGTATCACTTCGACAGCGGTGCCGTTGCGCACCGCGTTGAGCCGCGCAAACTCCAGCGCCGCCTGCGAAGCATCCACGCAGTGTGCGCGCGCGGCTCCATGGGCGAGCGCCGTGACCGCCCAGGCTCCCACGTACGAGCACACATCGAGCACTCGCGCGCCCGCCGGAACGTAACGCGCCAGCCGCGCGCGGTTGGCGCTCTGGTCGTAGAACCAACCGGTCTTCTGGCCCTCGGCGAGCGGCGCCGTGAACGACAGAGCGCCTTCGGTGACTTCGATGTTGCCGGGGACCGTGCCGAACGCCGCCTCCGCAACCCGGGGCAGATGCTCGAGCTCGCGCGCCGCGGAGTCGTTCTTCCAGAATAGCACCGCCGGTGCGAGCACTGCGCGTACCGCGGCGGCGACCTCGTCGCGCAGCGCCTCCATGCCGGCGGTGGCGATCTGACCGACGATCACGTCGCCGTAGCGATCGAGCACCAGTCCCGGCAGCTGGTCCGACTCGCCAAACACCCAGCGGTAATAGGGCGCCGTGCCCAGCCGCTGGCGCAGCGCGAGCGCCGTCGTGAGTCGCCGCTCGAGCAGCGCCCGGTTCACGGGCTGCGCCGGGTCCCGCGACAGGATGCGCGCGCAGATGAGTGCGTGCGGGTTGACGCAGGCGTAGCCGACGAATGCGTCGCGCTGCGTGCGCACCTGTGCCACGGCACCGGGCGTGAATGCGGTCAGCGGCGTGCTGCCGGTGTCGACCTCATTGCTGAACACCCACATGTGCCCCGCCGCCAGGCGCCGTTCCTCGCCGCGCTTCAGGCGCAGCACGCCCGCGGCAGGCTCGGCAGAGTCGGCGTGCAGGGCTTGCGGGTCTGACATGGGAGCTGGGCGGGCGGGGAACCGGGGGACGCGGAGTATACCCAATCGATCCAAAACCTCCGCCAGGCCTGGGTCCCGATAGGGGAACGCGGCGACTCACCAACGCGCTATGATCGACGTGTAATGTTCGCTCCCGGCGGCGCCGTCGTCAGAATCACAAACCTTTCCGCTTTCTGTCGCGCGTGCGACCTGTCCGTGGTCCACATGCATCAGCTCAAGAGCGGCAAGCGACCGAGCCACAAGGGCTGGACATGGAAGCATGACGCAGACCGAGCATTCCAATAGAGACGGGACGCCGAAGTACACGAACCATCTCTTCTCCGAGACGAGTCCCTATCTCCGGAAACACGCTCACAACCCGGTCGAGTGGTATCCGTGGGGAAGGGAGGCGCTCGAGCGAGCGCGAAGGGACAGCAAACCGATCCACTTGAGCGTGGGATACCTCGCGTGCCACTGGTGTAGCGTTCTCGAAAAAGAGAGCTTCGAGGACGAAGCCACCGCGCGCATCCTCAACGACCACTTCGTCAACATCAAAGTCGATCGCGAAGAGCGCCCCGACATCGACCGCATCTACCAGATCGCGCAGCAGATGCTCACCCAGCGCGGCGGCGGCTGGCCGCTCACCATGTTCCTGACGCACGACGACCAGCGGCCGTTCTTCGGCGGCACCTACTTCCCGAAGGAGGCGCGCTACGGGCTGCCGGCGTTCCGGGACATCCTGGTGCGCGTCGCCGGCTACTACCGCGATCACGCCGCGGAGCTGCGTTCGCAGAACGATGCACTCATGGCGGCCTTCGCCGGGCTCAATCCCCCGCCGGCTGCCAACGACACCGAGCTCAGCGACGCGCCGCTGATCACCTGCCGCGCGCAGCTCGCACGCAGCTTCGATCCCCGCTACGGCGGCTTTGGCGGCGCGCCGAAATTTCCGCATCCGCAGAGCATCGAGCGGCTGCTGCGCGACTGGCGTGCGAGCGCCGCCGCTCCCGAGCCCGACCTGCAGGCGCTGCACATGGCGACGTTCACGCTGCGCCGCATGGCCGAAGGCGGGATCAACGATCAGCTGGGAGGCGGCTTCTGTCGCTACTCGGTCGATGAGTACTGGATGATCCCGCACTTCGAGAAGATGCTGTACGACAACGGCGCGCTGCTGGCGGTGTACGCGCAGGCCGCGCTGGCGAGCGGCGATCCGTTCTATGCACGCGTGGCGCTCGAGACTGCCGCGTGGGCCGTGCGCGAGATGCAGTCCCCGCAGGGCGGCTACTACTCGAGCCTCGACGCCGATTCCGAGGGTCACGAGGGCAAGTTCTACGCATGGGATCGCGCGGAAATAGCTGCGGCGCTCGGCGCCGAGGAGTTCGCGGTGTTCGCGCCGCGCTTCGGCCTCGAGGAAGCTGCGAATTTCGAGGGCCGCTGGCACCTGCGTGTGTGCGCGCCGCTGGATGAGATTGCAAAGCGAGTGGCTCGCACGCCCGCCGAGGTCGAGGCGCTGCTGGCGTCGGCGCGCGCCAGGCTCCTCGAGATCCGGGCGCAGCGCGTGCGTCCCGCCCGCGATGACAAGATCCTGACCTCGTGGAACGCACTGATGATCCGCGGCATGGCGATCGCGGCGCGCGCGCTGGCGCGCGATGACCTGCTGGACTGCGCCAGCCGCGCGCTCGATTTCGTCCGCCGCACGCTGTGGCGCGACGGCAGACTGCTGGCGACCAGCATGGATGGCCGCACGCATCTGAACGCCTATCTCGATGATTACGTCTATCTCGCCGACGCGGTGCTCGAGCTGCAGCAGGCGCGCTTCCGGGGCGAGGAGCTCGGGTTTGCGCAGCAGCTGCTCGAGGTGGTGCTGGCGCATTTCTCCGACAGCGCGGCGGGCGGCTTCTACTTCACCTCCGACGATCACGAAACCCTGATCCATCGCTCCAAGTCATTCAGCGACGACGCGACCCCGGCGGGCAACGGCATTGCCGCCTGCGTGCTGCAGCGCCTGGGGCATCTGCTCGGCGAGCCCCGCTACCTGGCGGCGGCGGAGCGCACGCTGCGGGCGGCGTGGCCGGCGCTGCTCAGCCATCCGCACGCGCACACCACCCTGCTCACCGCTCTGGAGGAGCTGCTGCATCCGCCTGCGGTCGTTATCATTCGCGGTGCGCCCGCGCCGATCGAGGCCTGGCGCACGGAGCTGGCGAAGCTCTATGCGCCACGGCAGCTGGTGCTCGCCATACCGGCCGACGCTCCCGATCTGCCGCCAGCGCTCGCCGACAAGGCCCCGCGCGGGGACACCGTCGCCTACGTCTGCACGGGGAGCAGCTGCTCCGCGCCGCTGAACTCCCTGGAGGCGTTGCTCGGCGAGTTGCGCGCGGACGGCCTGCCGCCACCATGAGCTGCCCGCAGGCTCGCTGGCTGCTTGTCTGCCTCGCGGCGTTCGTGTGCGTCGCTGCAGCGGCGGACCCGAAGCCCAGGGCGCGCGATCTGGGCATTCCGTTCGATGGCACCCCGGGTGCGCTCGATTCGATCACCGACGTCGCGGGCGTCGAAGTGGGTTTCACCACCCTCATCTCGGGTGGTCCGACCACGGCGCAGGCGGGACCGCAGGTCCGCACCGGCGTAACTGCCATTCTGCCGCGCGGCCGGCTGGGCACCGAACCGGTGTTCGCCGGCTTCTTCTCGCAGAACGGCAACGGGGAGATGACCGGTACTCACTGGATCCGCGAGTCCGGCTTCCTCGACGGCCCGATCATGATCACCAACACCCACAGCGTCGGCGTGGTCCGCGATGCGGTGATCGCCTGGCAGTTGAAGCACGGGTTGGTACCAAAGACCTCGAGCGTCGGGGACAGCTGGTGGTCGATGCCGGTGGTCGGCGAGACCTACGACGGACCGCCGCTCAACGACGTCAACGGCTTCCATGTCAGGCCCGAGCACGCCTTCGCGGCGCTCGACGGCGCGGCCGGCGGCGCGGTGCCTGAGGGCAACGTCGGTGGCGGCACCGGCATGCACTGCTATCAGTTCAAGGGCGGTACCGGCAGCGCCTCACGCCGCCTCGACACTGCCGCCGGCACCTACACCATCGGGGTGCTGGTTCAGTGCAACTGCGGCCTGCGCGCCCAGCTCGCGGTGCGGGGCGTGCCGGTCGGTCGCGAGATCCCGCTCGAGGCGCCGCGGCACGCCGGCGGCGGCGCGAGCAGCGCGGCGGTGGAAATGGGATCGATCATCATCGTGGTTGCAACCGATGCGCCGCTGCTGCCGGGCCAGCTCGAGCGGCTGGCGCGCCGCGCGACCATGGGGCTCGCCCGTACCGGCAGTTCCTCGGGCAACTACTCCGGCGATCTCTTCCTGGCATTCTCCACGGCCAACCCCGATGCCACCCACAAGCCGGTCGCTACGCTCGCGATGTTCTCGAATGACCTGATCTCACCCCTGTTCGAGGCGGCCGCGCAAGCCACCGAGGAAGCCATCCTCAACGCCCTGGTCAGCGCCGAAACCATGATCGGTGCCGACGGCAGCAAGTCCGAAGCACTGCCCCACGAGCGGCTGCGGGCGGTCATGAAGAAGTACAACCGGCTGCTGGATACCGCGGCAACCGGCCAGCCGGCACGTCACTGATACTGCTCTTCAGGACAGCAGCTCGACATTGCCGCCGATGGCGGCGGTGTTGATGGTGAGCGTGCGCTCGGTTGCAAAGCGCAGCAGGTAATGCGGTCCACCGGCCTTGGGTCCCGTGCCCGACAGGCCCTGGCCGCCGAACGGCTGCACGCCAACCACCGCGCCGATCATGTTGCGGTTCACGTAGGTGTTGCCCACCGGCAGCGCGTGGAACACGTGCTGGGCGACGCTCTCAAGGCGGCTGTGCACCCCGAGCGTCAGCCCGAAGCCGGTGCGGCGGATCGCCTCCAGCACCTGCGGCAGCTGTCCGCTGCGATAGCGCGCCAGGTGCAGGATCGGTCCGAACTCCTCGGTCCTGAGCTGATCGAGGCTGCGCAGCTCGAACAGGTGCGGCGGAAAGAAATGCCCCGCTGCCAGGCTGGCGTCGAGCTCGCAGGCATACAGCAGCTTCGCCTCGGCGCGCATGCGCTCGGCATGCCTGCGCAGCCGCAGCTGCGAGGCCTCCGAGATCACCGGGCCGACATCGGTGGCCAGATCTCCCGGTGCGCCGATGATCAGGCAGCGCATCGCGCCGATGAGCATCGCAATCACGCGCTCGGCGATTTCCTCCTGCAGATACAGCACCCGCAGCGCCGAGCAGCGCTGGCCGGCGCTGTTGAACGCAGACATGATGACGTCGTCAACCACCTGCTCGGGCAGCGCGGTCGCATCGACCACCATGGCATTGACGCCGCCGGTCTCGGCGATGAGCGGCACGATCGCGCCGTCGCGATTGGCGAGCGTGCGATTGATCGTGGCCGCGGTGGCGGTCGAGCCCGTGAACGCCACGCCGGCGAGCGTCGGGTGGGTGAGCGCCACCTCGCCGAACGCCGCACCATCGGCCGGGGTGAGCTGCAGAGCGTCAAGCGGCACGCCCGCCTCGTGCAGCAGGCAGGTCATGGCATGCGCGATGAGGGGCGTCGCGGGCGCCGGCTTCGCGACCACGGTGTTGCCGGCCGCGAGCGCCGCGGTGATCTGCCCGGCAAAGATCGCCAGCGGGAAGTTCCACGGGCTGATGCATACGAATACGCCGCGGCCCTGGAGGGACAGCGTGTTGCGCTCCCCCGTCGGCCCGGGCAGCTCCTGCGGTGCCCCGAACAGCTCGCAGCTCCGTGCCGCGTAGTAGCGGCAGAAGTCGACCGCCTCGCGCAGCTCCGCCACCGCGTCCGGCAGCGTTTTGCCGGCTTCGCGCACCAGCAGACTCAGGAACTGCCCGCGTCGCGCCTGCAACAGCTGCGCCGCGCGCGTGAGGCACGCGGCGCGCTCGGCCGCCGGCCGCGCATCCCAGGCCGGCTGCGCCTCATGCGCCGCCTGCAGCGCGGCGCGGATCTCATCCGCGGTCGCGTCCCGGGTGAGCCCCACCGTCTCGCGGGTGTCGGCGGGCGAAACAACCGGCGTGCTCACATCCCGCGCACGGCGTCCGCTCAGAATCGGTCCGCCGGAATAACTCTCGCCGGCGTGCAGCTGCACTTCAGCCTGGAGCGCGGCGAGCGCGGCCGGGTCGCCGAAATCCTCGCCGTCGGAGTTGGCGCGCTCGGCGCCATACAGTGCGTGTGGCTCGCGCACACGCGCCGCCCGGGTCGCTTCGGCGTTCAGGGAAAAGATGGGATCGCGCACCACCTGCTCCACGGGAATCTGTGGGTTCATGAACTGATGGACGAAGGAGCTGTTGGCGCCGTTCTCGAGCAGCCGCCGCACCAGGTACGGCAACAGCTCCTCGTGAGTGCCCACCGGCGCGTACACCCTGACCGGCGGCAGAGTGGCAACCTCGGCGCGCGCCGCCTCGTAGAGCGCCTCGCCCATGCCATGCAGGCGCTGGAACTCGTACGCAGCGCCCGCCGGCGCGAGCTCGAGCACCGCGGCTACCGTGTAGGCGTTGTGGGTGGCGAATTGCGGGTAGATCGCCGCGCCGGCGGCGAACAGATGTCGGGCGCACTCGAGGAAGCTCGCGTCCGTCGCCGCCTTCGAGGTATACACCGGGAAGCTGGCGAGGCCGCGCTCCTGGGCACGCTTGATCTCACTGTCCCAGTACGCGCCCTTGACCAGTCGCACCGTCATCCGTCGCCCGCTGTCGCGTGCCAGTGCCGCCACCCAGTCGAGCACCAGCGGCGCGCGGCGGCCGTAGGCCTGCACCGCGAGTCCAAGCCCCTCCCAGGCGCGGGTCGCCGCATCCCTCGCCAGCGTCTCCACGATGTCCAGCGACAGGTCGAGACGGTCTGCCTCTTCGGCGTCGATGGTGAATCCGATACCGGCGCGCGCCGCGCGGCGCGCGAGATCCACCATCCGCGGCGCGAGCTGCTCGTTGACGCGCGCGTTCTGCAGCTGCGTGTAACGCGGCTCGAGCGCCGACAGCTTCACCGAGATGCCGGAGCGGGCCTGCACCGGCCCGGAAGTCTGCTCGCCCAGGGCCTCGATCGCGTGGGCATACGCATCGAGGTAGCGCAGCGCGTCCGCTTCGGTGCGGGCGCCCTCGCCCAGCACGTCGAAGGAACACAGGGCGAGTCCGGGCTCGGAGCGGCCGCGCACCAGCGCCGCGTCGATCGTCTCCCCGACAATGAACGCGTGCCCCAGCAGCTGCATCGACTGACGCAGCGCCGCGCGCACGATGGGGGCGATCATCGGTTTGGTGAGGCTGGCGGCGGAGAATTCCCCGGACAGTTCCGAGGACACTTCCGGTAACAGCCGGCCCGCCGCGCCCAGCAGCGTGAACCCGGTTCTCAGCAGCAGGTCGGTGTCGCCCGGAACGCCGGCGTCGCGCACCGTGGCCAGCCGTTCGGCGATCAGCTGGTCGGCGCGCTTCGGGTCCGGCGTGCGCAGCAGCGCCTCCGCCAGGCTCATGAGCGCCTTGCCCTGCGCGCTGTCGAGCGGGAACTGCTCGAGCATTTTGTCGACCAGCGGACGGGAGCGCTTGTCCGCGCGTGCGGCTTCGACCCAGCGGGCGGCGCGGGTCGCGGCGCGCTCGAGCGCCGCCTGCGCCACGGACAGGTCCGCGATCATTTCGCCGGAGGCATCCGCCTCCGGGCGCAGCGTCGCCGCGCGCAGCTGCGCACGCAGTGCGGTGAGGTCAGTCACCTCGTGATTCAGCTCCTGGGCCGCTGCGCGGTCACGCATACGCTTGGTCCATTTTCCAGTGAATTACACTTATGATAGGCTAATTCATAGAGAATAATTGTCCGTTATAGCCATTTAAATAGGTAAATCGACTGCCATGGTGCAGAAATCGACCTCCGCGACCGCCCCCTCTGACCGCGGTCTTGACCGCATCGACCGGCGCCTGCTCGCGCGGCTGCAGCAGGACGGCCGGGCGGCGGTGTCACAGCTCGCGCGCGAGGTGCACCTCACCGTGACACCGACGCTCGAGCGCGTGCGGCGCCTGGAGTCCGCCGGGTACATCGAGGGGTATTTCGCACGCCTGAACCCGGCCAGGCTCGGGCTCGGCCTGCTCGCCTACGTGGAGGTGTTACTGGATCGCACCACGCCCGACGCCTTTGAGCGCTTCAAGCAGGTGATGCTGGCGCACGACGAGGTGATGGAGTGTCACATGGTGGCCGGAGGGTTCGACTACCTGCTGAAGGTACGCGTGACGGACATGGAGAGTTACCGCCGCTTCCTCGGGGACCGCATCGCCGCGGTGCGCGGCGTGCAGCAGACCCACACCTACTTCGTGATGGAAGAAGTGAAGTCCACACACCGGATCATCGTGCCGGACAGCTAACCCGCCAGCACCTGCGCGGTTGCGCGCGCGAAGTACTCGAGGTTCTCCTGGCGCAGGCCCGCGATATTCATACGGCTGTCGTCGGTCATGTAGACGTGATGGCGGGCGCGCAACTCGCGCACCTGCAAGGTGTTGATGCCGAGGAAGGAGAACATCCCGCGCTGCGTGGCGATGAATCCGAAGTCGCGCTGCGGGCAGTGTTCCCTGAGCTGCTTCACCACCGCGTGCCGCAGGCCCTGGATACGCTCGCGCATGGCCACGACTTCGTCCGCCCACGCCGTGCGCAGCGGCGCAGCGGCGAGGATTCCGTGCACGATGGCGGCGCCATGGTCCGGCGGCATCGACCAGATGCCGCGCGCGATGCGCACCAGCTGGCTGAAGGCGGCGTCCGCCCCCGCCGGAGTTTCGTTGACGACGTGCAGCGCGCCGGTGCGCTCGCGGTACAGGCCGAAGTTCTTGGAGCACGACACGGCACACAGCACCTCGGGAAGCTCGGCACAGAACAGGCGCAGGCCGTACGCGTCCGCCTCCACCCCCTCGCCCAGCCCCTGGTAGGCCATGTCGATGAACGGCAGCAGCTGCCGCCGTTTCACCAGCGCGAGCAGCTCCCGCCATTGTGGCGGCGACAGATCCGCGCCGGTGGGGTTGTGGCAGGCGGCCTGCAGCAGCACCACCGCGCGCGCCGGCAGACGCTCGAGCGCCGCCGTCATCCGATCGAACTGCACGCCACCGGTGGCGGGATCGAAGTATGGATAGTGCTGCAGTTCCAGTCCGCTGCCGCTCAGCAGCGGCGCGTGATTGGCCCAGGTGGGCGTGCTCACGTGCACGACCGAGTCCGGCGAGGCTGTGCGGATGAGCTCCGCCCCCAGTCGCAGGGCCCCGCAACCGCCGGGTGCCTGCACGGTGCGCACTCGTGCGGTGAGGCGCGCCTCGTGCTCGTCGCCGAGGACCAACCGCTCCATCGCCTCATTGAATCCGGGGTTGCCCGCAGGGCCGACGTAGGTCTTGGTGCTCTGGCGCGCCAGCAGCGCACTCTCCGCCTGGCGCACCGCCGCGAGCACCGGCGTCTCGCCGCGCTCGTCGCGATACACCCCGACACCGAGGTCCACCTTGCGCGGATCGGGGTCGGCGCGAAACGCGGCCATGAGGCCGAGGATCGGATCGGGAATGACGCGCTCGAGCCGTTCAAACATGCTGTTGACCCCGCGCGAGCTACTGGCCGGCCAGGGCGGCGAGTGCCTGCTTGCGCGCCGCTTCGAACTCATCGCCGGGCTTCCACGTCGGCATGCCATCGGCCTGCGTGATGAGCCACGCGGACAGCATATCGAGCTGTGCGTCCTGGATCATGCCGTCGAAGTCCCAGCTACCGTCGAGCTTGTCGGCCGGCTGATGGTATTTCTTCAGCTCCCACTCCTCGAGCTGCGTGCGGCCCCAGCCCGCCGGCCGGCCGATGACGTCCGTGCCGGCTGCGAAAAACAAGGCCGGTACGCCGATCTTGGCGAACGAGAACTGGTCGGAGCGGTAGTAGTAGCCGCGGTCGGGGAACTGATCGGGCTTGAGTACGCGTCCCTGGAATTTGGCGACCCGCACGGCGATCGCATCGAGCGAGGACTTGCCCATGCTGATCAGCGTCGCATCGCGGGTGCGGCCGAAAATGTTGCCGCCGTCGATGTTGATGTTGGCCGCGATGCGGCCGGCGGGGAACGAGGGATGCAGCGCATAGTAGCTCGAGCCGAGCAGTCCGCGCTCCTCGCCGGCGACGAACAGCGCCAGCACCGAGCGGCGCGGCCGCTGGTGAAGGGCGGCAAACGCCCGCGCGATCGCCAGCACCTGCGCGCAGCCCGAGGCGTTATCCACGGCCCCATGGTAGATGCGGTCGCCGCTGGCGTCCGGCTCGCCGATGCCGAAGTGATCGTGATGCGCCGACAGCACCACGACCTGCGCCGCCAGCTTCGGATCACTTCCGGGCAATATCCCGCCGACGTTGGCGGTCTGCACGCGCGACAGCTTGTTGGTGAACGCGATGGAGGTGCGGATGCCGAGCGGCACCGGCGTGAAATCACGCGAGCGGGCGGCCGCGAGCAGCCTGTCGAGATCCTGCCCGCCCGCGTTCAGCAGGCGCCGCGTCGCCTCCTCGGTGGCCCAGGCCTTCAGGCGCAGCCGCGGCTCGCTCCCGGCCGGCAGCTCGAATTGCTCACCGCCCCAGGAACTCTGCACCACCTGCCAGGGGTAGCCCGCGGAAGGCGTCGTGTGGATCACGATCGCGCCCGCGGCCCTCTGGCGCGCGGCGCTGGCGTACTTGTAGTCCCAGCGGCCGTAATACAGGCGGCGCTTGCCGGCGAACAGATTCGGATCCCAGTCCGGGTCATTGTTCATCATCACCAGGATCTTGCCCGCGAGATCGGCGCCCTTGAAATCGTCCCACTGGTACTCCGGGGCCTGGATCCCGTAACCGACGAACACCAGCTCCGCGTCATCGAGCGCCACGCTCTCGCTCTGCAGTCCGCTCGCGGCGATGTAGTCATCCCGCCAGGCGAGCTCGACGCGCGCGTTCTTGCCCTGGAAGCTCCAGCTCTTCGGGAACTGCGACTGGATGCCGACGATATCGAACGGCTGCTGCCAGGCTCCGGTGCCGAAGGCCGCCCTGTAGCCCATGCCCTCCAGCCGTGTCTGCAGGTACAGGCGCGTCAACTGATCTGCACGGGTGGCCGGTCCGCGGCCCTCGAGCAGGTCCGACGACAGGAAGCGGATCGGGGCCTCGAGCGCGTCGCGCGTGATGTAACTGCGCGCCACCTGCTCGACGGCATCGGGAACTGCCGGAGACTGGGCCACCGCCACTGCCGCCAGTGTGGCTGCCGTAGACACCGCGCCGAATCGCGCGAGCTCACGAACTGCAATCACGTCCCGCTCCTCCCCATGCCCGGCCGTGTCAGTCCCCCAGGACCACGCCCCAGGGACCGTGACCGGTCGTCACCTTGCCGATCACGCTGAGTGTGTCGGTATCAACGACGGACACATCTCCCGAGGGCCCGTTGGCGGTGAGGAGACGTTTGCCGTCGGCGCTCAGCGCCAGCCCCCAGGGTCGAGCGCCCACGGCAACTTCGCCGATCAGCTTGCCGTCCTGCGGCGAGATCACCGCCACGGTACCGCCGTGCCCGGTGCTCACATACAGCCGCCCGCGTGCCGCGTCGAGCGCCATACCCATGGGGCGCGCCTGCTCGCGCAGCTGCGCGAGCTGCGTGGTCGGCGCACCGCTCGGAAGTGAGATGCGATACACCGACGCATCAGCTTCCCCCGAGACGTAGGCGCTGCGGCTGTCGGGTGTGAAGGCGAGATCGCGCGGGCGCTTGCCCACGAGTACCGTGTGCAGCAGGGCGTGCGTGCGCGCGTCGATGATGGCCACGGAATTGCCGGTCTCGCTGGTCACCAGCACCCAGTTGCCATCGGGAGACGCGCGCACTCCCTCAGGCTCGCGCCCGACCGGGATCGTGGCGACCACGCGTCCGCGTGCTGTGTCCAGCACGCTCAAGCGCGCCGCATCTTCGTCGGTGACGAACAGCGAATGCCCGTCGCGGCTGATCTCGACGCGTTCAGGATCGGAGATCCCCTTCAGCATCCGCGTCTGCCTGAGCGTCGCGGTATCGATGACCGCCACGCCGTCGGCCTTCAGGTCCCGCGGCAGCTTCGCGCACTTCTCTTCCGGGATCGGCGGAGGGCATTTGGGCAGCCCGCTGACCGCGACGTACAGGCGCGCACCGTCAGGGCTGAGCACCAGTCCCCTGGGCCGCTTGCCCACCGCGATGGTCGCAATCGCCGCCAGGCGCTGCGTATCGATCACCGTCACGGTGCCGTCGTCCTCGTTGGAGACGTAGGCGCGCGCCGCGCGGGCGCCCGCGGGTATCGCGAGCCAGGCCAGCAGCGCCAGCGACACCGCCACTGAGCCTCGCAGGGCTCCCGAACGCACAGGGGTCCAGGTCATGGAATCGAGCTCTCACAGGTGCCGGAGGGGCGCAGCATACTCAAAAACGACGTAAGTCCCACCTCGGAAGGCCCGCCGTGATAAGTTTACCCGCATGTCCGACACCACCCGCAACGAGCAGACGGCCCCCCTGGTCTGGACGAATGCTCTGATGTTCGCGCTGACCTTTGGCGCCGCCGCAATCCTCGTGCCGTGGTATGGCCTGACACGCGGTTTTTCGCCCGCGGCCTGGGCGGCCTTCGCCATCCTCGCCATCGCCAACGGCATGGCGGTCACGGCGGGCTATCACCGGCTGTGGGCGCATCGCACCTACGAGGCGCACTGGAGTCTGCGGCTGCTGTACCTGGTGTTCGGCACCATGGCGCTGCAGAACAGCGCGTTCGCGTGGTGCAGCGGCCACCGCGCCCACCACCTGTACGTCGACGACGTGGACCGCGATCCGTACTCGGCGCGGCGCGGGTTCTGGTTCTCGCACATCGGCTGGATGCTGCGTGAGTACCCGAGCGGCAAGCCCGACTTCTCCAACATCCCGGACCTCAAGCGCGATCCGATGCTGGCGTTCCAGCATCGCTACTACGTGCCGCTCGCGCTGGCGGCCAACATCGGCCTGCCGCTGGCGTTGGGAATCCTGTTCCACGACGTGTGGGGCATGCTCATCCTCGCCGGCGTGCTGCGGCTGGTGTGGAGCCATCACGTCACCTTCTTCATCAACTCGCTCGCCCACATGTGGGGCAGCCGGCCGTACACCGAGGACAACAGCGCGCGCGACAACCCGGTGCTCGCGGTCATCACCTACGGCGAGGGCTATCACAACTTCCACCACATCTTCACGCATGACTATCGCAACGGCGTGCGCTGGTGGCAGTGGGATCCGACCAAGTGGCTGATCGCGGGCCTGCACCTGCTCGGCCTGACCCGGCGCCTGAAGCGCACGCCGGTGTTCCAGATCCAGCGCGCCCTGCTCGCCATGCAGTTCACGCGCGCCCGCGAGCGGCTGGCGAAGACCCCGGATGCGGGTCACTCGCACATCGAACAGCTGCGCGCGCGTCTGGCGCATGAGTACGAGAGCTTCCTCGCCGCGGTGGCCGACTGGGCGCGCGTCAAGGAGCAATGGCTCGGAGACAAGAAACGCGCGGTGCTGGAGCAGTGGGAGCAGGTGGACCTGCAGAGCAACCTGCGCGAGATCGAGCGCCGCCTCTCCCTGCAGCTGCGGCGCATGCGCACCCTGCAGGCGCAGCTCGCTTGATCATTGGCCGAAAGGGCCTGCGGCCCTTTCGGCAGGCCAACCGCCAGGGTGAGTGTCCCGCTCAGTGGCCCTGAGCCTCATGCACCAGTTGCGTCGCCGAGGTCGGGCCATTCACAAAGGTGTCCGTGTGCGTGCTCACGAACTGGCGGAACTCCAGTGATGCCTGCAATCCGGTCTTGAGCCCCTTCTTGGTGGCGAGCGCGTCGACCTTTGCCTGCTGGGCCTCGGTCAGCGCGGGGGCTATGGCCAGGAAGTCCCAGCTATCGCCGTTGGTGTGCATGTACCACTGGGTTGCCGGCATACCCGCCTCCTTATCCACCGCTTCGCGCGCGGCCATCCACTTGAGGAAGTCGAGATGCTTGCCGGGAGCGACCCGGTACAGAGCCACGAGTGCCTTACCCGGCGCGTCTGCCGCTCGCGACCCCTGAGGCAGGGCGAGAGAGGCGCTTATCAGCAGGACGCCAACCGCGATAGCAAAGAACCTGTTTGGAAAGATCATGGACTACGCTCCTTAGTCTGGCCGCTACGGCCAGGGCTTCGTCGAGATGATGGACCACGAGTCATTGTGTTGGGTCTTGTTCCGCCTCGTCGCGGCGCTATGTTACGCCCATCGTTGACCCGCTGCCGCGGCTGGCACGCCCCTTTCCGTTCGTGCACCATGCAGGCCATGGGGCGCATCTTCGAAGTCAGAAAGCACACGATGTTCGCGCGGTGGAACCGCATGGCGAAGCAGTTCGCCCGCATCGCGAAGGACATCACCATGGCAGTCAAGGCCGGCGGTACCGACCCGGCATCCAATCCGGTGTTGCGGCGAACCATCCAGAACGCGCGCGCCGTCAACATGCCGAAAGACCGGATCGAGGCGGCGGTCAAGCGCGCCGCGGGGCGCGACGCCGCCAACTACCAGCAGGTGCTGTACGAGGGTTATGCACCGCACGGCGTGGCGCTGCTGGTGGAAACCGCGACCGACAACCCGACGCGCACCGTCGCGGCGGTGCGCAACATCATCACCAAGGGCGGTGGCAATCTCGCCACCAACGGCAGCGTCAGCTTCCTGTTCCGCAAGATGGGCGTGTTTCGCCTCGACCCTGCGGGAATCGACCAGGACGGTCTCGAGCTGTACCTCATCGACCACGGGCTCGAGGAAATGGGCGAGAGCAGCGGCGAGAAGGGCGAGCCGCAGCTGGTGATCCGCTGTGCCTTCGCCGATTTCGGCCGGCTGCAGGAGGCGCTGGAAGCGCGCGGCCTCGCGCCCCTGTCGGCCGAACATGAGTACCTCTGCACCGTGCCGACCGAGCTGCCGGAGAACCAGGCGACCGAGGTTCTCACCGTGATCGACCGGCTGGAGCAGGAGGACGACGTTCAGCACGTGTTTCACACGCTCGCCTGAACGGACCGAAGGCCCCCTGGGCGCAGCGCCGGCCCGCGCGCTATGCTCGATGACGTGTACCCCTACCGCCTCGAGCCGGCCCGCGTCGCAAATGCCGCGTTGCTGGCGGGGATGTCGCAGGACTTCGTGGAGACGGGGCTCAGGCCCGCCTGGGATGCGGCACGCATCGCCTGGCACATCCGCCATCCGGACAGCGTGGTGCTGGCGGCGCGGGCCGGGACCGCCATCGTCGGCTTTGCCATCATGCGTTACGGGGATGACACCGCTCACCTGAACCTGCTGGCGGTCGCGCCGGCGCACCGCCGCCGCGGTATCGGGCGGCGCCTGGTGGCGTGGCTCGAGGACACCGCGCTCACGGCCGGCACCTTCACCATCGCCCTCGAGCTGCGCGCGGGAAACGCCGGCGCGCGCGCCTTTTATGCCGCGCTCGGCTATCGCGAGCTGGCGCGCGTTCCCGGCTACTACCAGGGGCGGGAGTGCGCCATCCGCATGGTGCGTGACGTGGCGCGTCAGCCGCGCGGCGACGCCGCGCCGCCGCCGGCGCCTTAGAGGGCGCGGCTTCAGGATGGCTGCGGTTCGACCCTGAAGTCGAACTCGTAAGAGTGCGCGCCGTCTTCGGCGACGGTGATGTTCATCTTTCCGGTGAGTCCCTTGAGCTCGCCGGTGCCGGAATCCGGCACGACGGTGACGGACGAGGCGGGCTTGCCCCGGTTCATGGTGGCGCTGTGCTGCAGGACGAAGCTGCCGGAGCGCCCTTTGAGCGTTCCGGTCACGCGCTCCAGGGCGACATAGGCGGCGGAACCCTTCACCTCGGTCTGCGTGGCGAGCATTTCGCCTTTGCTGATGGCCTCGAGCTCGCCGTGAAAGCGCTTGTCGATGGTCAGCCGGCCCAGGTTTGCGGCCCGGGCGATCTGCGTGTCAGGTTTCTGCGGTGTGACTTTCACCTCGAAGGGTCCCGTGACGCGCTGGCTCATGTGGGTAGTCTCCTTCAGATCCTGTCAGTCCGGCATCGGCGTCATCTGCCCGGTGAGCGCATCCTCGAAGCCGAAGTTGCGCATGTCCCGCACCCGTTGCGGAAACAGGATGCCGTCGAGGTGATCGATCTCGTGCTGCACCAGGCGGGCGTGAAACCCGTCCACCGTCCGGTCGATCGGCGCCCCGTGCGCATCGAAGCCCTGGTAGCGCAGGCGGTGAAACCGCGGTACCAGCCCGCGCATCCCGGGCACCGACAGGCACCCTTCCCAGCCTTCGTCCTGCTCGCTGCCGAGCGGCGTGAGCACCGGATTCACCAGCACGGTGTAGGGAACGGGAGTGAGGTGCGGGTAGCGCGGGTTGTCGCGCAGTTCGAAGATGACCACGCGCGCGCTCACGCCGATCTGCGGGGCGGCAATGCCCGCACCACTCAAGGCGCGCATGGTGTCGTCCATGTCGGTCACCAGCGCCGCCAGCTCCGCGTCGAAGCGCGTCACGGCGCCTGCCACCTCGCGCAGCAATGGCTCACCCATTTTCAGCACGCGCCGCACCGCCATCGCCGGACGCCTCGCTAGCGGCGCCGGGCGGGGTCGCCCGCGACGACTGCGATCGAGATGCGGTGATCGCGAAACACCAGCGCCTGCTCGCGCACAGCGCCCGCTGCGGCTGCCGAACCCGCCTGTTCGGCCCGCGCCACCGCCTCCGTCACCAGATGATGGTGCGGAGACAGATCGCACACCGGGTCGGCATTGTCGGCGTCACCGGTCAGCAGGTACGCCTGGCAGCGGCAACCGCCGAAGTCGCGGCTTCTTTCCGGACAGCTGCGACAGGGCTCCTTCATCCACGCCTCGCCGCGAAAACGGTTGAAGGCCGGCGAGTCATACCAGATGGTGCGGATGTCCGACTCACGCACATTGGGGAGCTGCAGTCCCGGCAACATGCGCGCCGCGTGACAGGGCAAGGCTGTGCCGTCGGGCGCGACACCTAAGAATACCGACCCCAGGCCGCTCATGCAGGCCTTGGGCCGGGTCTCGAAGTAGTCCGGCACCACGAAATAGATCTGCATCCGGCCGCCGACGCGCTCGCGGAAGCGCCGCGTGGTCTCCTCCGCCCGCTCGAGCTGTGCCCGGGTGGGCAGCAGATGCTCGCGGTTGAGCCACGCCCAGCCGTAGTACTGCGTGTTGGCGAGCTCGACGTACTGCGCGCCCATGCGCTCGGCCATCTCGAGAATCTCGCCCACGTGATCGATATTGAGCCGGTGCAGCACCACGTTCAGCACCATCGGAAAACCGTGCTGGCGGATGAGTCCGGCCACCTTCGACTTCAGCTCGAAGGTGCGCGTGCTGCTGAGGAAATCATTCAGCTCGCGCGTACTGTCCTGGAACGACAGCTGGATGTGATCGAGCCCGGCCGCCTTCAGCGAGCGCATGCGCGCCTCGGTCATGCCGATGCCGGAGGTGATCAGGTTGACGTAGAACCCGAGCGTGTGCGCCTGCGCGACGATCGGCTCGAGGTCCTCGCGCACCAGCGGCTCCCCGCCCGAAAGCCCGAGCTGCACCGCGCCGAGCGCGCGCGCCTCGCGCAGCACGCGGATCCAGTCCTGGGTCCCGAGCTCCGGCCCGGTGCTGGCAAACTCCGTCGGGTTGTAGCAGAACACGCAATGCAGCGGGCAGCGGTAGGTCAGCTCCAGCAGCAGCCACAGCGGCGGCCCGGGCGCGCTCGCGCTGCGCGGCGCCTGAGACGCACCCACCGCCGCGTTGGGCGCGGCGAGTCCGTGTCCGACGGGTGTCCTGCTCACTCGTGCAGCTCCAGCCAGTGCTTGTCCACGGCCAGCGCCACGAAGGCGCTGACGTCGCCCGTCAGCCCGGTGGCACTGTAGGTGCGTTCCAGGTCGGTCACGATGTCCGCCAGCGTGCGCACGCCGTCACAGCGGCTCATGATCGCGCCGGCGCTGCTGTTGAGCCTGACCATGCCCTCCGGATACAGCAGCACGTGCGCCTCCTGCGCCGCCTCCCACTGCAGGCGCATGCCGTGCGCGATCGCCGGCTTCGCAGTCTGCGGGATATCGCTCACTGCGTCACTCCGTAGGCAAGCGCCATGGCATCGTTCATCTGCCACAGAACATCGAGCTTGAATTGCAGCACCTCGAGCGCGCGTTCCTGCGCGGCGCGCGTGCGGAACCGATCGAGCGTCAGGGCCAGGGCGAACTCGACGTCGCGCCGCGCCAGGCTCACCCGGCTCTGGAAGTACTTCAGTCCCGCCTGGTCGATCCATGGGTAATGCTCCGGCCAGGTGGCGAGTCGCTGCTTGTGGATCTCCGGCGCGAACAGTTCCGTGAGCGAGGCGCACACGGCTTCCGGCCAGGGCGCACGGCGTGCGAAGTTCACATAGGCGTCGACCGCGAAGCGCACTCCGGGCAGCAGCTGCTGCAGGCTCTCCATCTGCACACGCGTAACGCCCACCGCCTCGGCGAGCCGCAGCCACGACTCGATGCCGCCGGGATCCTCGCCGTAGCCGTCGTGATCGAGAATGCGCTGTACCCAGTTGCGGCGCACGCCGCGATCGTCGCAGTTGGCGAGAATGGCGGCGTCCTTGATGGGAATGCTGATCTGGTAATAGAAGCGATTCGCCACCCAGCCGCGAATCTGCGCCGCGGTCGCCTTGCCGGAATTCAGCATCACGTTGAACGGATGGTGGATGTGGTAGGCGCGGCCGCGCTCGCGCAACTGCTGCTCGAATTCCGCAGCATTCCAGGGCGCGCCCGTCACAGCTCGATCTCCAGCCCGTCCCACGCCACTTCGATCCCGCGGCGCGTCAGCTCGGCGTGCTCGGGTGAGCTCTCGTCGAGTATCGGGTTGGTGTTGTTCACGTGGATCAGGATCCTGCGGGTGCCGGCCGGAAGCTTGTCCAGCCACTCGAGCATACCCCCGCGGCCGCTCTGCGGCAGGTGACCGATATCGCGTGCCCGTTTGTGCGACAGCCCGAGCCGGATCATCTCGTCATCGCTCCAGAACGTACCGTCGACCAGCACGCAGGCGGCGGCCTGCATGGCGCGCCACAGCGTGGGTTCCATGGCGCCGAGGCCGGGCACATACACGGCCGTCCTGCCGCTGCCCTCGTCGCCGATCACCAGCGCCACATTGTCCCCGGGCACCGGCGACTCGCGGTTAGGTGAGTAAGGGGCGGGCTTGCCCGCCACGGCGAGCGCCCGCCATTGCACGCCGCTGACGCCGTCGACGGCGAACTCGCTGCCATCGGGGGTCATGCCGCGCCGCTGCACGCCGCAGTAGTGCGCGAGGATCCCGAATACGGGATTACCGCGCGTCAGATCCGCGTTGACACTGTCCGTGCACCAGACCTGCAGCGCTGCCGTGGATTCGCGCAACATGAAAAGACCGGTGATGTGATCGATCTGCCCATCGACCAGCACGATGCCGCTGATGGCGGTATCGCGCGGCGCGCGCGCCGGCTGCAGGACCGGATTCGCCCGCAGCTGCGCGAGGATGTCGGGGGAAGCATTGACGAGCGCCCACCGGCGCTCGTCGCGGCCGCTGACGGTGACGGAGGATTGGGTTCTCGGCCGCGCCCGCAGGGTGCCGTTGCGGAGGCCCGAACAGTTACGGCAGTTGCAGTTCCACTGAGGAAAGCCGCCGCCGGCAGCAGACCCCAGCACCCTGATTTTCACAACGCATCGAGGCTCGCAAGGCGCTCGGGGCCGCGGCCCCGCCGCCTACGGCATCCGGCTCAACGCCTGGCGATATACAGCGTGATTTCCATGCCGAACCGGAGATCAGTCGCCTGCGGAATTTCCCAGCGCATTTGCACTCTCCTTTGTGGAATGAGTCTAATATCATACCGGATCGCGGTGGTGGCGCAAGGTCCTGATCCCGCCCAGGCGCTCCCGGGGAACCCCGCCGCGTCTGGCGTCTAGCGCTCGAGCCCGCGGGCCACCGACACGCGGCGTGTCAGGCGCTCGAGCGAGCGCCGCGCTGCCGCCTTGGCGATGTGCTTGCACCACAAGGGCTCGCGCTGGCCGCCCTGGCGGCGAAACTTGTCGCAGTCGCAGGTCCACAGAATGCGATCGTCCTGCGTCTTCAGCACCTGCACCGTGCGGCTGGGAAAGCTATAGGTCCCGAGCACTTCGTTCGGCGTGTCGGGGCGGCGGCGAAAGCGGATGGCCATGACGCCCAAGGCTAGCGCACCTGCCCTGTGGATCGCCTGTGGATTACTTGTGCAAACGCGTTGGATATCCGCAGCTTTCGGCCGCGGCCTTGAGGCGGGCGCGTCCCGGGGGCCTCAGGACGACACGATCTTCGCCTTGATGGCCTCGTATTCCGCATCCGTGATGAGCCGGGCGTCCAGCAGTCGCTTGGCCTCCTGCAGGCGCCGCACCGCATCACTATCGCCCGTGCCGCTCAGCGGCGCGGGTCCGGACATCACCTGGATGCCGCCGGATCGTGCCCGCAATTCCTCGAGCTCGCGGACCCGGCGCTTCTCGCGCCACGCCTGGTCCTGGGCCTGGCAGATGCGGTACACCGCCTGCGCCTGCTCCCTGCGCAGTCCCTGAAACTCGACCCGCTGTGAACCCTGCGCACCGAGCGAGGCGAGATCGGTTGCCTTGCCGGCGCGCAGCGCCAGATCCGCGCCGATCACCCCCACACGCAGCGTCACCTCCTCGAGGTCCTGCCAGCGGATGGTGGAGACGTCGAAGCCCCCGAGAAGCCTGCGCACCAGCACCACCAGCCTGCCGCTGGTGGCGGCGATCAGCACCCGTCGGTGCGACAGGGCGAAGATCCGCCGCTGGATCGCCCAGGCTTCGAGGGTCTCATCGGGAATCAACACCGAGCGCAATTCCGCGAGCGGCTTGCCGAGATCGTCCTCGTCCATAGCTGTTGCGTCGGGCAGCGTCATTTCTTCTTGACGATCTCGGCGCGAAATTCCCGCAGTTTCGCCTTGATGGCGCGCGCGTTTGACGGACCCACGCGGATCAGCAGCTTCTGTCCGGCCGAGCGGCTCTCGAGATCCGCGTCGGCGTACTCGTAGAAGACCCTGGGCTGCACCAGCTTGATCGGCGCCGACACCTCCGGGGCCTGCAGCAGGTGATCGATCACCTCGACCAGCCGATCGTTGAAGTACTTGCCGGGATAACCCAGGTCCTCGTAGGACTGCTGGAACAGCGGGTACAGCCGCTCGTAGACCAGCACCAGCGCCTTCACGTCCGTGGCCTGCACCACCCGCACCAGCGGCGCATAGCGCTCGAAGTTGGCGTCGCTGAGCAGCGTGATCTCACCCTGCGTGGCGGTGGCGGTCTGTCCCGCCGTCGGTTTCACAGGCCGCAGCTCCACGGCCACCTTCCTGCGCGGCAGGTTGTCGACGGTAGCGACGAGGTGGCGCACGATGTTCTGCGGCACCAGGAACTGCTCGACGGGATGGCGGCCGAGCACACCGGCGAGCGAATCGTGCACCACCTGGTCGCTGTCGTTCAGCGCCGGCAGGGCGGCTGCGCCCGCCGCATTATCGGCCCCGATCGGGTGCGAGATCTGCGGCTCGGCGCTCACCTCCGGGGGCGCCGCGGGAGCTACGACCGGCGTCGCCGCAGCGGGGCGGTGTCGCGACCCGTACCAATACCAGCCAACGAAGGCGACCGCGGCCGCGCCCACGATCCCGATAAGCCACGCTACTTTGCGGCGCGACGCGCTCTCGAGGTCCTCTTCCCACATCCTCCGACACCTTCACGTCAAGGAACGTTGGGTCACTCTACTCCCCTTTCGTGCCATGGCCAGCGCCGCGCGCCGCGCGCGCGCATACAGCCGGCACGCGCATCACCGACTGTACGCGGTGTGAATCCTTCGCGCTGCGGTCTCCCCGCGACGCTCCGGCTGTGCTTCAATCGCGTGATGTCCGCCGCGTTCCACCCTGCCGTCGCCCAATGGTTCGCGCGCACGTTCGCGGCTCCCACGCCCGCGCAGAGCGCGGCCTGGCCGGCGATCGCAGCGCGGCGTCACGTGCTGATCGCAGCCCCTACGGGTTCGGGCAAGACACTCGCCGCATTCCTCGCGGTGATCGATGAACTGGTGCGCGCCGGTGTTGCAGCCGCGGGGCGGCTGCCGGACGAGACGCGGGTGGTGTACGTCTCCCCGCTCAAGGCGCTCTCCAACGACATCCACCGCAACCTCGAGGCGCCGCTCGCCGGCATCCGCGCGCAGCTGCGCGCGCTCGGTCTGCCGGACGTCGACATCCGCACTTTCGTGCGCACCGGCGACACACCGCAGCACGAGCGCGTGGCCAGCGCCAAACGCCCGCCCCACATCGTGGTCACCACGCCTGAGTCGCTGTACATCCTGCTCGGTTCCGAGTCCGGCCGGCGGATGCTCGCGAGCACCCGTACGGTGATCGTGGATGAGATTCATGCCATGGTCGGAGCCAAGCGCGGCGTGCATCTGTCGCTCACGCTCGAGCGGCTCGAGGCGCTCGCCGGCAGGCCGCTCACGCGCGTGGGCCTGTCGGCCACGCAGAAGCCCATCGAGGACGTGGCCCGATTCCTCGTCGGCACACGCGCTCTGCGCGCCGACGGCGCAGCCGACTGCACCATCATCGACTCGGGCCACGCGCGCGAGCGCGACCTGCAGCTGGAGATTCCCGCCGCGCCGCTCGAGGCGGTGATGTCCGGGGAAGTCTGGACGCAGCTGTATGACCGCCT
>Ga0209626_1000047_pt1 | contig 32209 bp, 24 predicted proteins | sample JacPinW_OM1H0_M2_FD_187962 | JGI IMG/M metagenome (GOLD analysis project Ga0209626, IMG submission 187962) | Forest soil microbial communities from Algoma, Ontario, Canada - Jack Pine, Ontario site 1_JW_OM1H0_M2 (SPAdes) (version 2) | ecosystem: Environmental > Terrestrial > Soil > Boreal... | reverse complement strand
GCACGCCGCACTGCGCGCCGGCCGCGCCGCGACCGCCGAGCGCATGCTGCGCGCGCTCGAGGCCCGGTTCCCCGGGGAAGTGAACTGCCTGTGGCTCCTCGGCGCTGCGCTCCTCGCCCAGGACAAGATCGCCGAGAGCATCGCCATTCTCGAGCGCGTGCTCGCGGGCGCGCCCGACTTCGCGAGCGCGCGCGTGGATCTGGCGCGTGCTTACCGTCGTGACGGCCGTGCCGCGCAGGCGCGCGAGCAAGTGCGGCGGGTGCTGCAGAAGCATCCGCAGCATCAGCGCGCCTGGCTCGCGTATGGGGATGCACTCGTTGACCTCGGCCAGCATGAGGACGCGCGCGTCGCCTTCGAGCGCGCACGGCTCACGGATCCGCTGCGAGCGCGGATCGAGGAAGCAACCGCAGCGCTCGTGGCTGACGACCGCAAGAAATCTGAGAACATCTTTCGCGCGATTCTCCAGGAGGATCCGAGTCATGTGGCGGCGCTGTGCGGGCTGGCGGCACTCTCGCTCGCGGCGGACGTACCCCACGATGCCGAGCGCCTGCTGCGCCATGCCCTGAAGCAATCCGCGTACCTCCCGCTGGCCTATCGGGGGCTCGGACCGGCGCTGCTGGCGCTGGGCCGCCTCAAGGAGGCAGAGGCCGCCACACGCCACCTCATGAAGATCGAGCCCGAGAGCCCCCAGACCTGGGTCACGATCGCCGGCGTTGCGACGCGGCTCATGCGACAGGAGGAAGCGCTCGAGGCTTACGAGCGCGCGGCTCGTCTCAAGCCGGAAGAAGTGGCGCTGCGCATGTCTGTCGGACACGTGCAAAAAACACTCGGCCGGCGTCACGACAGCGAGGCCTCCTATAAGGCTGCGCTGCGGATGGATCCGGGCCGGGCCGAGGCCTGGTGGAGTCTGGCGGACCTGAAGAACTACTCCTTCAGCGATGCCGAGGTCGCGGCCATGCAGCAGCTGCTGGTGAGCGACAAGCGTGAGCGCACCAATGAGGCGCAGCTTAATTTCGCGCTCGGGAGGGCTCTCGAACAGCGCCAGCTGTACCCGCAAGCCTTCGCCTACTATGCACAGGGCAACGCGCTGCGGCGCCTCGATGCGCCGTTCGACATCGAGAACTTCGAGCGCCGCAGCGCGCGGATCCGGGCGTTTTTTGATACGCGGTTCTTTGCCGCGCGTGACGGCAGCGGGGACCCGAGCGCGGAACCGATTTTCATCGTCGGACTGCCGCGCTCGGGCTCCACGCTGGTGGAGCAGATCCTCGCCAGCCACTCGCGCGTCGAGGGCACCATGGAGCTGCCGAACATCCTCAATATCGTCGGCCAGTTCGATGACCTCGCGGCTGCTCGCGACGGTTACCCCGAGACGGCAGGCACGGTGCCGGCCGCACAGCTCACCGCACTGGGCAAACGTTACCTCGAAGAGACGGCGCCGCTGCGTTCGGGGCGCGAGCACTTCACCGACAAGCTGCCGAACAACTTCAGTCACGTCGGACTCATCCACGCGATCCTGCCGCGGGCGACCATCATCGATGCGCGTCGTCATCCCCTGGATGCGTGCTTCAGCACCTTCAAGCAGCACTTCGCGGAAGGGCAGACCTTCAGCTACGACCTCGAGGACCTTGGGCGCTACTACCGCTGCTACCTGTCGCTCATGGACCACTGGGACGCGGTCCTGCCCGGCAAGGTGCTACGCGTTCAGTACGAGGACCTGGTGCGCGATCCGGAGGCGAACATCCGTCGTCTGCTCGAGCACTGCGGGCTGGCTTTCGAACCCGCCTGCCTCAGCTTCCACGAGACGCGGCGCTCGGTGCGCACGGCGAGCGCCGAACAGGTTCGCCAGCCGCTGTATACGACGGGGGTGGGATACTGGCGTCACTTCGAGAAGGAGCTTGAACCGTTGCGCCGCGCACTGGCGGACTGCCTCGGACGCTTTGAATGATCCACTCGCTGAGTCTGCCCGGATGACCCTTATTGAACGGTCGTTGACTAAGGACGTCCGCTCAAAGGATGATCCGCCAACGCCGTCGGCGCACGGCTGAGCGCGCGCTGGCCCAATAAAGTATCGGGGGGTTGCTCTGATGCGTTCACCTAGCCCGAAGCGCGCGGCCCGATGTTTCCGCAAAGCGCCCGCGAGCCAGCCGCGCAGCCGTGGCTCGCAGATCAGTGTTGCCGTCGCCGCGGCGCTCGCCAGTGTCGCCGCACCGCGTGCGCCGGCGCTGGACGCAGCGGCGGCCACGGATACCGCGCGCGGCGGCCCGCTGCAGGAAGTCATCGTCACGGCGCGCAAGCGCGAGGAGAACCTGCAGAACGTCCCCCTGAGCATCGACGTCTTCACGAAGAAGGATCTGCAGAACCTCGCCATCAACAGCATCGATGACTACGCGCAAAAGGTGCCGTCCATTTCCTTCATCAGCACCGGCCCGGGTACGCAGCTGTTCGTCATGCGCGGAGTCTCCGACGGCAGCAACCCCAATTACGCCAACACCTCCTCGACGGGCTTCTTCGTCGATGACATGTCGATGAGCTGGGACGGCGCACAGCCGGACCTGCATCTCTACGACATCGAGCGCATCGAGGTGCTGAACGGCCCACAGGGCACGACGTTCGGGGCGGGGTCCATGTCGGGCGCTATCCGCTACATCACCAATAAGCCCGACGTGAATGCGTTCAGCGCCGGCGTCGACTTCGACGGCGGCAAGATCCAGGGTGGTCAGGACAACTGGACCTACCAGGGGTTCATCAACTTCCCCATCGTTGCGGGCGTTCTCGGCTTCAGGGCTTCCGCCTTCAGCGATTTTCACGGCGGATTCATCAACAACCAGCTGACGACCCGCACCTGGGTCAACGGCGCCGTGTCCGACAATGCACCGTGGGCGCGCAACAATTACAACCGCGAGCACGTCGAGGGCGGCCGCGCGGCGCTAAAAGCAGTGTTCGGCGAGCGCTGGAGCGCACTGCTCACCTACGGCTACCAGCGCCAGCGCACCCTCGGGGCGTGGGACGAGGATCCGAGCCTGCCTGCCCGGACAGTCGCGCGCTTTGGTCCGGAGCTCAATGACTTTCAGGCCAGGATGCTCGACCTTCACGTGGACGGCGACGTCGGCATCGGGGATCTGGTGTACGCATACACCTACTGGGCGCTGCCCAGGCGTCAGTGGAACGAGTACTCGCAGTACGAGGAGAACTTCAACGCCGGTGCCAAGACCACGCCCCCGTCGGGCTTCCCGGGTACCCAGGAGGGCTTCACCTGCCTGAACGACCCCTATTTCGGTGACCCGACGCTGGGGTACCAGGGCTGCAAGCCGGCGCTTCAGTATTACTCCTACAACATCAGCCCGGAGCGCTGGTCGAACGAGCTGCGGCTCGCGTCCAAGGCCGGCGGGCGCTTTCACTGGCTCGCGGGCCTGTACTGGGAGAGGACCACCGACAAGAGTTACAACAACACCTATTACATGCCGGGACTGCAGTACCAGGGCGCTGCGTTTCAGTCCTACCTTTCCTACTACGGCCTGACTCAGCCGACGCTGCCGCCCGGAGTCTGGTACGCGTACACCGAGCGCTCCGACTACCTGCAAACCGACGAGTTCGCAAATATCAACTTCGATCTCACCAACAAGCTCAACGTCGAAGCGGGCGTGGTGCACTTTCATTCCGACTCCAAGTACTACACCCCTTTCTTCCAGTTCGCTTACGCCCCCTCGCTGCCGAGCACCTCGATAAGCGATTCGCACAAGTGGAACAGCAGGTTCGGCATCAATTACAAGCTCACCGAGCATGCGATGGTGTACGCCGATTTCGGGCAGGGCTTCCGCGACGGCGGCAGCAACACCGGCGATCCGCAGGGCTGCTACAACAGCGGCGTGCCGCTCAAATACACCCCCGACACGCTCAACAACTACGAGCTCGGCTGGAAAACCACCAACCTGAACGGCCGGCTGCTGTGGAACGGTGCGGCCTACCTCATGGACTGGAAGCAGCTGCAGTCGCTCATCTACGACGCGCTGGTCTGCCCCTCCTCCAGCTACAACATCAACGTCGGCGATGCGCGCATCTACGGCGCGGAGTCGAATATCGACTACAAGATCAACGACAACTGGTCGTTGCAGGCGTCCGGCAACTACACCGACGCGCGCGTCACTTCGGCGATCGACCCGAACTACCAGCCGTACGTCGGCGAGCGCCTGCCGTTCGCGCCTTACTTCAGCTGGAGCTGGAACGCGCGCTACGAGCAGCCGCTGGGCGCGAGCCTGCGCGGCTACGCGCAGTTCGACATGGCCCACAAGGGTGACATGTGGAACGGCCTGAATCCCAACGACAAGAACACCGGGCTGCCGCGCGTTCTGCAGCCGGCCTACACCATCATGAATCTGCGCTTCGGCTTGAATCCGCAACGCAGCCACTGGCTCGCGGAGCTCTACATCACCAACCTCACGAACAAGAACGCGATCGTCTACAGCAACTCCGGTAATTTCGACCTGCGCCTGACCACCAACGAGCCACGCGTGTTCGGCCTGCGGGTCAACTACCGCTTCGGCAAGGAAACCAACTCCGAGTAGCCGCGTGGAATCCGCCTTCTACCTGCGCAGCTTCCAGCTCGCGACCGCGGCGATCCTGGGCTACCTGCTGTTCAGGATCCTCGACCCGCTGAGCGGCATGCTCGGCTGGGCGGTGGTACTGGCGTTCATCCTGCATCCCCTGCACGAGCGGCTTACGCGCCGCCTCAGGGGGCGGGGCGCGCTGTCCGCCGGCATTCTCACCGCGCTGACGCCCTTCCTGGTGCTGGCGCCGCTGTCGGTACTGGCGGGTGCGTTCGTCGGACAGGTGACGCGGCTCATCGAGTATCTGCGCGGCCAGAGCTCGCTCTCCTACCCCGAGCTGCTCGAGCGCCTGTCGGGCTATCCGCTCATCGGCAGCGCGGTCCGTTGGTTGCGTGACAACGTGGACGTAACCGCCGCGCAGGTGCAGGGCTGGCTCACCGACAACCTGCAGGCGCTGCTCAAATCCGCCGCCTCCATGGGCGGCAGCGTCGCGCTCGGGGCCATCGGCACCCTGGTCGGCTTCTTCCTGATGCTGTTCATGCTTTTCTTTTTCCTGCGCGACGGGCGCGCGATGCTCGATGGCCTGACACGCCTCATCCCGGTGGAACACGAGCGGCGCGCGCGGCTGCTGAAATACCTGGGCGATGTGACGCGCGCCGTGGTGTTCGGTTCCACCGTGACTGCGCTCATCCAGGGACTGTTCGTGGGCGTCGGTTTTGCCATCGTGGGGCTGCCGTCGCCGGTGGTGTTCGGCGTGCTCGCCACGGTGGCCGCCTTCCTGCCGGCCGGCGCCGGCGTCGTGCTGATTCCCGCGGTGCTGTATCTCGCCTTCAGCGGGCACTGGGGCGCAGCGATTTTCCTTAGCAGCTGGACCGCGGCACTGTGGATCGCGGAGAACATCCTGCGCCCGCTCCTGACCGCGCACCAGGCCGAGGTGTCGACGCTGGCGATTTTCGTGGGCGCCATCGGCGGTGCTGCCGCCTTCGGGATCCTGGGCCTGGTGATCGGACCTGTGTTGCTGAGCTTCGTCGTGGCGCTGGTACGCTTCGCGCACGCGCGCTGAGGGGCCGGTAGAATGCGCCCGCCATGGATGTCTCCCCGATCCTCAATCCCCTGAACGAGGCGCAGCGCGCCGCGGTCACGGCGCCGCTCGGGCCGGTGCTGGTGCTGGCGGGGGCGGGCAGCGGCAAGACCCGCGTGTTGACGCACCGGATCGCCTGGGTGATCCAGGCCGAGGGCGCCTCCGCGCACGGCATCCTGGCCGTGACTTTCACCAACAAGGCCGCGGGCGAGATGCGCGCGCGCGTCGAGCAGCTGCTGGGCGTGCCGGGCGGCGGGCTGTGGATCGGCACCTTTCACGGCATCGCGCACCGGTTGCTGCGGCTGCACTGGCGCGAGGCGAACCTGGTGCAGGGATTTCAGATCCTCGACGCCGAGGACCAGCAGCGTCTCATCCGCAAGCTCCTCAAGGCGTCCGATCTGGATGAGACGCGCTGGGTGCCGCGCGAAGTGCAGTGGTTCATCAACTCCAACAAGGACGAGGGCCGCCGCCCGCAGCACCTGAAGGATGCCACCGACCCCACCCGCAGCCAGCTGATCAAGCTGTACGCGGCGTACGAGCTCGCCTGCGCCCGCGCCGGGGTGGTGGATTTCGCCGAGCTGCTGCTGCGCGCATTCGAATTGTGGCGCGACAACGCCGGGCTGCTGGCGCATTACCAGCGGCGCTTCCAGCACGTGCTGGTCGACGAGTTCCAGGACACCAACGCCATCCAGTACGCCTGGTTGAAACTGCTCGCAGGCTCCGGGGGCTATCCATTCGTCGTCGGTGACGACGACCAGTCCATATACCGCTGGCGCGGCGCACAGGTCGAGAACCTGCAGCAGTTCCGCCGCGATTACCCGCAGGCGAAGCTTTTCAGGCTCGAGCAGAACTACCGCTCCACCGCGACCATTCTCGAAGCCGCCAACGGCCTGATCGCCCACAACGCCAGCCGCCTCGGCAAGAAGCTCTGGACCAGCGGCGCGCGCGGCGAGCCGATCCGCCTCTACACCGCCTTCAACGAGCGCGACGAGGCGGAGTTCGTCACGCATCGCATCCGCGAGCGGGTGGCGGGCGGCGGACTGCGGCGCGAGATCGCCATCCTCTACCGCTCCAATGCACAGTCGCGCGTGTTCGAAGAGGCGTTTCTGTCGGCGCGCATGCCGTACCGCGTGTACGGGGGCCTGCGGTTCTTCGAGCGCGCGGAAATCAAGGACGCGCTCGCCTACCTGCGGCTCATTTCCAACCGCAACGATGATGCCTCCTTCGAGCGGGTGGTGAACCTGCCGACGCGCGGCGTGGGAGCGAGGAGCCTCGATGTGCTGCGCGAGTACGCCCGGGGAGCCGGCGGCTCGCTGTGGGAGGCGGCCGCGGCCTCAAGTGGGGCCGGGGGGACCCTCGCCGCCAAGGCGGGCAGCGCCATCCACGGCTTCCTGGCACTCATCGAGCGCCTCGCCCGGGAGACCCGCACCCTCGCGCTGCACGAGCAGGTGGATCAGGTGTTGAAAGCGAGCGGTCTCATCGAGCACTACCGCCGCGAAAACAAGGCCGAGCGCGGCGAAGCGCGCGTCGAGAACCTCGATGAGCTGGTGAGCGCCGCGCGCGGCTTCACGCCCGAGGCCGCGGAGCTGCCGCCGCTCGAGGCGTTCCTGGCGCACGCCGCGCTCGAGTCCGGCGAAGGCCAGGCGGACGAGTGGGAGGACTGCGTGCAGATGATGACGCTGCACAGCGCCAAGGGGCTGGAGTTCCCGGTGGTGTTCCTGTGCGGCATGGAAGAAGGGCTGTTCCCGCATCAACGCTCGCTCACCGACCTCGAGGGTCTGGAGGAAGAGCGCCGGCTGTGTTATGTCGGCATGACGCGCGCCATGCAGCAGCTGTATCTGACCTGGGCCGAGCAGCGACGTCTGCATGGCGTGGACAGCTACGGCCAGGCGTCGCGCTTCGTGCGCGAGATCCCCGAGCAGCTGCTCGAGGAGGTGCGCCCGCGCGTACAGGTGTCGCGCCCGGTGGCGGTGGGACGCTTTCGCTTCGAGGAGCCGGCGGCGGCGGACGGCGTGCGGCTGGGGGCGCGCGTGCGGCACGGCAAGTTCGGCGAGGGCGTGATACTCAGCGTCGAGGGCAACGGCGCGCACGCACGCGTGCAGGTGAGCTTCGAACGCCAGGGCACGAAATGGCTGATGGTGCAGTACGCGAATCTCGAGCCGCTGTAGGTCAGTATGAAAATCCTCATCCTGGGTGCCGGTCAGGTGGGTCGCACCGCCGCCGACCACCTGTCGCGCGAAGAGGCCAACGAGGTCACGGTGGTCGACCTGAACGAGGACGTGCTGCGCGATCTGCAGGACCGGCTCGATGTGCGTACCGTCGCCGGCAACGCCGCCCACCCCACGGTGCTCGAGGCGGCGGGCGCCGCTGAAACCGACATCATCGTCGCGCTCACCTCGAGCGATGAAGTCAACATGATGGCCTGCGAAGTGGCGTTCACGCTGTTTCGCACCCCGACCAAGATCGCGCGCATCCGCGCGGCCGACTACACCAGCCGCGCGGCGCTGTTCGGCGCCGAGGGGCTCTCGGTCGATGTGTTCATCAACCCCGAGCAGCTGGTGACCGAATACGTCGAGCGCCTCATCTATCACCCCGGCGCGCTGCAGGTGCTGGATTTCGCCGACGGCAAGGTGCGCCTGGTCGGGGTGCGCGCGCAGCGCGACGGACTGCTGGTCGGTCAGAGCCTGCGCGAACTGGCGCGCCACCTGCCCAAGGTGGAGGTACGGGTGGTGGCGATCTACCGCGACGGCCGCAGCGTCCCGCCCGAGGGCGACACCGTCGTGGCAGAGGGTGACGAGATATTCTTCCTGGCCGCCCGCAACGACATCCGTCGCGTCATGAGCGAATTACGCCACCCCGACGAGCCGGCGCGGCGCATCGTCATCGCCGGCGGCGGCAGCATCGGCTTTCGCCTCGCCAAGACGCTCGAGCAGCACAACCAGGTGAAGATCATCGAGCGCGATGCGCGGCGCGCACGCCGGATCGCCGAGCTGCTGGAAAACGCCATCGTGCTGCACGGCGACGCCGCGGACGAGGAGCTGCTGATCGAGGAGAACATCGACAGCGCGGATGTGTTTGCGGCGCTGACCAATTCGGAAGAAGCCAACATCCTCTCGGCGATGCTCGCCAAGCGCCTGGGCGCGCACAAGGCGATCGCCCTCATCAACAAGCCCTCGTATACCGAGCTGGTCGAGAGCAGCAGCATCGACATCGCCATCTCGCCGCAGACCGTCACCATCGGCTCGCTGCTCGCGTACGTGCGCCGCGGCGACGTGGTGCGCGTGCATGCACTCAAACGCGGCGCCGCCGAGGCGCTGGAGGCGATCGTGCATGGCGATGAGCACAGCTCGCGCGTGGTCGGCAAGATGGTGGGAGAGATCCCGTTGCCCGAAGGCGCCTCCATCGGTGCGGTGGTGCGCGGCGAGGAGGTCATCATGGCGCACCACGACACACGGGTGTGCGCCGACGACCATGTGATCCTGTTCGTCGCCGATCGCCGGCACCTGGAGGCGGTCGAGCGCCTGTTCCTGCGTTCGACCCGTTAGGAAGCCAACAGCGGTGCTCGCGGTCGCGCACTTTCTGGGATTGCTGCTGGCGACTTTCGCGCTCGCCTACGCGCTGCCGATCGGCTGTTCGCTGGTGATGGCCGATGGCCTGTGGCCGAAATTTCTGCTCAGTGCGGCGCTCACCGCCGGTTGCGGCATCGTGCTGGCCGGCGCGACGCTGCGTTTCCGGCGGGCGCTGAAGGCGCGCGACGGGTTCCTGCTGCTCACGCTCGGGTGGCTGCTGCTACCGGGCGCCGCAGCGCTGCCGCTGCTGCTCGCGCTGCCGAAGCTGAGCTTCACCGGGGCGTTCTTCGAGGCGATGTCGGGTCTCACCACCACCGGCTCCACGGTGTTGAACGGGCTCGATCAACTGCCGCCGTCGCTGAATTTCTGGCGCCATTCGCTGCACTGGTTCGGCGGGCTCGGCATCATCGTCATGGCGCTCGCGGTGCTGCCGCTGCTCGGCGTGGGCGGCATGCAGCTCTACAAGGGGCTGGCGCCGGGGTCGGTGAAGGACGAGCGGCTGGCGCCGCGCATCACCGAGACCGCGAAATCCCTGTGGCTCGTGTATGCGCTCATCACCCTTGCCGGCATCGCGGCGTTACGGATCTGCGGCATGTCGTGGTTCGACGCCATCTGCCATGCCTTCTCGGCGGTGGGACTCGGCGGCTTCTCCACTCACGACCTCAGCATCGCGTACTTCGGCTCCGCGGCGATCGAGCTGGTGCTGATCGTGCTGATGCTGATCGCGTCGCTGAACTTCGCGCGCCACTTCATCGCGCTGCGGCGCCTGTCACTCGAGAGCTACAAGGGCGACCCGGAGTGCAAGGCGATCTTCGCGGTGCTGGCGGTGAGCGTGGTGGCAATCGCGGTGCTGCTCACCCACGACGGCGTGTATGCGGATTTCTCCACGGCGCTGCGCCATGCGGCGTTCAACGTCGTCTCCCAGGCCACCACCAGCGGCCTCACCACCCAGGACTATCAGCGCTGGCCGGTGTTCGCGCCCTACTGGATGCTGTTCCTGTCCTGCATCGTGTGCAGCACCGGCTCGACCGGAGGCGGCATCAAGATGTTCCGCACGCTGCTGCTGACGCGCCAGGCGGGCCGCGAGCTGACGCTCCTCATTCATCCGGCCGCCGTGGCGCCGGTGCGCATCGGCGGCCGGCCCATCCCGGACGGCGTGGGGCACGCGGTGCTGGCGTTCATTTTCCTGTATTTCATGACCGTGTCGCTGCTGACCTTCGCCATGCTGCTGACCGGACTCGACTTCGACTCCTCCTTCAGCGCGATCGTCGCCTCGATCAACAACACCGCGCACGGCTTCGGGCCGCCGGGCGCCGTGCACAACTTCCATGCGCTGAGTGCGCTGCAGATCTGGATCTGCACGGCGGCGATGCTGCTCGGGAGACTCGAGATCTTCAGCGTGATCGTGCTGTTCCGGCCGGCGTACTGGCGCAAGTAGCGCGCCGCACGGCACCTGCGGCGAGCGGCGCGCCGCGGCTAGCTGTGAATGTAACTCTCGAGCTGCTGGATCTGCTGCTGCTGCTCGGCGATGACCGCCTTCACCAGGTCGCCGATCGATACCATGCCGACGACGCGACCGGCCTCCACCACCGGCAGGTGGCGCACGCGCTTGTCGGTGACCAGCTGCATGCACTGCTCAACCGAGGTATCGGGCGACACCGTGAGCACCGGGGAAGTCATGATGTCGCGCACCGGCGTGTCGCTGGAAGAGCGTCCGCGCAGGATCACCTTGCGGGCGTAGTCGCGCTCGGACACGATGCCGGCGAGCACTTCGCCCTTCATGACCAGCAGCGCGCCGACATGATGCTCGGCCATGGCGCGGATCGCCTCCAGCACCGGAGCCTCGGGCCCTACTGAAAACACCGCCCGATCCTTGCGATCGAGCAACTGACGCACCGTGGTCATGGTCTGTCCCTCGAATCTGAGCCTAGCGTGCCGTGGGGCTCACTTCCACCGTGAGCATGACGTCGGCGGTCACGTCCAGAGTCCCCGCCTCCACCGGCGTCTCCGTGGCGGCGCCCATCACGGCGCGCGGCGCCCCCATGTAGGCGCGCACCGGTACCATGCGCGGACTGTTCTCCTCGACGCTGAGCACGCGCACCACCTTAAGTCCCAGAGCCGCGGCGAGCATGTCGGCTTCCGCGCGCGCCCGGGTCGCCGCCTGGCGCAGCGCTTCGGCGCGCAGCGCGTCAGAATCGCGCAGCGTGAACTGGATGCCCTGCACGCGATTGGCCCCGGCCAGCGTCGCGCTGTCGATGACCGAACCGATTTTCGCCAGATCATCGAGCGTCACCTGCACCACGTTCACCGCGCTGTAGCCGGCGATCGTCGGCTCCTCGCCCTTCGAGTGGTACTGGTAGGTCGGATTCAGCGAGTAGCTGATGGTCTTCAGGACCGCCGCGGGGGTGGCCTTGCGCACCGCCGCGAGCACCGCGTCCACCTGGCGCGCGTTCTGCGACGCCGCGTCCTGCGACTGCGCCGCGCGCGTGGTCACGCCGATGTCGATCTGCACGCGATCGGGCCTGGCGGTGACCTTGGCGTCCCCGGTGACGCGAATCGACGACACTGGCGACAGCGGCGTTTGTTGTGCGCGTGCCGGAGACGCCGCCACCGCGACAAGGATCACAGCGACAAGACAGTGCATGTTCCCCGGCCCGCAACGCATTGGCATATTCTACGCGTGCTTCGTGCGGCAGTTCATAGTTTGGGCAGGAGGGCGCACATGCACATGCGGCGCGGTATACAACGGTGCATGGCAAGCTCGGAAATCAACGTCGCGCCCGACCGCTTCGAGGTCAGCTCCGGTGAAACACTGCTCACAGCCGAGCTGCGCTCGGCGATCGCGGTGTGCGTGTACGACGCCGACCAGGAGGCCGGGGCTCTGCTGCACCTGCGCTGCATCGTCAGGCACTCCAAGCCCGCCGATGTGACCGATACGACACTCGCCACCGAGCTGCTGCTGCTGCACCGCTGCCTCGAATCGCTGCGCGAGAGCGCGCCGGCCGCGCGCCATCTGCAGGCGCGGATCGTGGCCCATCTCGCGGACACCCCGCAGGTGAACCCGGCCTGCGACATCGTGATCAAGCTGGTGCGCCACTACCTCGAGGACGCCGGCGTACAGGTGCTGCCCGAAGACATCGCGGGCGGACCGGTGCGCACGCTGCGCTTCCGGCCCAGCATGGGGTGGGTGCATACGCGCGCCTGAGTGAGGCGGCGCATGAGGAGCGCACGCGCAGCCGCGGTGCCGCAGGACGTGAGCCGCGCCCTCGAACAGCTGCTCGGCGCGAGTGTCGCCCACGTGCGGGTGATCGAGCATTCCTGCTTCGCCCGCCTGCACGGCCGCCGGGCCGTGGCGACCACACGCCGGGGGCGCATCTACCTGCGCGGCAGCGCCGCCGAGTTCTTCGCCAACCCCTGGCTGATGCTGCACGAGTACTGTCACGTCATCAGGCAGTGGCAGCCGGGCACCCTCACGGCGACACGCTACCTGCTCGAATGCCTGCGGCGCGGATACTGGAACAACCGCTTCGAAGTCGAGGCGCGCGCATTCGCGGACACGAACGTAGCCCAGCTGCACGCGCTGCTCGCGCGCGCGCCGCCGCCACCGTACCTCTAGCCGAGCAGCGCCTCGCGCCGGTAGAGACGTCCGGCAACGCCGATGAGCAACGCGCCGAGGATGAGCGTCGCGGTGACTGACACGGCGAGATAGCCCGCCGGCACCGGCTCATCGCGCAGCACGCTGGTGATGAGGAAGTGCTGGCTGAGGGAAGGGACGCCCATGAGCGCGAGCGTCGGACGCAGGCCCATCACGCCGGCAAACACCAGCGGCAGCGTCGGCACGAGCAACACCAGACCCAGGTAAGTCTGCGCCTCGCGGTAGCTGCGCGTGGATGCGGCCACGATGGTCATCAGCGCGGCCCCGAGCGGTACCAGCGGCAGGCAGAATAGAATCACGGCCAGCCCGACGAGCGGGCCGAAATTGACGCTCATGCCGAAGCGCTCGAGCCCCGTGAAACGCAACATGATCGCGAATGCGGCCACGGTGAGGATCAGCGACAGCGTCATGTAGGCGCAGGTCGCGAGGATCTTGCCGAAGATCAGAGCTTCGCGCCGCACCGGCACGGTCAGCAGCGATTCCAGCGACCCGCGCTCGCGCTCACCGGCGGTGGCGTCGATGGCGAGGTACATGCCGCCCATCAGCATGGTGAGCAGCACGAGGTAGCTCAGGGTGCCGAGCGCCAGCACCGAACGGCTCGCCGGGGTGGAGACGTCGATGTCCTGCACCGCGAGCGGCGACAGCACCAGCGGATCGACTCCGCGGGCCAGCATCCGCAGCCGCGCGAGGAGTGAGGCGTACTGGCCGAGCAGCGCCGTCACCCGCGAGACGGTGCCGGAGGCGGACAGCTCGGAGGAATCGGCGTACAGGAGGATGGGGGCGGGCGTGCCCGCCGCCAGGTGCGCGGCGAAGTCCGCGCTCACCGCCAGCACCAGTTCGTGGCCGTGCGCCTGCACCGCGGCGCGGGCCGCGGCGGCGTCGTAGTCCACGGACACGACCCTCACCCCGTACTGGCGCAGGAAGCCGAGCAGGTTCGGAGCGCGCTCGCCGTGGGCGACCGCGAGCGTGAGCGCTCGCTCGCCCTCCTCGGCGCCGCGCTCGATGCGCAGCGACAGTCCGCCGGCGAACAGCAACGGGCCCAGCAGCGGACCCAAGATCAGCGCCGAGATGAGCGTGCGCCGCTCGCGCAGATTCTCGCGAAACTCCTTGGCGAACACGGTGAGGATGGCGTGCACGGCTCAAATCCCGCCGGCGCCGGCAATCAGAGCCACGAAGGCCTCCTCGAGGCCGGCCGTGCCGGTGCGGGTGCGGATCGCGGCGGGGGTGCCGCTCGCGAGCACGGTGCCGTGAGCAATCACCACCACCTCGTCGCACAGCGCGCTCACCTCCTGCATCACGTGGCTGGAGAACAGCACGCAGTGTCCGGCGTCGCGCAGCGACCCGAGCAGGCGGCGCAGGGCGCGCACCGCCATGACATCCAGCCCGTTGGTGGGCTCGTCCAGCACCAGGTTGCGCGGCCGGTGAACCAGTGCGCGGGCGAGGGCCGTCTTGAGGCGCTCCCCCTGCGAGAAGCCCTTGGCCCGGCGGTCGGCGAATTCCTCCATCTCCAGGAGCCCGATGAGCTCGGCGGCGCGGGCGCGGGCCGCGGCACGCGCCAGGCCGTGCAGCGCGCCGAAGTACAGGATGTTTTCGCGCGCGGTGAGGTTCGGATAGATGCCGGCGCCGTGCGTCAGCACGCCCAGACACCGGGCCGCCGCGAGCGGCGTGCGGACCGCGCTGTGCCCGTCGATGAGCGCATCCCCCGCATCGGGCCTGAGCACCGTGTACAGCATGCGCAGCGTCGTGGACTTGCCGGCGCCGTTCGGTCCCACGAGACCGGTGATGCGGCCGTCGGCGGCGCGCAGACTCACGTCGCGCACGGCCGTCACCGCGCCGAAGTGCTTGTACAGCTGAGTGGCCTCGATCACGGGCGCTTAGGTGCGCGGCGCCTCACGGCGGCGGACCGTTCAGCGAGGTGAAGAACGGCATGGGACGCGCGCGGCGCGTGCAGCTGACATCGAGCCCGACCACGGAGGCGCGGGCGAGAAACTGCGCCAGCACGCGATCCATGCAGGGGGCGGTCAGCTGACCGTGACCGAAGCCGCCGAGCACGATCGAGAGGCCGCGCGAAAAACCCCGCGCCGCAAGCGCTGCGAACGCAGGCGGCGTGACCGGATCGTCGCTCCCCGACAGCAGCAACGCGGGCACGTCGCTCGCGAGCGGCGCGTGGAAGTCCGCATCGATCGGTCCGTGCGGCCAGATGCGGCACACGGTGTCGAGCCCGTCGAGCTGCAGCGTGCCGAGGAAGGTGTCGGCGAGGCGCTCGCGGTCGATGGCACGCAGGTCATAGAAGGGCACGTCTTCGGTGCACACCACGCTGTTGTGCATGCCGGTTGCGAGCGCTTCGGCGTAGCCGCGCTCGACCAGCAGGAACTGCGCGGCCAGGGGTGCGTAGTCCTGGTGCGCCGCGGCTGCATCCAGCATGAGCGGCAGCAGCGCGGCGTATTCCGGGGTGTAACTGGCGAGCCGCAACACCGTCGCCAGGTGCGCGGTGGTGAAACTGAAGCGCGCGGGGTCGCCGCTGGACGGATCGGCCAGCGCCACGGGCGCCGCTCGGTTCCTGAGCAACGCCCGCACGCTGTGGTAGGTGCGCGCGGGATCGCCGTAGCGCTTGCTGCAGGCGGGCTCGCCGGCGCAGCGCGCCAGGATGCTGAGGAGCGCCTGCTCCGCATGGGTCGCCGTGGCCGGCCCGAGCGCCAGCGGCGCCGGCACGACGCCATCGAGAATCACCGCGCGGACGCGCAGCGGAAAGCGGCGCAGGTAGTGCTGCGCGACCCGGGTGCCATAGGAGGTGCCGTACAGGTTGATGCGCTCGGCGCCCAAGGCTGCGCGCACGCGCTCGAGATCCTGCACGGCAACACTGCTGGTGTAGTACGCCACGTCGGCGCGCGCACTGAGCCGCGTGAGGCAGCGCTGCGTCTGGTTGGCGATCTCGGTGTCGGTCGCGCGATACAACAGCGCCTCGTCCGCTTCGCAATCGAGAGGGTTCGACCGTCCGGTGCCGCGCTGCTCGATGAGGACGATATCCCGATCGCGGTGAATGCGCGCGAAGGCGCCGGCCACCGTGGCATAGAACGCGGTGGCCGCCGCTCCCGGACCGCCGGCCAGGATGAACAGCGGATCCGCCTGTTTGCGCCGGCTGATCGCGGGCACGCGCGCAACATGCAGGCCGATGTGCCGGCCCGACGGAGCCTGTGGATTCTCGGCAACCGACAGTACGCCGCACTCCGCCGCCACGACCGTCAGTCGCAACGGGTGCTCGAGTTCGCAGGCCGACAGCGTAAGGCCCGCCGCGGCCGCCGTGCCGGCGTTGAGGCCGAGCGCGAGCAGCGCGCCCGCGCCCATGGCCCTGAGGACGGTCCGCGTGCGCATCAGTCGCGCCAGCATAAGGCAAGGCGCGGTCTTGTTCGTGGGGTTTGCGGCTCTACAATACGCGTCCCTCGCCGTCAGGTAGTCATGCATCAGTTCGTCACCCAGCGATTCGCGCGCGCCCTCGACGTCATCGTCATCGGCGGCGGCCATGCCGGCACCGAGGCGGCCCTCGCCGCCGCGCGCATGGGGGCGCGCACACTGCTCCTGACCCAGAGCATCGAGACCCTGGGTCAGATGAGTTGCAATCCCGCCATCGGCGGCATCGGCAAGGGACATCTGGTGCGCGAGATCGACGCGCTCGGCGGCGCCATGGCCCGGGCCGCGGATCGCGCCGGGATCCAGTTTCGCACGCTCAATGCCAGCAAGGGCCCGGCGGTGCGCGCGACCCGCGCCCAGGCCGACCGGCAACTCTACAAGCAGGCCATCCGCACGCTGCTCGAGAACCAGCCGAACCTCGAGCTCTTCCAGCAGGAGGTGGCAGACCTCATCCTGGAGAGCGGCCGGGTGCGCGGTGTAGTCACGGTCACGGGCATCAGGTTCGAAGCGCCCGCGGTGGTGCTCACCGTGGGCACGTTCCTCGCGGGACGCATGCATGTCGGCCTCGTCAACTACCCCGGCGGACGAGCGGGCGATGCGCCCGCCAACCGGCTCGCGGCGCGGCTGCGCGAGCTGGCCCTGCGCGTGGGCAGACTCAAGACCGGGACCCCGCCGCGGATCGACGGCCGTACTCTCGATTGGTCGGTCATGGCCGCCCAGCCGGGTGATGACCCCACGCCGGTGTTTTCGTTTCTTGGGCGCGTTAACGAGCATCCAAGACAGGTGAACTGTTTCATTACAAAGACAAACGAGCGTACGCACGACATCATCCGGGCAGCCACCGATCGCTCCCCGATGTTCACCGGCGCGATCGAAGGCGTCGGCCCGCGCTACTGCCCCTCGGTCGAGGACAAGGTGGTGCGGTTCGCGGACAAGCCTTCGCATCAGATTTTCGTCGAGCCCGAGGGACTGCACACTCACGAGGTCTACCCGAACGGCATCTCGACCAGCCTGCCCTTCGAGGTGCAGTGCGAGTTCGTGCGCACCATCCGCGGCTTCGAGAACGCGCACCTCACGCGCCCCGGTTATGCCATCGAGTACGACTTCTTCGATCCGCGCGATCTCAAGGGCTCGCTCGAGACACGCGCGCTCGCGGGCCTTTATTTCGCCGGCCAGATCAACGGCACCACCGGCTACGAGGAGGCCGCGGCGCAGGGCCTCATCGCCGGCATCAATGCCGCGCTCGCCGTGCGGGATCGCGAGCCCTGGATACCGAAGCGGAGCGACGCCTACCTCGGAGTGCTCATCGATGATCTGGTGACGCGCGGTACGCGCGAACCGTACCGCATGTTCACGAGCCGCGCGGAACACCGCCTGCTGCTGCGCGAGGACAACGCGGACCTGCGCCTGACGCCCGCGGGACGCGACCTCGGGCTCGTCGAGGATGAGCGCTGGACGCTCTTCGAAGCGAAGCGGCGAACGTCCGATCTCGAGGTCGCGCGCCTCACGGCCCTGCTGCTTACGCCGGCGGACGTGCCGGGGCCCTGGGCGCAGCGCGTGCTGGGCGCGCCGCTCGCGCGCGACACCCGCGCCTTCGAGCTGCTCAAGCGGCCGGGAGTGACCTACGAGGCGCTGCTGGAGATTGCCGGGGCACCGGCCGAGTGCGCGCCCGGCGGCGCGGGCGCGATGGACGACCGACTGCCGGCGCAGGTGCGTGCGCAGGTGGAGGTGCGCGCCAAGTACGCGGGCTACATCCAGCGGCAGCAGGACGAGATCGAGCGCGCCAGGGGTAACGAGGAGACCGCGCTGCCGGCTGACCTCGACTACACGCTGCTCGCGGGCCTGTCGCACGAGGTGCGACAGAAGCTCCTTGAGGTGCGGCCGGCGACGCTCGGCCAGGCGGGCCGCATCCCGGGCGTGACGCCGGCGGCGGTGTCGATCCTGCTGGTGCACCTGAAGAAGCGCAGCGGCGGCGGGCGCACGCGGGTCGCATGAGCGGATTCATCGAGCAGCTCACGCGCGCCTGGGAAAGAAGCGACTCGCTCGCGTGCGTGGGCCTCGACCCGGAAATCGAACGCTTCCCGCGCGGCATCGCCGCCGAACCCGCGGCAATCTTCCAGTTCAACAGGGCCATCATCGACGCCACCGCGGACCTGGTGTGCGCGTACAAGCCGCAGTTCGCGCACTACGCCGCCTACGAGGCCGAGGATCAGCTCGAGCGCACCATCGAGTACATCCACCAGACGCATCCGGGCGTGCCCGTGATCCTCGACGCCAAGCGCGGCGATGTGGGCCACACCGCCGAGCGCTACGCCATCGAGGCGTTCGAGCGCTACGGCGCCGATGCCGTCACGGTCAACCCCTATCTCGGTGGGGATGCGCTCGAGCCGTTCCTCAGGCACGCGGACAAGGGCGTCGCGATCCTGTGCCGTACGTCCAATCCCGGGGCGCGCGACCTGCAGGACCTCGTGATCGGCGCACGCCCGCTCTACCAGGTGGTCGCGGAACTCGCCGCCCAACGCTGGAACTCCAGGGGCAACTGCCTGCTGGTCGTGGGCGCCACCTACCCGGGCGACCTCGCCGCGGTGCGGGCGCTGGTGGGCGCCATGCCGCTGCTCGTGCCCGGGGTCGGAGCGCAGCGGGGCGACGTGGCGCAGGTGGTGCAGAGCGGCCAGAGCGCGCAAGGCACCGGTCTCATCATCAGCTCCTCGCGCGGCATTCTGTATGCCTCCTCGGGCGCGGACTTCGCCGGCGCGGCGCGCGCGGCGACGCAGCAGCTGCGCGCGGAGATCAACTCGAGCCGTACGCGGCCCGCATGAGCACGCGGCGCGCCGCGCTTCAGGCCGCCGCCACCGCGCTGACGGTTGCCGCGACGCTCCTTGCCGCACTCGCCGCGTGTACACGCCCGCACGACCAGGGGCCCGCAGGCGCCGGCGCTGCGCCACACGCGGCCATCCTGGTACGCGGCGGCGGACCCGACCCGGACTCCCTCGACCCCCAGAAGGCGCGCGGGTTCGAGGCGCAGAGCATGGTGCGCGATCTGTGCGAGGGATTGACGACACTCGACAGCCATGCCGCCGTGGCGCCCGGCGTGGCGACCACGTGGGGCGTGAGCACCGACGGCAGGGTCTACGTGTTCAAGCTGCGCCGCGAGGCGCGCTGGTCGAACGGTGAGCCGGTGGTCGCGGCGGATTTCGTGGCGGGATTACAGCGCCTGGTGGACCCCGCCACCGCCTCGGGCTACGCGCAGTACATCGACGTCATCGCGAACGCGGGCGACATCGTCGCGGGGCGCAAGCCCCCGCAAGCCCTCGGCGTGGCCGCGCCGGATGATTCGACCGTCGTCGTCACGCTGGCGCTGCCCGCGCCGTATCTGCCGACCCTGCTGTCGCATCCGAGCGCCTGTCCGGTGCACCGGCCGACGCTGGCGGCGCACCCGGAAGGGTTTGCGCGGCCCGGCGTGATGATCGGCAACGGCGCCTTCGTCCTCAAGGAATGGGTACAGGGCTCGTACGTCCTGGCCGCGCGCAACGTCTACTACTGGAACAACGCCGCGACGCGGCTCGATGCGGTGAAGTACCTGCTGATCCCGGATGAGAACGCCGAGCTCACGCGCTACCGCGGCGGCGAGCTGCAGGTCACGTTCGTGGTCCCGCGCGGACAGTTCGACTGGATCAAGGCGAACCTCGCCGATCAGCTGCACGTTTCACCGCAGCTCACCACCTACTACTACGGCTTCAACCTCAGGCGCGCGCCCTTCAGGGACAAACCCAGGCTGCGCCGGGCGCTGTCGCTGGCCATCGACCGCGAGAAGCTCGCGCAGCTCGTGCTGCGGGTGGGTGAGCTGCCCGCCTACGGCTGGGTGCCGCCGGGGATCGACAACTACAGCGCGCAGTCCTTCGACTACCGGGGCGAGCCCATGGCGGCGCGCGTGGCCGAAGCGCAGCGCCTGTATCGCGAAGCCGGCTACTCGCCCGACAAGCCGCTCACCTTCGAGCTGCGCTACAACTCCGGCGAAGTGCACACCAAGCTCGCGGTGGCGATCGCCTCCATGTGGAAGGAGGCCCTCGGCGCCGACGTGCGCCTGACGCAGGTGGAGTTCAAGTCGCTCCTGCAGGACATCGATCGCGGCGATGTCGAGATGTTCCGCTCGAGCTGGGTGGGCGACTACAACGACGCCTACACCTTCGCTCAGTACCTGAAGAGCGACTTCGGCGTGAACCTGCCGCACTACGAGAGCGCGGCCTACGACGCGCTGCTGAAGCGCGCCGCGGCCGAAACCGACGCGGCCAGGCGGCGCGCGCTGCTCGAGGAGGCCGAGCGGCTCATGCTGCGCGATCACCCGCTCCTGCCGCTGTACTTCTACGTCAACAAGCACCTGGTGAAGCCCGAGGTCGTGGGCTGGTACGACAACGTCATGAATGTCGTGTACAGCAAGGACCTGGCGCTCAAGGGCAGCGCCGCGACGCCAAGCGCGCCGCCGCCAAAGCAGCCGTAAAAGCAAGGGCCGCGCGTGGCGGCCCTGCGGCTTTCACGGACGCAGCGCCGCTACCGGATCGCGTGCGAGATGTCGCACTGGTTGGTGTCGTTCGACCAGGTGCTCTGCATTGCGTACGCGCCATTGCCCATGCTCACGTTCGCGGCGGCTCCCTGGCCGGAGCTGATCCAGGCACACTCATCGCCGTTCTCCTGGCCCGTGATGGAGGTCCAGCCGCCGGCCGGATTCTGATCGCTCAGCGTCTCGGCGTACTCATGGCCGTTCACGATGGAGAAGCCATCGAGGAGCCCCGCGGAGCCGCTGTTGACGAAGTTCTGGCCGCAGCTGGCGCCGAGGTCGGTCACGTACGGCATGTTGCTGAACGCGATGTCGCCGTAGGACGAGGTGGTGTAGTTGTGCCAGGCGCAGTAATTCGCCGTCGGGGTGTTGAAGCCGTCAGGATGGGTCCCCGAGGGCGACACCACCACGTATTGCGCGTAGCGGTTGGCGCTCGGTGTGGTGTTGCCGAAGTGGGCGGCAGCGTTGATCGCCTCCTGCGCCAGTTGCGCGGCGGTCGCATTGGCGGGCGACGGGGCCGCCGTGTCGAACCACACTCCCGCCAGGGCGCCGCTGCTGGGGTAGCCCACGTGCGGCGTGCTGCTCGGGTTGCAGGTCGTGGCGCCCGCCGGCACGGTCGGGCCGTCGCAGTACTGGGTCATGGTGCCCGACCACAATTCGCCGCCGGTACCGATCCCGCGGAACAGGTTCTGCAGGTACGTGGCCGCGCCATTGGGATCCCCGCCGCCAGTCCACTGGCTGCCGTAGAACACCAGATAGACCCGCGGGGTACCGCTGGTCACACCGATACCGTCGATCCCGCCCCCGTAGGAGAGGGTGTTAAGGCCGAGGCCTGGAAGGCTCAGCGTTGCCTGCTGGGCAGCCTGCCATTCGCGCATGCGTTGCAGGGCCTCGCGAGTGGGCACCGCGCCGTGGCGGTAGGCGTGACCGTAGGCGGGCGCGTAGGGATTTTCGGTGAGGGGCTCGCTGGCGCCGAGCGAGCCGGCGGCCGTGAGGCAGCCGATAAACGCCGCCGCCGTCAGTGTTTGCCGGTAGCCTGAGCTGGTCATTGCAAGTCCTCCCTGTGTTGCCTTTGTCGAACACCAGGCGACGCAGAAAGGGCTTGGTGAACGCCCTCCCTGGCCGCCCTTCATGCGAAGGGTTCTCCCCATTTAACGGGTCGCAGACGCTACCCCATCCGGAGCAGGTGTGAATCAGGAAGACACTGGAAGATGATCAGGTAAACACCGGAAGGGAAGAACCTATATTAGTTTCCCTGGCATCGACCGTGACAACGCAGCCGTGAGCGAACGGCGCCGCCGCCTACGGTCGCGCCCGGTAGGCGCGGTCGAAGACGCGCTCGAGGCGCCGATTCTCGCCGCGCAGAGCATCGACGACCTGTCTCGCCCAGTCGAAATATTCGCGCTGGCGCGCCAGCGACCAGTCGGCTGGCGGACTAGCAGCGAGGTCGCGCAGATTGCAGATCTTGTCCGCGAGCTTCACGAGTTTGGCGGGCGGCGACAGGTACGGCGCGTGCTCGACCTGAAGCTTCTTCCTGGTTTTTTTGTCCAGCCGCTTGTTGTCCGTCACTTCGGTGACGACCGCGGCAATCGGTTTTCCAAACGCCCTGGCCAGCTCCGCACGAGTGGTCCGGGTGTCCTCGACCGTGTCGTGCAGCAGGGCCGCCGCGATAATCCGCGCATCGGCGATACGGCCCTCGTGCCACAGAACGTTGGCGAGGGCGAGTGGGTGATTGATGTAGGGGGTCGCTTCCTTGTCCTTGCGCCGCTGGTTGCGGTGTTTCATGGCCGCGAACTGCGCCGCACGCAACACCAGCCCGGTGTCATCTGCCGCAGTCATTTTCCGATGCAGAACCCGGCGAAAATCCGCCCCAGCAGATCCTCGCTGGTGAACTCGCCGGTGATCTCGCTCAAGGCCTGCTGCGCGGCGCGCAGCTCCTCGGCGGCCAGTTCCCCGGCACGCTGCTCGGTGAGCTGGCGCGCGGCTTCTTCGGTGTGCTCGCGTGCCCGCGCGAGGGCCTCCAGGTGCCGGCGGCGGGCGCTGATCGCCCCTCCATCCACGGTCTGGTACCCCATGCACTGCTTCAGATGCGCGCGCAGGTCCTGCAGCCCCTGGCCGGTGAGAGCGGACAACGTGATGTAAGGCGGGCGGGTGAGCGTGTCGGCGACCGGCAGGCCGACCGCCAGATCGCACTTGTTGAACACCAGCGTGATCGGAACATCTGCCGGCAGCCGCGCGCGCTCGTCGCGAAAGGCCGTGGCGGAGGGGTCTTCCACTGCGTCGATGACGAACAGCACGCGATCGGCCCGCTGCATCTCCGCCTGGGCGCGCCGCATACCTTCTTCCTCGACCAGATCGCCCCCCTGGCGCAGGCCGGCGGTGTCCAGCACGTGCAGCGGCATGCCGTCGAGATGGATACGCTCGCGCACCACATCGCGCGTGGTGCCGGGAATGGCCGTCACGATCGCCGCGTCGTAGCCGGCGAGCCGGTTGAGCAGGCTCGACTTGCCGGCGTTCGGCCGGCCGGCGATGACCACCGTCATGCCCTCGCGCAGCAAACGGCCCTGGCGCGCACTCTCGAGCACGCCCTCGAAATGGTCGTGCACCGCCTCGAAGCGCGCGTTGAGCTCGTGGTCGGCGAGAAAGTCGATCTCTTCTTCCGGAAAGTCGATCGCCGCCTCGACGTAGGTGCGCAGCTCGATCACCGCTTCGGTGAGCCCGTGCACCATGGCGGAGAACTCCCCCTGCAGCGAGCGCATGGCGGCGCGCAGCGCCTCGCGCGAGCCCGCGTCGATGAGATCGGCGATGGCTTCCGCCTGCGCCAGATCCAGCTTGTCGTTGAGGAAGGCCCGCCGGGTGAATTCCCCGGCGTGCGCGCGACGCGCGCCGAGCTCCACGGCACGCGCGACCAGCGCGTCGATCACCACCGGCCCGCCGTGGCCGTGCAGCTCGAGGACGTGCTCACCGGTGTAGGAGTGCGGCGCGGGAAAGAACAGCGCCAGGCCCGCGTCGATCGGCTCGAGCTGCGCGTCCAGGAAGCGCGCAAAGGTCACGTGGCGGCCCTTGGGGAGCTCACCGAGCATGACCGCCGCGAGTTCCGGCACCTTGGGGCCCGAGAGGCGCACGATCCCCACGCCCCCTCGTCCGGGAGGCGTTGCCGCGGCCACGATGGTGTCCGTGCGCGTCATATTCGGCCGGTGTGCCAAGGCTACCGCCGGAGACACTCGGAAAGGAAGCGGCGCGGGTGTGCGCGGCACGAGCCGCGCGCGCGCCGCAGGCGGGTCAGGTTCTTTTCGCCGCCATGGCCGCCTCGATGCGCCGGTTGATGTTCCATTGCTGTGCAATCGACAGGACGGTGTTGGTCACCCAGTAGAGCACCAGTCCCGCCGGGAAAAACGCGAAGGTGGCCGACATGGCGATCGGCATGATCATGAAGACCTTCGCCTGCACCGGGTCCGGCGGCGCGGGATTCAACTTGTACTGCACGAACATGGCCGCCGCCATGATCGCGGGGAGGATGAACAGCGGGTCGCGCGAGGACAGATCGTGGATCCAGAACGCGAACGGCGCCTGGCGCATCTCGACGCTCTCGAGCAGCACCCAGTAGAACGCGAGAAACACCGGGATCTGGATGACGATCGGCAGGCAGCCGGCGACCGGGTTGATCTTCTCGCGCTGATAGAGCTCCATCATCGCGCGGCCGAGCTTCTCGCGGTCGTCCTTGTAGGTCTCCTGCAGGTTCTTGATGCGTGGCTGCAGGGCCTTCATCCTCGCCATCGAGCGGCCGCTCGCCTCCGACAGCGGATAGAACACGAGCTTCAGCAGGAAGGTGACCAGAATGATCGCAACGCCCCAGTTGCCGGTGAGCCCGTGCACCTTGTCGAGCACCCAGAACAGCGGCATCGACAGGAACCACAGCCGGCCGTAGTCCGCCACCCGTCCGAGCTCCGGGGCGGTGGCCTCGAGCTGCCCCTGCAGCTTCGGTCCCACGTAGAACGACTCGCTGAATTGCGCCGTGGCGCCGGGCGCGACCACCTGCTCCGGGCCGGTGGCCGACAGCAGGTACTCATTCCCGGAAACACCGAGCGTGAAGCGCCAGGGCGCGCCGCGCGGCGGCACGATGGCGCTGACGAAGTGGTGCTGCAGGGCGGCGAGCCAGCCGTCGCGTACTTCGAGGGACAGGTGACTGTCCTGCGCGTCTGTGGTGTCGAGCTTGCGGTACTTGGTGCCGTCGCGAATCGCCGGACCGTGGAAGGCGTAACTCTCGACATTGAACATGGAGCGCTTGGTGGGCGGATCATCGCGCAGGATCTGCGCGTACGGGCGCGCGGGCCAGGGCGCGTTGCCGTCGTTGTGTATCTCGTATTGCACGTCGATGCGGTACTGGCCGCGATGGAACACGAAGGTCTTGGTGACCGTGACTCCCGCCTCGCTCCAGGTGAGCGGCACGCGCAGCTCGTTGCGGCCATCGAGGCTGTACTCGGCCTGCTCGCTCGCAAAGCTCGCGAGGTGGGTGGGATAGGGCGCGCCGCCCGAGTCCGTCAGTCCCGACTGCAGCTCGTAGCGCGTGAGCGGATCGTCCTGATTCTCCAGGCGTACCGGCGTGGCCTCGCCCTTCACCTGCGGATAGGCGGGCAGATCCACCCGCGTGAGCGTGCCGCCAAGCCTGCTGATGTCGAGGTCGAGCGCGTCCGTGCGCACGTGCACGCGCGGCGCCGCTGCGGCGGACTCCGCGGGCGCCGAGCCGGGGGCGCTCGGGACGGAGGCGGCTGCCGCCCCGGCCTCGCTCGCGGAAGCGCGCTCACCGGGAGCGGGTGTCGCGGTCGTAGGCGTCTCGGGAATCCGGCTGCCGAGATCGCTCGCGGGCGCAGCCGCGTGCGGGGCCGCGTTCGTCGCCGGCGAGCCCGCCACGGCTCCCGGCGGCGGACCGTAGTCGTGCATCCAGGTCTGGTAGTTGAGCAACAGCAGCGCCGCGAGCGCGACCCACAGCCACAGGCGCGGGCTCAAGCGAGGGAAGTTACTGGTCATGAGCCTGATGTGTGCAGACGAGGGGCGCAGACGCCGGCGGCACGGGATCGAATCCGCCCGGGTGCCACGGGTGGCAGCGCGCAAGGCGCGCGAGCGCGAGCCAGCCCCCCTTGAGGACACCGAAGCGCAGTACCGCCTGCAGGGCGTACTGCGAGCAGGAGGGATAGAAGCGGCACGCCGGCCCGAGCAGCGGACTGACGGTCCATTGATACAGGCGGATCAGGAGGGCTGCGACGTGGCGCATTGCTCGCCGACCTTCTTCCACAGTGCCGCGAGGCTCTCGCGCAGCGCCTGCCCGGTAGCGTCACGCGCGCGCGCACGCATACTCACCACCAGGTCCACTGCCGGGATCTCGCGCTGGTGCAGGCGGAAGGACTCACGAATGATGCGGCGGATGCGGTTGCGGGCCACCGCGCCGCCCGCCGCACGCACCGCCACCGCCAGCCCGAGACGCGGGGCGCCGGATTGGTTAACGCTGGCAGTCACGGCGAAGAATCCGTCGCCCATACGCCGCCCGCGCGCGTAGGCGGCATCGAAATCGCGCTTGCGCCGCAGACGAAGTCGCGCCGGCAGAGTGAGCCGCCCTGGCATCGAGCCCTTGAGGAGACTGTTAAGGATGGATTACGCAGGCGCTGCGCGCAGTGCGCGCGACCCGTAGCGCCTAGGGTATCAGCTTGTGCCGGCCCTTGGCGCGGCGCCGTGCGAGCACCCTGCGGCCGCCCTTGGTGGCCATGCGGGCACGGAACCCGTGGGTGCGCTTGCGGCGCACTTTGCTTGGTTGATAGGTACGCTTCATGCCGTGGGCTCCGTGGGACGACGCGGCTCTGACAAAAAGGGCGGCAAGGCTAAGCCGTTGAGCGTCAAGGTGTCAATACGTTGAAGCTTTCGAAAATCTTCAGCACGCCGCGCGATCGGTATAGACTCCGCAGCCTTTTCCTTAACGTTCACCTGAGACGTCGCGGAGGCAACGCGCGTGGAAGCGTCGCTTTGGACTCGCTGCATGGGCGCGTTGGAGACGGAGCTTCCGCAGCAGCAGTTCAATACCTGGGTGCGGCCGTTGCAGGCCATGGAGGGGAACGGTGCGCTCAAACTGCTGGCGCCCAACCGCTTCGTGGTCGACTGGATCAACGCGAACCTGCTGCCACGCATCGGTGAGCTGCTGCGCCATGAGAGCACCGGAGACGTCCCCATCGTGACCGTGGAAGTCGGCTCGCGCAGCGCCGCCGCGCGCGCCGTCCCCGCCGCCGCGCTGCCCGGGCGCGTGCGCCGCGCCGAGGGGCTGGTGGTCGGCGCGCGGCTGAATCCCGACTTCTCTTTCACCACCTTCGTCGAAGGCAAGAGCAACCAGCTGGCCAAGGCGGCGGCGGCGCAGGTGGCGGAAAATCCCGGCCGCGCCTACAACCCGCTGTTTCTGTACGGCGGCGTGGGACTGGGCAAGACGCACCTGATGCACGCGGTCGCGCACCTGATCAAGCACCGCGACGCGGAAGCGCGCATTGCGTACGTGCATTCGGAGCGCTTCGTGGGCGACATGGTGCGCGCCCTGCAGCACAATTCGATGAACGAGTTCAAGACCGCCTACCGTTCGCTCGATGCGCTGCTGATCGACGACATCCAGTTCTTCGCCGGCAAGGAGCGCTCGCAGGAAGAGTTCTTCCACACCTTCAACGAGCTGCTGGAGGGACAGCACCAGGTGATCCTCACCTGCGATCGCTACCCGAAGGAAGTCGAGGGCCTGGAAGAGCGGCTGAAATCACGCTTCGGCTGGGGCCTCACGGTGGCGATCGAGCCCCCGGAGCTCGAGACCTGCGTGGCGATCCTCATGACCAAGGCGCAGGCCAGTGGCGTGGCCCTGCCCGAGGAAGTGGCGTTTTTCATCGGCAAGCGCATCCGCTCCAACGTGCGCGAGCTGGAGGGCGCGCTGCGGCGGGTGATCGCGAACTCGCGCTTCACGGGACGCGCGATCACGCTGGAATTCACCAAGGAAGCGCTCAAGGACCTGCTGTCGCTGCAGGCGAAACTCGTCACCGTCGATAACATCCAGAAGACCGTGGCGGATTACTACAAGGTGCGCATGGCGGACCTGCTGTCCAAGCGCCGCAGTCGCTCGGTGGCGCGGCCGCGGCAGGTGGCGATGGCGCTCGCCAAGGAGCTCACCAGTCACAGCCTGCCGGAAATCGGCGATGCGTTCGGTGGCCGCGATCACACCACCGTGCTGCATGCCTGCAAGCGCATCAAGGAGCTGCGCGACACCGAACAGCGCATCAAGGAAGACTACTCAAACCTGTTGAGAACCCTGGCGGGTTGATGTGCACTTGCTGTGGGCGAATGCGAGGATAAAGTTACGAACAGGCCGCGCACAGCTGTTGGCCGGTTCGTCCCTGTACTTGTGCTGCGGGAAATGGAGGGCAACAGCCTGAGCGGGTGCGGAAAGTTTTTTTATCCCCGTGATCCACAGGCTCTATAGTCTTAACAATAAAGAGACTTCCAACAAATAAGATCTTACAGAGAGAGTTAAATTCCCATGAAGCTGACCGCCAGCCGCGAAGACCTGCTCGTTCCCCTGCAGAGCGTCATCGGTGTCGTCGAGCGCCGCCAGACCATGCCGGTGCTCGCCAACGTGCTGCTGGCTGCACGGGATAATCGCCTGAGCGTGACGGGAACCGACCTGGAGGTGGAACTCGTGGCGACCTGCACGGTGAACGTACAGCAGCCGGGAGACATCACGGTGCCGGGCCGCAAGCTGCTCGATATTTTCCGCTCGCTGCCCGAGAAGACGAACGTCACCCTGAGCACCGAGGGCGAGCGTGTCTCAGTGCGCGCAGGGCGCAGCCGCTTCACCCTGTCGAGTCTGCCGGCGGCGGAATTCCCGCTGGTCGAGGAGATCAACGCACAGCAGACACTCAGCGTGGCGCAGGGCGAGTTCCGCCGCCTGATCGACAAGACGCACTTCTCGATGGCGCAGCAGGATGTGCGTTACTACCTCAACGGCCTGCTGCTCGAGACCGACGGGAAGGCGTTGCGTGCGGTGGCAACCGATGGGCATCGCCTCGCACTGTGCGAGATGGAGCTCCCCGGAAAGGCCAAGACCAACCACCAGGTCATCGTGCCCCGCAAAGGGGTGCTCGAGCTGCAGCGTATCCTGGGGACCGAGGACACCATTGAGCTGGCCGTCGGTACTAATCACATTCGAGCCCAGATCGGCGAAATTCGCTTCACTTCGAAGCTGATCGATGGTCGTTTCCCGGAGTATGGTCGTGTAATTCCGTCGAATCCACCCCGCACGGTCGAGGCGGACCGGGAGACCTTGAGACAGGCCCTTCAACGGACCGCCATCCTTTCCAACGAGAAGTACCGCGGAATCCGGCTCACGGCCCGACCGGACCTCCTCACCCTCCAGGCGCACAATCCTGAGCAGGAGGAAGCCGAGGATCAGGTAGAGGTTTCGTACCAGGGCGAGGAAGTGGAGATTGGATTCAACGTCAATTATCTCCTGGACGCCCTGAGTGCGATCGAGAGCGACAAGGTGCACATCGGGCTCACCGACTCGAACAGCAGCTGCCTGATCCACGCTCCCGGCACCACACACACGCGCTACGTCGTGATGCCTATGCGGTTATAGCAGACGGCCCGTGGGCCGCCGCGGGCCGAGGCAGCCGCAGGGAACTCAGGACGGACGGGGTACCTTGCTCCAGATCCACGTTCTTCCCGATGCCATGGCTGAGTCCGTGGTCGCGCCCGCCGCGCTAACCCGCCGCGACTCGATCCCCATCGATGAACCCGTTTGACCTTCCGCGCTCTGGCGCTTCCGGTGTGTGTCGGATCGAAGCGCTGCCCTTGGGGATGGATGTGACGCCCTTGGTCCTGGTGGTTTGAGTCGTGCGCGCATTAACAGAATCGCCGGGTCCGCCGCGTGTGGAGTCGGCGGAATTCCTGCCAAGGCACCGTGGGGCGTCGACGGTCGGCAGTCCTGCGACCAGGCTGCCTCGGGAGGCCGGGCGTAGAGTTCCACGTGGAACAGTCGGACGGATCGAGCCCCGAGCGGCCGCCAATTTGACGCTCAGCTCGAGGCCTTGGGGTACGTGAGCCAAGGGATTTCCGAGCAGGACCCGCTGGGCGTTCCACGCGGAACCCCGCGGGCCTACGTGGGTGCGGCCACCTCAGATCCGGATCGGCGGGGTGAGGGCCCGCGATTCTTACCGAGCTCGGCGTGACCGGTCTGCCATGCATCGAGCACGCGGAGCCTGACATTCTTCCGGGGCTGGCGTGGGTCTGGGGGGACGGCGGTTCGGGAAAGACCGCGCTGTTCGAGGCAATGCCTCTTCCAGGTCGGGGGATATTGTCCTTCATAGGAAACAGTAGTGGCCCAAAACGCGCAGAACAGGCTCACTTGAGAGTCATTGGGCGTCGTTGGCCCTTCTGGGCATCCAGGGCTGCGCTTCGGGGTCAGCCGGGAGCGCGTCATCTTGCCTGTCTTCCCGGCACTGCTTGCGGTGCTCGCCTCCGCGGCAGCCAGCAGCCCGCTTCCGAGGGCGTGGGCCACCGTGGCCGCAGGTAGTCCCCTGGGAACTCAGGACGTACCTTGCTCCAGATGCACGTTCTGCCCGACGCCATGGCTGAGCCCGTGGTCGCACGCGCCGTGCTAACCCGAGAGGCTCAAGGATCCGACAGTCGCTTCGATCGGGCGCTCGAGCGCCCGGGTAAGCCCCGCCGCGACTCGCCCCGCGCAGGCGGTCGCACCCATCATGGTGCCTGGCTCCCCGGCACTACCTGCGGTGCTCGTCTATGCGGCAGGTCGCTGCCTGGACCCGGAGGTTGCGGAGCGGAATCTCGTGCGGGCCTCGGGTCAGCACCCTGTCAGAGACGATCCCCATCGATGAACCCGTTTGGCCTTCCGCGCTCTCGCGCCGCCGGGTTTTGAGCGCTGCCTTTGGGAATGGATGTGCCACGGTCCTGCGGTTTGAGTCGTGCGCATTAACAGGATCACCGGGTCGGCCGCGCGCGGGATCCACGGTATTCCTCCTAAGGCACCGTCCGTCAAGGGTCGGCGGTCCTGCGGCCAGGCTGCCTCGGGAGGCCGGGCGAAGGGTTCCACGTGGAACAGTTGGACGGGTCGAACCCCGAGCGGCCGCCAATTGATGTTCAGCTCGAGGCCTTGGGTTACGTGAGCCACGGGATTTCCGAACAGGCCTACGTGGGCGCGGCCAGCTCAGGTTTGGATCGGCGGGGTGAGGGCCTATGACTCTCACCGAGCTCGCCCCGAGCGGTCTGCGATGCATCGACCGCCCGGAGCTTGAGATTCTTCAAGGGCTGGCGTGGGTCTGGGGGGACACCGGTTCGGGAGAGACCACGCTGTTCGAGGCAATGCCTCTTCCGGGTCTGGGGAGATTGTCCTTCATAGGAAACAGTAGTGGCCTAGAACAGCCACAACAGGCTCACACGAGAGTCATTGTGCGTCATTGGCCCTTCTGGGCATCCACGCCTGGGCTTCGAGATCACCCGGGACGCATCATGGTGCCTGCCTCCCCGGTTCTGCCTCGGGTGCACACCTCCGCGGCAGCCACCTGGGGTCCGACGTTGGGGAGCAGAATCTCGTGCCCGTACGGGTTATCGCCCTGTCAAAGACGATCCCCATCGATGCGCCCGGTTCTGGCGGCTTGAGTCGTGCACGCAGGGACGAGATCACCAGGGTTGCCGCGCGCGGAGTCCACGGGCTTCAGAACGGCTTTCACCGACGACCCGCTCGCCAGGTTCAGGCTGGCGTCATCTACGGGCGTCGCGCCGGCCGCGTTGCCTTGGGCGCTCGCACTGGAGTGGTCAGCTGTCACACCTCGTGGCCGGACGCCTGCGCGCGTGTGGGCGTTTGGTTTTGGGCGGACGCCCGCGCGGCGGACAGCTCGGCTGCAGTACCCAGACAGAGCGCGTCCGAGGTGTCTCGATCGGCATGGCCGGGATCTCCTTCGTGGTCTGCCTCGGGCGCGGCGGCAAATCCTTCGCTCTCTCCGCAGGTCCGATGGTGCTCAGTCATACAATTCCTTCCAAGGCACGGTGGGCCATCAATGGACGGCGGTCCCGGGACCAGGGTGCCCCGGGAGGCCGGCTCAAGCGCTCAGCGTGGAACGGGACGGAGGGATCGGGCCGCAAGCGGCGGCCAGCTGACGCTCAGGCCGGGACCCTTGGGTCCGCGGGCCAGGGATTTCCGAAAGGGGGTCTGCCCGCGTTCCACGTGGAACCCAACGGGCCTGGGTGGGCCGTCGCCCTCAGGTTGGGGTCGGCGCAGAGAGGACGCATGATGCTTACCGTGTTGGTCTGCGCTGCATCCAGCGCGCGGCGCTTGAGATTCCTCCGGGGCTGGCGCGGGTCTGCGGG
>Ga0209626_1000046_pt1 | contig 34569 bp, 33 predicted proteins | sample JacPinW_OM1H0_M2_FD_187962 | JGI IMG/M metagenome (GOLD analysis project Ga0209626, IMG submission 187962) | Forest soil microbial communities from Algoma, Ontario, Canada - Jack Pine, Ontario site 1_JW_OM1H0_M2 (SPAdes) (version 2) | ecosystem: Environmental > Terrestrial > Soil > Boreal... | reverse complement strand
TGCTCACGCCACCGCCGCTGATGCCGTTGATGCTCACGCCACCGCCACTGATGCCGTTGACGACCACAAGACCACCACTGACGGGTTGAATGCCTCTCAGCTGGAGGTTTGTGCCAACGGTTGGCGACAGCATCCCATGCGACATTACGGGTGTCAGATCGATCGTGACACCGCCAACCACGACACGGCCAACAGAGGACTCAGCCCTTTGCACTGTCCCCGAGAGAAAGATCGATGTTGCGCCAGGTACGTAAAGGCCCCGAGATTGAATCACGGAGGCCGCGATACTTCCGTCAGCGCGCGTCGTTCCATAAACGGCCGCTGTGTCGCCCACCAAAAGTCTCTCAAGGGCTACCGTATGAACCCTCTGTCCGAGGACAATGGCTGTTTTGTCCGCGGCGTTGATAGCTTCCACCGGACCAACTACAAGCAGCTGAGCGCCACCGCCGCTGATGCCGTTGGTGCTCACGCCACCGCCGCTGATGCCATTGGTGCTCGCGCCACCACCACTTATGCCCCCGTAGCTGGCGGCAGTTACAGTTGCCGCGACCAAGGCTGCGACAATCATAGGTCCAGACGTCTTCATCGATGCTCTCCCACTAGCAATCGCTTATTTCTTGTGGCCTAGGCCCGCGAGAACGTCGATTTCTTCCACGGGTGACACCGTACGACTAGTCTTCTCGCCGTAGGTCTTCGTTTGCACTTCTGTCTCTTGGTCGGTGGACTGGTCCTCAAAGAAATAGACCCCGACGCCATATTTCCTTCCTGCCTCGCTTCGCTCTGATGCGGCCAAGCGTGTAAGAAAGGTGTCCAACTCGGTCAGTAATTCCTGGCCCCGCTCGCCGGCAATGGCTAAAAACTTATCTCGCCCGGCTTCCGAAATTGATTCGTCCGAAACCACGGTGCGTTCGAAGTACACTGGCTCGGGGCTAACTCGCAGCAGGTTGTGCACAAAGTTCGCGGACACGACAGCGAGAAATCGGCCCATGCGCTCAATTCGCTTTACGTCAGCCCCCTTGGGCACGTACGCACGCGACAAGCAGCGGACCGTCATGGAATCGATCACCTCGACAGACCCCGCAGCCACGAGCTCATCGAGTAGCGCCTCTCCATCGGCACCCGGGCACGCGGCGTCGACGAGTTCGCGGAAGCTGCGGCGCGGCGAGCCCGGAGTTGCAACCACATCCAGTTCCATCGCGAGTCCGTAGGCTCCGGAAAAGCCCGTGTGCGTATGCCAGACAGTGAGCAGGTTGGTGACCTGATCCAGGCTCACGGAGGCGCGCATGCTGTGCGGCGCGCCGGCGCGCAGCGCCTCGCGCAGAGCCGTCACGTCAGACTTGGCGAGGCCGGCCACCACCGCGAGTCGCGCATCGGTCGTGGATCTCTTCTGATCCGACAGGCGCGCCTCCAGGGCCTGGATGTAGGTGCGGCGCACAACGCCGGCGATCTCCCCCGCGGAAATTCCATATTCAAAAGCAACACGCATGAGCGGACGCACCAGCTCGGCGAAGACGCTCAGGACGGCTTCCTTTTCTCGGACGGACTTGTTCATCTCGATATAGTAATTGTTGTGACATAACCCTAGGCTCGTCAGCGACTTATGTCAATTGACAGAATGTGGCGAGGCGTCCGGTTGAACGCCGCTTCAATGCCAAAGGCTAATTAAAAACAGTGAGTTGCGAGTGTGGGATCCGACCTACGCCCGGTGTCGGCGGGATCGGACAAAGCTCAAGCTTGGCGGCGGGAACGGGAACGCCGGGAACGCCGCTCAGGTGCGTTCGCCGGGCTCGAACAGTCGCCGATGCTCGAGGATGGCGTAGCGATCGGTCATCCCGGCGATGTAATCAGCGACTGCGCGAGCACGGCCAGCGGCTCCGTGCGCGGTTTCCGCCCGCAGCGCCTGGTCGCGGTACTCCGGCGGCATGAGACTCACGTCCTTGAAAAATGCCTCGAAAAGTTGTTGCACCACCCGCCGCGCCTTCGAGGTCATGCGCAGCACCTTGTAGTGCCGGTAGACGTGCTCGCGCAGGAACGCCTTGAGCTCCAGGTGCTCCTCGCGGCAGGAGTCGCTCAACATCGCCAGCGAAAGCGGCTGCGCGCGCACTTCATCGATCGAGCGCGGCTGCGCCTGCGTAAGTCGGGTCTGGGTGGTGCGGATGAAGTCGACCACGATGTAATTGATCATGCGCCGGATGGTCTCGTGCACCAGGCGGCGCTCGCCAAGATCCGGGTAGAGCGCCACGACGGCGTCGTACTGCCGCCGAAACATGCGCACCTCGCGCAACGCGGACAGGTCCAGCAGCTGCGCGCGGATGCCATCATCCACGTCGTGATTGTTGTAGGCGATTTCGTCGGCGAGATTGGCGATCTGCGCTTCGAGCCCAGGCTGGCGGCGCTGGATGAAGCGCTCGCCGAGTTCCCCGAGCTCGCGCGCGTGCCGCAACGAGCAGTGTTTGAGGATGCCTTCGCGGCACTCGAAGGTGAGGTTGAGCCCGCGGAACTGCGCGTAGCGCTCCTCGAGCTCGTCCACGACCCGCAATGACTGCAGGTTGTGCTCGAAACCGCCGTAGTCGCGCAGGCATTCGTTGAGCGCGTCCTGACCGGCATGCCCGAAGGGAGTGTGGCCGAGGTCGTGGGCCAGGCAGATCGCTTCCGTCAGCGCCTCGTTCAGGCGCAACGCCAGCGCGACCGAGCGGGCGATCTGCGCCACCTCGATCGAATGTGTCACGCGCGTGCGGTACAGGTCCCCCTCGTGATTGACGAACACCTGAGTCTTGTAGACCAGCCGGCGAAACGCGTTCGAATGGATGATGCGGTCGCGGTCGCGCTGAAACTCGCCGCGAAACTGCGGCGGACTCTCAGGGTAGCGCCGGCCGCGGGACTGCCCGTCATGCGCCGCGTAGGGTGCCAGCGATTCACCTGTGGCGGGGACGTCGTTCACGGCGCTCACCCGCAGTGCGCGGCGAGCGTGCGCGCGAGCGCGGGCGCCGGGTAGTCCGCCGCCAGGAAGGCGCCGCCGATGCCGCGCAGCAGCACCAGGCGCAGCCGACCGCCCAACACCTTCTTGTCTATGCGCATGTGCTCGAGCACGGCGGCGGGCGTTACCGAGGCGATCCGCGTGGGGAGGCCGGCCCGCTCCACCAGCCGCCGTACCCGGTCGGCCTCATCGCCCGTCATCAGCCCGCATTCGCGCGACATGGCAGCCGCCATCACCAGGCCCGCGCCGACGGCCTCGCCATGCAGCCACTCCTTATAAGCGGTGGCGGATTCGAGCGCGTGGCCGAAGGTATGCCCGAGATTCAACAGCGCGCGCTCGCCCGCCTCACGCTCGTCGCGGCCGACGACCGCCACCTTGATCTCGCAGGAGCGGCGGATGACGTACGCGAGCGCCGCGGGCGCGCCGGCGAGCAGCTCATCGAGGTGTGCCTCAAGCCAGCCGAACAGGGTCGCATCGCAGATGAGTCCGTACTTGATCACCTCGGCCAGTCCCGCGCGCAGCTCACGCGCCGGCAGCGTCGCGAGCGTGCGCGTGTCCGTGACCACGAGCGCAGGCTGGTGAAAGGCCCCGATCAGGTTCTTGCCGCCCGGGTGATTGACACCGGTCTTGCCGCCGACGGCCGAGTCCACTTGCGCCAGCAGTGTCGTAGGCACCTGCGCGTACGCCACGCCGCGCTGGTAGCAGGCCGCGGCGAACCCGGTGAGGTCACCGACCACGCCGCCCCCCAGGGCAATGAGGGCGCAGTCGCGCCCGAAGTGGTTGGCGACCAGCACGTCGAGTACGCGCGCGGCATTGGCGAGTGTCTTGTGCGCCTCGCCGTCCGGGAGGATGACTTCGATGATACGGCGCCGGCCCAGGCTCGCGGTGAGCGCCGGGAGGTACAGCGGCGCGACGGTGGTGTTGCTGACGACGAGCACGTCGTGCGCCGGCAGCTGCTGCCGGAAGAGCTCCGGCCGGCCGATCAACCCTGCTTCGATCAGGATCGGGTAGCTGCGGGTTCCGAGTTCGACGTTCAGGGTGTCCACGTGCGCACGCGGCGCCGAAAAACCACCACGCAGTATACGTGAGGGCGTCAGCCGCAGGCGGCGCGCCTAGGGGGTGGCGCGCGCCGCGGCGAGTTCGCGCAGGATCTGCTCGGCGACACTGTGCACACGCCGGCCGTCGGTCGAAACGGTGAGATCGGCGATCTCGCCGTACAGCGGCGCGCGCGCATCCATGAGTTGTCCCAGGCGCGCAGTGGTGTCACCGTCGTCAGGGAGCAGCGGGCGGTTTCTGCCATGGCGCACCCGGTGCGCCTGCTGCGCCACCGAGGTCTGCAGGTACACCACGCAGCCGCGCTCGGCGAGGTGGCGGCGATTCTGCGGCAGCAGCACCGCGCCGCCTCCGGTGGCCAGCACGATGCGCGGCAGCAGCGTGAGCGCCTCGATCGCCTCGCGCTCGCGCTGCCGGAAGCCCGCTTCGCCTTCCTTCTCGAAGATGAACGGGATGTCGACCCCGGTGCGCCGCTCGATCTCCGCGTCGCTGTCGTAGAAGGGCAGTCTCAGGGCGCGTGACAGGTGGCGGCCCACGGCTGTCTTGCCCGAGCCCATCGGGCCGATGAGGAATACGCTGGTGTTGCCGAGCATGCGACCCGCAAGGATACCCAACAAACACCGCGGCCGCCCCTGGGGCGGCCGCAAGCGTCAGCGCAGGACCGTCGGCGCGTCAGTTGTAGACGTTCACGCCCTCACGCACGATCTTCGGGGTAATGAAGATCATGAGCTCATCCTTGTTGTCCTTGTGGGCGGTGCTCTTGAACAGGTGCCCGAGGACCGGGATGTCGCCGAGGTACGGCACCTTGGTATCGTCCTCGCGCTGCGTGGTCGAGAGGATGCCGCCGAGCACCACGGTCTGCCCGTCGTTCACCAGCACCTGGGTGGCGATCTCGCGCGTGTCGATCGAGGGCACGTTCACCCCGCCCGAAGCCACCACCACGCTGCCAACGCTGTCGTCCTTGACGTCGAGGTCGAGGATGATGCGGTTGTCGGGCGTGATCTGCGGCTTGACCTTGAGGGACAGCACCGCCTTCTTGAACTGAATGGTGGTCGCGCCACTCGAGGCGGATTGCTGGTACGGGATTTCCACGCCCTGCTCGATGGTCGCCTCCTTCTGGTTGGCGGTGATGACGCGCGGCGAGGAGATGATGTTCGCCTGGGTCTCCGCCTGCGCGGCCGACAGCTCGAGGTCGACGAGGAAATTGTTGCCGAGGATGCCGAGGGCGAACGAGCCGGCGGGGTTCGTGACCGGCAGGTTGACGTTGTATCGGTTGGCGGCGGTGCTCCCCGAGGGCAACGTGACTGGGAAGGGCGTCCCGGTGCCCACCCGGTTGGTGAGCCCCGAGCTGATAATCTGATCCGTGCCGAAAGCATTCCCGGTCGTCGTCACGAGCCCGTTGTTGCCGGACTTCTGGACGTTGGTGAAGCCAAAGCGCGCGCCCAGATCACGCGCAAAATCGTTATTCACGATGACGATGCGCGACTCGATGAGCACCTGGCGAACCGGGATGTCGAGCGTCGCCACCAGGCGGCGCACGTCCGCGAGCCGGTCGGCGGTGTCCTGCAGCAGCAGGGTGTTGGTGCGATCGTCGACCGCCACGCTGCCGCGCGAGGACAGCAGCGAATTGCTCTGGGTCTTGATGAGCCCCGCCATGTCCTGGGCCTTGGCATAGTTCACCTGCAGGTACTCGGAGCGCAGCGGCGCGAGCTCCTGCACGTCCTTCCTCGCGGCCAGCTCGGCCTTCTCGCGGGCGGCGAGCTCGGCCTGCGGAGCGACGATGATGACGTTGTCCTGCCTGCGCTTGTCGAGACCCTTGGTGCGCAGCACGATATCGAGCGCCTGGTCCCACGGCACGTTCTGCAGCCGCAGGGTGACATTGCCGGTCACCGAGTCGCTGACCACGATGTTCTGTCCGCTGGCATCCGCCAGCAGCTGCAGCACCGCGCGCGTTTCGATGTCCTGGAAGTTCAGCGTGAGGCGCTCGCCGCTGTATACCGGCCGCTCGTCCGGGGCGTTGGCGACCTTGCGGCGCGGCGCCACCTCTACCACGTACTGGTCGTCGGACTGGTAGGCGAGCTGCTCGTAGTCGCCGCTGGCGGTAATCGCGATGCGCGAGCCATTGCCCACCCGGGTCACGTCAAAACCGCTGATCGGCGTGCCGTAGTCGCTCGCGTCGTAGCGGCGTGTGAGGTTGGCCGGCACGCTCGCGTCGCTGAAATCAACGACTACCTGGTTGCCCACCTGGTGCAGGTTCACGTGGATGTGCGGATCGGAGAGTTTGACGATCACGCGCCCGGCGCCGTCGGTGCCGCGCCGGAAGTCGATGGAGCGCAGCTCGCGCATGCCGCCGCCGCCGCTTGCGGCCACGGCCGGGGCGGCGCCCGCGCTGACGCGCGCCGCGCTGCCGCCGAGCATGACGATGATGTTGCTGCCGTCGACCCGCGTGTCATACGGCACCAGCTTGTCGAGGTTCAGCACCAGGCGCGTGCGGTCCTTGGTCTCGGCGGCGAGTATGGTGTCGAGGCCGGAGGCGTGCACGTCGATGCGGCGCGAGGGCAGCGCCAGCGTGGTGTTCGGCAGGTCAAAGGAAATGCGCGCCGGGTTGTCGATGGTGAATGACAGCGGCTGCGGCGCGGGGCCCGACAGGCGCAGGGTGAGCTGCAGCTGCTGTCCCGGCAGGGGCTGCACTTCGATGGCTTGCAGCGCGGGTTGATCCGCGGCCCGTGCCGTCGTGCCCGCGAGCATGCCGAGTACCCCTGCGAGCACGAGCCACGGGGCCGTGCCGAGGAGGCGATTTGTCAGGCTAGACGCTTGCATTCGTGGAACTCCCTGCTGGACCTTTACTCGTTCAGGGCGAGCGCCGCGGGGCGCTCCATGTACCCGCCGAGGCTGTCCGGAACGATTTCAACCAGAGTGATTTTGGCCGGCGTGATGTCGGTGATCTTGCCTTCCGCCTGCCCCAAGTGGTTGCCGGCGCTCACGCGATGCACCAGCCCGTCCTTGGTCTGCACCAGGCCGAACATCTGCCCACTGAGGCGCAGCGTGCCGACCATCTTCAACGTGTCGAGCGAGAACTGCTCGAGGAACTCGCGATTGCGCTTGGCATCCGGACGTATGCCGCCGTACCCCGCACCCGAGCCCGGGCTGCTCGGCAGGAACGGCGAGCGCAGCTCAGCCGCCGAGTACAGGAAGGTCTCGTAGGGCTTGATCTCCGGCAGCGGCTCGACGCGCCCGCCCGGCTCCTTCTTCGTGTCCTCCACGAAGCGCGCCAGCTCGTTGTCCGCGCTCGAGCACGCCGTGAGCGCGCCGTAGCCGGCGCACGCCAGAGCCACGCCCAGCAGGCGCAGACGGGGTTGCTGTAAAAGCTTACGCATGAGTGAGTACCGCGGTCACGCCGTTCATGTGGGTCAACCCGCCGGCTTCGGGGGGCGGTGGGCGATGTCCTTGTTCTTGTCCGCCTCGCCCGCGGCGATCTCGTCCTCGTCGAGGTAGCGGTAGGTCTTCGCCGTGAGTTCGAGCGACAGCTGATCGTAGGCGTCCTTGTTGTCCGGCTTGATGTCGATGTCGTGCAGCGTAACGATGCGCGGCAGTGCCGCGATGCCGCTCACGAACTCGCCGAACTGGTGGTAGCTGCCGCTCAGGCGGATCTTGATGGGCAGCTCGGCGTAGAAATCCTTCTTCTGCTCGGGCTGGGGCTGGAACAGCTTCTCCTCGAGCCCGGCGGCCAGTCCGGTCTGCGAGATATCGACCAGCAGGCTCGGCACCTCGGTCTTGCCGGGGAGCTGGCGCAGCAGCGCGCCGAAGGAGCGCTCGATGTCTTTCAGCTGCTGCTTGTAGACCTCGAGGTTGACGGCTTTGGCGTGCTTGCCGCGGAATTCCTGGCGCAGCTGCTGTTCTTCGGCCTGGTGCCGCTGCAGCTCCGGGCGCTGCTCGTTCCAGACCAGGAAGTAGATACCCACCAGCGTCAGTGCGAGAAACGCCGCACCGACCGCGCCGGCGCGCACCGGCAGGGGCCAGCGGCCCGGATCGCGCGGATCGAGTGAGCGCAGCTCGTCGAGCAGATTCATGGCCGTGCCCCCCCGGCGCCGAGGCTCGCTTTCCTCATCTTGCTCTTGCCGCTGCCGTCCGCCGGTGCCACGGTGGTCACCTGGTCGGCGGTCAGTGTGAAGCTCGAGCCGGGCCCGGAGGCCTTGCTGGTCTGCACGACCTCGAGCTCAGGGTTACGCAGCCACTGGGAACCATCGATGTTGCGCATGAAGGAGGACACGCGGGTACTCGACTGCGCGACGCCGTCGAACTTCAGCCGCTTGTCGGTCTGTTTCACGCCGGTGAGATACACCCCCTCGGGGAGGGTGCGCACGATCTCGTCGAACACGTGCACGATCTCCGGCCGGGAGCGCTGCAGCTTCTCGATGATCTCCATGCGCGCGATGAACTTCTGCTTGGCGACCTCGAGGTTGTTGATCTCCTCGATCTGCTTGTCGAGCGTCTTGATCTCGACGCGCAGCTGCTGGTTGCGGTGCTCCTGCGACTCGATCATCGAGCCGTACAGCAGGTAGGCGGCGAACGATGCGACGCCGGCAGCGAGCGCCGCCACACCGAGCGCCACCAGGAACGCGAGCTTGCGCTCCTTGCGCTGGCCTTCACGCCAGGGAAGCAGGTTTATTCGCGGCATATCAGTCAAAACTCCGCAATGCGAGCCCGCAGGCTGTCAGCAGCGCCGTGGCATCGCGCTGCACCGCCTGCGCCTTGGCGCGCGAGGACAGTTTCATCTGCCCGAGCGGGTCGCCCCTCTCGGCAGAAATACCCACGCGGCTGGAGATCACCTCCGCCACTCCCGGGATGTTGGCGCAGCCGCCGCACACCAGGATCTTTTCCGGCTGCTCGCGCCCGGAGCCGGACGCGAGGTAGAACTGCAGTGAGCGGCTCACCTGTTGGGTCATGTCGTCGATGAACGGGTCGAGCACTTCCGACTGGTAGTTACCGGGCAGGCCGCCTTCCTTCTTGGCGCGTCCCGCCTCCTCCATCGCCAGCCCGTAGGTGCGCATGATCTCCTCGGTGAGCTGCTGCCCGCCGAAGGCGAAGTCGCGCGTGTACACCACCTTCAGATTGCGCAGCACACTGAAAGTGGTGCTGCTCGCGCCGAAGTCCACCACCGCGATGGTGCGATCGATGCCGCCATCGGGCATCTGGTGCGTCATGAGCTTGCAGGCGTTCTCGAGCGCGAAGGCCTCCACGTCCACGATCTTGGCGGTGAGGCCCGCGGCCCTGACCGCCGCCTGGCGCTGCTCGACGTTCTCGCTGCGCGTGGCGACCAGCAGCACGTCGTTGGAGTCGGGATCCCTCTCGTTGGGTCCCAACACCTCGAAGTCGTAGCTCACCTCATCCATCGGAAACGGGATGTACTGGTCGGCCTGCATCTCGACCTGCGCCTCGAGGTCGCCGCTGCGCAGTGCGCGCGGCATCTGGATCACCTTGGTGATCGCGGCATCGCCGGAAATTGCCACCGCCACCTCGCTGCTCTTGGCGCCGGCGCGCTTCACCGCGCGGCGGATCGCCTCCCCGACTGCCTCGGCATCCACGATCGCTTTCTCGTTGATGGCGTTCTGGGGGGTTGGCTCGGCGGCATAGGCCTCGACGCGGTATTGGCCACCCCCCACGGAGAGCTCGATGAGCTTCACCGAGGAGGTGGTTATGTCAAGTCCCAGGAGCGGGCGGTATTTGCGCTGTAGCAGGAACATTTTTCTTTCCTTTTCAGGTCATTGCGCCTGAAAATGACCGCCCCGAATCAAAGCCAGGAACACTATATATCAGCGCACTGTTAAATTGAACGTGAGCAGCCTCACGGATCCGCACGCTCGCAGCGCACGGGGTGCACGGACTGCCGAGGCCGTCACGCGCGAGCGCGTCGGCGGCACCGGGGATCAACGAATGGTGCGTCGTCTTGTCCAAGCCTTCTGGAGACGGAAAAGCTTCGCGCACGGGGTGGCAGGCGCCTGCTCAGGATCGGTCGCTCGAACCGCACTCGCGCATCCCGTGGCCGGTCGCGGCGGAGTACGTTAACGTTCGAACGGCAACCCCGCTGTCGTAGGCACATGCGTCCCGTAGACCGGAGGCTTTGCGTCCCCACCTTTCGGTGAGTTTGCCCTTTACGTCGCCGGCTACTATGCATAGCCCCCGTGGGCAGCGCAAGGAGACAAGGAGACAGAGTTGGTTTCTGTGAAATGGAATTACATTCGCGTTGCGACCCTCATCGCCGGCAGTGTGACGCTGATCACACTTCTGGGCGCCTACGCGCTGGCCTGCAGTTATATCTACCTGCTCCCCTCGCTGCCGTCGACGGATTCGATGCGCAACGTCGAGTTGCAGGTGCCCCTGCGCGTCTACACGCGCAGCGGCGCCCTCATCGCGCAGATCGGCGAGCAGCGCCGTATCCCGGTCGGCTACGACCAGATCCCCGATCTGCTCAAGCACGCGTTTCTCGCCGCCGAGGACGAGCGCTTCTTCGAGCACCACGGCATCGACTACCTCGGCGTGGTGCGTGCGGTGCTCATCGATTTTCTCTCCGGCGACAAGACCCAGGGCGCCAGCACCATCACCATGCAGGCCGCCCGCAACATGTTCCTCAACCTCGACAAGACCTATCGGCGCAAGCTGCAGGAGACCTTCGTCACCTACCGCATGGAGCACGAGTTCACCAAGCAGGAGATCTTCGGGCTGTACATGAACGTGATCTTCTTCGGACAGCGCGCCTACGGCGTGGCGGCCGCTGCCGAGGCCTTCTTCGGCAAGTCCCTCGACAAGCTTGATGTAGCCGAGGCCGCCACCATCGCCGGGATTCCCAAGGCGCCCTCGCATTACAACCCGATCGTCGATCCGCAGCTCGCCACCTCGCGCCGCACCTACGTGCTGCGGCGCATGCGCGAGCTGGGATACATCGATGCCGCCACCGCCGAGGCCGCCAACAAGGAGCCGATGCAGGCGCGCGCGCACGCGCCGCTCTATGACGTCGAGGCGCCCTACGTCGCGGAGATGGCGCGCCTCGAGCTGCGCCAGCGCTTCGGCGCGAACGCCGAGACCGCCGGCTACCGCGTTTACACCACCATCGACGGGCGGCTGCAGGCGAGCGCCAATCGCGCCGTGCGCGTCGGACTCATCGAGTACGACCGTCGCCACGGCTGGCGCGGGCCCGCCGGGCACGTGGACCTGCCGGCGCACGGCGAGCCGGACTACGACGACCTGGTGGACGAGTACGCCGCGATCGGCAACCTGTCGCCGGCGATCGTGGTGTCGGTCGCCGACAAGAGCGCCCGCGCGTATGTGAAGACCCTGGGACCGGTGCAGATCGAGTGGGACGGGCTGTCGTGGGCGCGCAAGCAGCAGCGCAACGAAACGCTCGGGCCGGCGCCCAAGGATGCCGGCCAGGTGCTCGAGCGCGGCGACGTCATTTACGTGGTGGCCGATGAAGCCGGGCACGCGCAGCTCGGGCAGCTGCCGGAAGCGCAGAGCGCGCTGGTGGCGCTCGATCCCAACGACGGCAGCATCGTCGCGCTGGTGGGCGGCTTCGACTACTTCACCAACAAGTACAACCGCGTTACCCAGGCGCGGCGCCTGCCCGGTTCCGGATTCAAGCCGTTCCTGTACTCGGCGGCGCTCGACAACGGCTTCACGCCGGCGAGCCTGCTGCTCGATGCGCCGATCGTCCTCGACGGCAGCGGGAGCGAAGAGGCCTGGCGGCCCGAGAACTCCACCCGCGAGTTCGGCGGCCCGACGCGCCTGCGCGAAGCGCTGGTGCGCTCGCGCAACCTGGTTTCGATCCGCATCCTCAAGGAACTGGGGATCGGCACCGCGATCGACTACATGGCGCGCTTCGGCTTCGATGCGCGCAGCATGCCGCACGATCTCACGCTCGCGCTCGGCACCCTGGACGCGACCCCCCTGGATGTCGCGGCCGGCTATGCGGTGTTCGCGAACGGCGGCTATCGCGTGGGGCCGTACTTCATCGACCGCATCGAGGAGGCCTCCGGCCAGGTGGTGTGGCGCGCCGCGCCGCGCATGGTGTGTACGCAGTGCGATGAGGGCGAGGCGCAGTCCCCGGGGGCGGAGGCGCTGCGGGTCTCCGATCCGGCGCGCGGCGAGCCCGCACCGCTGCCGGCGGCCGAGGCGGCGCCGCGCGTCATCAGCGCCCAGAACGCCTACCTCATGGCCGACATGATGTCGGATGTCATCAAGCGCGGCACCGGGCGGCGCGCCCTGGTGCTCGGGCGCAGCGACATTGCCGGCAAGACCGGCACCACCAACGAGGCCCGCGACACCTGGTTCAACGGCTTCACCCGCAATCTCGTGGCCACCGTGTGGGTGGGCTTCGACCAGGAGCGTCCGCTCGGGGAGAGCGAGGAAGGCGCGCGCACCGCGCTGCCGATCTGGATCCAGTTCATGCGCGAAGCGCTGCGCGGCGTCCCGGAGCAGCACCGCACGATGCCCGACGGCCTGGTCACCTTGCGGATCTCACCCGAGACCGGCACGCTGGTCAGTGCCGAGAATCCTGACGGCGTGCCGGAGATTTTCATGGCCAACCACCTGCCCGACTCAGGAGCGACGGCGCAAAGCCCGGAACAGGCGAGCAGCGAGCCGATCTTCTGAAGCCACGATGAGAGTCAAGCGACACGTGACGCGCGGCGAGCACCTGCGGCGCGCGCTGGCGCAGGAAGCCGCGCGCCTCATGGCCGAGCACGGCATCCGCGATTTCCTGGTGGCCAAGCGCAAGGCCGCCGAACGCTTCGGGGTGGTGGACGGCGCCGCCATGCTGCCGAAGAACCGTGAGATCGAGAGCGCGCTGGCCGAGTATCAGCGCCTGTTCGGCGGCGCCTCGCACCTCGAGGCGCTGCACGCCCAGCGCCACGCGGCACTCTCGGCCATGCGTTACCTGCGCGAGTTCGAGCCCCGTCTGGTGGGCGCGGTGCTCTCGGGCACCGCCACCCTGCACACCGAGGTGCAGCTGCACCTGTTCGCCGACCGGGCCGAATCGGTCGCGCTGAAGCTGCTCGATGCAGGCATCCCGCACGAGGTGACCGAGAAGCGCGTCAAGCTCAACGCCGAGCGGGTGCGGCCCTTTCCGGGCGTGCGCTTTGAGATGGACGATCAGCCGATCGAGGCGACGGTGTTCCCGACCGACGGTATCCGCCAGGCGCCGGTCAGTCCGGTGGACGGGCGGCCCATGCGGCGCGCGAATGCTTTCGAGGTCGAGGCCCTGCTGCAGCAGCCCTGAGGCGCTCGTGAACTGGCCGGCGCGACGCGCGCCGTTGCGCTCCTCAGGCGCGCCGGGCGATCTCGAGGTAGTCGCGACGCGTCGCACCGGTGTACAGCTGGCGCGGCCGGCCGATGCGCATGCCGGGGTCGGAGATCATCTCCTGCCAGTGTGCCACCCAGCCCACGGTGCGCGCGATCGCGAACATCACCGTGAACATCGAGCGCGGAATGCCGATGGCGCTGTAGATGACACCGGAGTAGAAATCGACGTTCGGGTACAGCTTGCGCGACACGAAGTAGTCGTCCTTGAGCGCGATTTCCTCCAGGCGCAGCGCCAGCTCGAACAGCGGACTGTCGGTACGCCCGAGCCGCGCCAGCACCTTGTGGCACATCGCGCGAATGATCTTGGCGCGCGGATCGAAGTTCTTGTAGACGCGATGACCGAAGCCCATGAGGCGGAAGTGGCTCGACTTGTCCTTCGCCATCGCCAGGTACTTGGGGATGTGGTCGACGCTGCCGATCTGCTCGAGCATCGACAGCACCGCCTCGTTGGCGCCCCCGTGCGCCGGCCCCCACAGCGCCGAGACGCCCGCCGAGATCGCCGCGTACGGATTGGCGCCGGTGCTGCCGGCGAGGCGCACGGTCGAGGTGCTGGCGTTCTGCTCGTGATCGGCGTGCAGGATGAACAGCAGGTCGAGTGCCTCGGAGGCGATCGGATCGAGCTTGTAGGGCTCGCACGGCACGGCAAACAGCATGTGCAGCACGTTGGCGGCGTAGTCGAGGTCGTTGCGCGGGTAGATGAACGGCTGCCCGAGGGAGTGCTTGTGCGCAGCGGCGGCGATGGTGGGGAGCTTGGCGATGATGCGGTGCGAGAAGATCTCGCGGTGGCGCGGGTTATGGATGTCCATCGTGTCGTGATAGAACGCCGACATCGACGCCACCACCGCCGACACCATCGCCATGGGATGCGCGTCGTGGTGAAAGCCGTTAAAGAAGCGCAGCAACGTCTCATTGAGCATGGTGTGATAACGGATGTTGCCGGTGAACTCCTCGAGCTGCTTTGGCGTGGGCAGCTCCCCGAGCAGCAGCAGGTACGCGACCTCCATGAAAGAGCTCTTTTCCGCGAGCTGCTCGATCGGGTAGCCGCGATACAGCAGCACGCCCGCGTCGCCGTCGATGTAGGTGATGCGGCTCTCGGTCGCGGCGGTCGCGCCGAAGCCCGGATCGTAGGTAAACACATCGAGGTCTTTGTGCAGACCTGCGATGTCCAGCGCCGCCGGCCCGATGGTGCCGGTGCGCACCGGCAGCTGGCTGCTGCGCCCGGTGGCGCCATCCGTGAGCTCGAATGTTGTTTCCGTCTTGCCGCTCATTTCCACAGCCGCGTTTTTCCGTGTGGGCGTTGCCGACGCGCGCCTTGCGCCGCGGCGCCACGAACGCGGGGGAGAGTTACATGGTCCGTGCGCCGAATCAAGGCGCGGCCTACTCGCCGGTAGGGGCGGGGCGGCGCCTCGAGGGACTGCACGGCCTTCGGGCGTGTTACTGCACCACCTTGATAAAATCGCCGGGCCTGGGCTCACCCTTGGGATACAGACCGTTCAGCAGCCGCAGCTCTTCCTGCTTGAACTTCTCGACCGGCATGTCCTTGGCGTAGTCCTCGATCTTCGTCTGCCCGGTGGCCTGGATGATTTTCAGCCGGTAGGGCTCGGCGAGCGGATATTCCGCGGGTTTCATGTCGCGCATCGTCTCGATGGACGACATGAACACCCCGTCATCGAGCGGCGCGCCGCCCTCGCTCGAGCGGCTCGCAGCGCCGAACAAGAACGCCTGGGTGCCGCGATACAGCACCGCCCAGCGCACCGGACCCTCCCCGCCATCGAGGGGCGAGCCCGAGCGGGTGATGACGGCATAGCCCTCCATGCCGTTGACCGCCAGCGCATCGCCGCGGGCGATCGATGCGCCGCGGAGCTTCTGCAGCAGGAACTCGCGCGGCGACTTCTTTTCCGGGCGCTTCTCCAGCGTCACCTGCATCAGCGACTCTTTCTTCTTCTTGATCAGCAGCCGGTCGCGCTCGTTCTGCACCTTCCAGCCCCGCGGGAAGGCCATCGTGAGCTTCATGCCGGCGTGATAGAAACGGTTGTCGCGCACGATACCCTGCTCGCGCGAGGAGCCGAAGGGCAGCCCATCGATCGCCTTGAGATAGTCGTCGCGGTTCTCGATCCAGCCGCCGCGCGGCGCGGTGGTGATGTTGGCCGCACCGAGCGTCGCCTGCACGATGCGCTCATCGGGCGCGGGGTGATCGGAGAACACGCCGTGGTAGATGTTGGGATCGCGGCCCTCATCCTTGGCGCGCGTGAGCTCGAAGTTCTCCTGCGCCTTGAACACCTTCATGGCGTTGCCCATCGCTTCCGGCCGATAGCCGCTGCGGGCGGCGTACTCGAGCCCCAGGCGGTCGGCCTCCGACTCCTGGTCGCGGCCGTAGCCCTGCATCCAGGCGGTGGCGCCGAGGTCGGCCATTTCCGCCAGCGCCGCATTGCCGGTCAGGATGGCCGTCGCCAGCGCGCCCGTCCCGAGCAGCACGCCGCGCGCCTGGCTGCGCGCCGGATGGCGCGCGACGTCGTGACCGATCTCATGCCCGAGCACGGCCGCGAGCTCGGCTTCGGAAGTCAGGTACGGCAGCAGTCCGCGGTGGATGTAGACGTAGCCGCCGCCGATGGTGAAGGCGTTCAGCGAATCATCATCGAGCACGAAGAACTTGAAATCCCAGTCCGCGATCGGCGTGTTGCGCGCGACGCGCGTGCCGACCATCTGCACATAGTCCTGCAGCGCCTGGTCCTGGTACAGGCCGTAGAACTTCACGATCTCCTGGTGGATGCGCCGCGAGTTCTCCTGCTCGCCTTTCACGGTGGTGAAGACGACGTGGTGTGTCCCGCTTTCCGGGTTGGTGGCGCAGCTCCCCGCAGCGAGCGCGGCGGCGCAGGTTACGGCGGCGGCGAGGTTGCGGCGCATGACGCGACTCCCCTTCGGTCCCAGGCCAGCTTGAGGCGGGTGCTGCGTAGATCGATGGTCGGGCGTCGAAGTTCCGCGCGCCGAAGCCCTGGCAGGATCGGCCGCGCGAGTTACTTGGAGCCGCCCGCGGCGGCGGCGTACTTCTTGCGGAACTTGTCCACGCGGCCCGCGGTGTCGACGATCTTCTGCTTGCCGGTATAGAAAGGATGGCAGTTCGAGCACACCTCGACCTGCAGATCATGTCCGAGCGTCGAACTGGTCTTGAACGTGTTGCCGCACGTGCAGGTGACGGTGATCTCTTTGTACTCGGGATGTATGGCGGCTTTCATGTGCGTGCTCACGGTGTTTCGGAAAACGCTCCCCCCGTCAATGGGGCGTCAGGCACACAAATAAAGGGGCGCGGGAGTTTAGCGACAGTGTCGCGCGTCCTCAAGCTTCTTGAACAACCCCGCCGTTCGCGAACGTTCCTTATCCACAGAAGCTGTGGACAACTCTGTGGACGGGGCCCTCCGCGAGGCCGCGATTACGCAGTCAGATTGCATATTTGTTACCTTGATCAAAAAATGAGCATTCCTTTTTAACCTGTTTTCTCAATGAGTTACGGACATCTTGTCCAGCGGCTTGGCGGGTTTACCCTGTAATTGACTCATTCTCCGACAAGGCCCCCGGGGGCTGTGAATAAAGACCCGGGAGCGCCTGCCCGGGCGCCGGAAACGCCGATTGACAACGCAGAAGCATCAGGCAATTTCGGACTTTCCGCCATGAATCCGAGCAGTACGTCGTTGAGGAATCGCAGCCCCAGCTCGCTCGGCCGGTAGCCCGTCGCGGTGCGCACCATCAGGCCCCGCGCGATCGCGGCATCCAGCGGCGCCGCAATCTCCCGCCAGGCAAGCCCGGTGCGCCGCCCGAACGTGTCCGCATCGAATCCGCCCGTCAGGCGCAGCGCGTTCAGCATGAATTCGAACGGCAGCTCGCGCGCCGGAATCACGCGGCGTGTGAGCTCAGCGTCGCAGGCGGCCAGATAGCGCCGCGGCTCGCGCGGCTGCACGGTGCGCACGACCTGGCCAGCCTGCGGGAACGTCAGCTTGCCGTGCGCACCCGCGCCGATGCCGAGATAGTCGCCGAAAGTCCAGTAGTTGAGGTTGTGGCGGCATTGCCGCCCGGCGCGCGCGTACGCCGACACCTCGTACTGTGCGAAGCCCGCCGCCTCGAGGAGCGCGGCGCACTCAGCGAGCATCGCCGCGGCGGTGTCATCGTCCGGCAGCGGCGGCGGCTGCGCCGCAAACACCGTACCCGGCTCGAGCGTGAGCTGGTAATGCGAGAGGTGCGCGGGCGCGACGCTGAGCGCCTCCTGCACGTCACGCACCGCGGCCGGCAGGTCCTGTCCCGGCAGCGCGTACATCAGGTCGAGATTGAAATTGGCCAGGCCGGCAGCGTGCAACTCGGCGGCCGCGCGGCGCGTCTCGGCAGGCGAATGAATGCGCCCCAGGGCGGTGAGCCTCTCCTGATCGAAGCTCTGCGCGCCGAGCGATACGCGCGTCACACCGGCCGCCCGGTATTCCCGAAACGCGCCGCGTTCGATTGTCCCGGGGTTCGCCTCCAGAGTCACCTCGAGGTGCGCCGCGAGGGTAAGCTCGGCGCGCGCCGCGGTGAGCAACTCGCCGATCGCCTGCGGCGCAAACAGGCTCGGCGTGCCGCCACCGAGAAAGATGCTGTGCACTTCGCGCCCGGCGACCTGCGGCGCCTGTGCCTCGAGATCGCGTATCAGCCGCTGCAGGTACGGGCCGTGCGGCAGCTCGCCGTTCAAGGTGTAGGAGTTGAAATCGCAGTACGGGCATTTGCGCACGCACCAGGGAAAGTGCACGTAAAGCGACAGCGGCGGAGCCAGGAGACGGGACATGACGCTACCATAACGCCGCGGGCGTCTGTCATACGAGATAGTTTCGGCCTTCAGCACAGAAGTTAAGGATGGCTGCCGTAACCGAGACCGTGCAAGTCACCTGCATCAACAAGACAGACAGGTTCGACTCGCACGAGCGTATCCATAGCATCGGCGGTGCAAGCTGGAAGATGAGCCAGCAGCAGGCAATTGCCTCGATCGAAGCCGGCAGCTACCAATTCTACGTGCAGGCTGGCGGCCGCAGCGTCTGGGTAATCATTGCGGTCAGTGAAGGCGGGCACAAGTACCTGAAGACTCAGGCAGACGGCCAGCAACCTGACAATCTTCTCAGCCTGCCTGAATGCCCTTGAATCGTCGCACCGGGCGCAGCCGCAGCGCCTGGGTCCGGCGCCGCCAAGGTAAGGGCCCGCCGGCTACTCCGCGTTCTGCACCTGTTCGCGCATCTGCTCGATCAGGACCTTCATGTCCACGGCGCTGCGCGTGGCCTCCAGATCCTGGGACTTCGAAGACAGGGTGTTGGCTTCGCGGTTGAGCTCCTGCATGAGGAAGTCGAGGCGGCGGCCGGCGGGCTCGCTGGCGCCAATGACGCGGCGCACTTCGCTGATGTGGCCCGCGAGGCGCTCGAGCTCCTCGTCCACGTCGAGCCGCTGCAGCAGCAGCGCCAGCTCCTGCTCGAGCCGCTCCGGGTCGACACTCGCGGCGAGCTCCGCAAGCCGTTCGTTGAGGCGCGTGCGCATCCGCGCCTGCACCTCCGGGAGCCGCGCGCGCACGCCCACCAGCAGCGCCTCGAGTGCGGTGCAGCGCTGCTCGAGCAGCTCGCGCAGCCGCGCCCCTTCGCGCGCGCGCGCCGCGATCAGCTCCTCGAGCGTCGCGCCGAACACGGCATACGCCGCCGCCAGCAGCTGCTCGCCGCTGCCGCCGTCCTCGCGCAGCACCCCCGGCCAGCGCAACACGTCCAGGGCGTTCACCGCGGCGGCGGGCTCGCGCAGCGTGCGCGCCACGATGTGCACGACGGCCAGCACGCGCTCGAGCGCCACCGGATCCACCTCGAGCGCACTGCCCGCGCCCTGCGGGCGCCGATAGGTGAGGGTGCAATCGACCTTGCCGCGGCGCAGCTGACGCGTGAGACGCGCGCGCAGCTCCCCTTCGGCCGCACGCAGCTCGTCCGGCAGGCGAAAGCCCGCTTCCAGGAAGCGGTGATTCACGCTGCGCAGCTCACACACGAGCGTGCCCCACTCTCCGCTGGTTTCCCGGCGCGCGAAGCCGGTCATGCTCGCGATCATGTCCCGTTGATCCGCCTGGCAGTCCCGCGAACTACAGGCAGCGCGCGAGCGTGCGCGTGCTTAAGTCGCCTCGCTACGCCCGTTCACCGCACAGGTGATATAAAGCATCGATAAGTCTAACAGATGCATGGAATTCTTCTTGCGGGTCGAATACGCGGACATCAGCCTGCTCGGCGGGCGCGAGGAGAACCAGGACCGGGTGGCAGCCGCCGTGGCGGAGCACGCCGCCCTGCTGGTGGTGGTCGACGGCATGGGCGGACACGCCCACGGCGCACGCGCGGCTCAGGTCACGCAGCAGGTGGTCGTGGAAGCCTTCTGGCACGCGCCGCAACCGCTGTTCGATCCGCTGGGGTTTCTGCACATGACGCTCGGGCGCGCGCACGACGAGGTGGTGAAGCTCGGCGTGCAGCTGCCGCTCGAGCAGCGGCCGCGCGCCACCTGTGCCGTGTGCCTCATCCAGCAGCACGCCAGCTGGTGGGCGCACGTCGGCGACAGCCGCCTGTATCACGTGCGGCACGGCGCGCTGGTGGCGCGCAGCCGCGATCACAGTCACGTGGAGCTGCTGCTGCGCGAGGGGCTCATCAGCGCCGAGCAGGCGCAGAACCACCCGATGCGCAACTTCGTCGAATGTTGCCTCGGCGGGGACCCGATCCTGCCGGACATGTCGCTGACGCGGCGCCGCCCGCTCGAGCCGAACGACGTGCTGCTGGCGTGCACCGACGGGCTGTGGGGGCCGCTCACCGACACCGAGATCGCGGCCGAGCTCGGCACGCCCGGGGAGCTGCGCGCAAAGCTGCAGGCGCTCGGCACGCGCGCCGTGCAGCGCGCCGGCGCCGGCAGCGACAACACTTCAGCGGCCGCGCTGTGCTGGCTCGGCGACTAGGAACGCACTCATGAGCAGACCCTCCGGACGCGCCCCCGATGAGCTGCGGCGCGTAAGCTTCATGCGCCGTCACGCCAGGCACGCCGAAGGCTCGGTGCTGGTGGAGTACGGCGACACGCAGGTGCTGTGCACCGCCAGCGTCGAGGACACGGTGCCGCCGTTCCTGCGCGGCAAGGGCCAGGGCTGGATCACCGCCGAGTACGGCATGTTGCCGCGCGCCACGCATACGCGCACGGCGCGCGAGGCGGCCCGCGGCAAGCAGAGCGGGCGCACCCAGGAGATCCAGCGCCTCATCGGCCGCTCGCTGCGAGCGGTCGCGGACCTCAAGGCACTCGGGGATCGCACCGTCACCATCGACTGCGACGTGCTACAGGCCGACGGCGGCACGCGCACTGCCGCCGTCACCGGCGGCTTCGTAGCGCTCGCCGAGGCCTGCGAGCAGCTGGTGCAGCGCCGCCTCATCGCCGCGAGCCCGCTGCACGGGCAGGTGGCGGCGGTGTCGGTCGGCATCGTCGGCGGCGTCCCGGTGCTCGATCTCGACTACGCCGAAGACTCGCAGGCGGAAACCGACATGAACGTGGTCATGAACAATGGCGGCGCGTTCGTGGAGATCCAGGGGACCGCCGAGGGCCACGCGTTCCGCCGCCACGAGCTCGATGCGCTGCTGAATCTCGCGGCGCACGGCATCGGCGAGCTGTTCGCGCTGCAGGCTCAGGCGCTCAAGGGGCCGTGACGCGCGTCGTTCTCGCCAGCAGCAATCCCGGCAAGCTGCGCGAGCTGGCGGCGCTGCTCGCGTCGTTTCGCTTCGAGCTCGTACCGCAGAGTGAGTTCGGGATCCACCCCGCCACCGAGAGCGGCACGACCTTCATCGAGAACGCCCTGCTGAAGGCGCGCCATGCCGCGCGCCACGCCCGCCTGCCCGCGCTGGCGGACGATTCCGGGATCGAGGTGGAGGCGCTCGGCGGCCGCCCCGGGGTGTGGTCGGCGCGCTTTGCCGGCGAGGGCGCGAGTGAGGAGGCGAACCTGCGACTGCTGCTCGCGGAACTCGCGGGCGTGCCGGAAGGCTGGCGCCAGGCACGCTACCAGTGCGTCATCGTCTGGGTGCGCAGCGTCGCGGACCAGGCGCCACTCATTGCGCACGGCACCTGGGAGGGACGGATCGCGCATGCGGCCCGCGGGCAGGGCGGCTTCGGCTACGACCCGGTATTCATCCCCCTGGGCGAGCAGCGCAGCGCAGCCGAAATGACGCCCGCCGAGAAGAATGCCGTCAGCCACCGCGGCCAGGCGCTGAGGGCTCTCTTCGCGATGCTCGGGTCGGCCAGCTATATTTCCGCCCCATGAAGCACGGCAGACTGTTCGTCATCGCCGCCCCCTCCGGTGCGGGCAAGACCTCGCTGGTCGAGGCGCTGCTGGCGAGCGAGCCGGGCCTGCGCCTGTCGGTCTCGCACACCACGCGCAAGCGGCGCCCGACCGAGCAGGACGGGCGCGAATACCACTTCGTCCCGGTGCCGCAATTTGAGCGCCTGGCGGCGCGCGGGGAGTTCCTGGAGCACGCGCGGGTGTTCGACAACTCCTACGGCACCGCGCGCGGCTTCGTCGCAGAACAGCTGCGGCAGGGACACGACGTGATCCTGGAAATCGACTGGCAGGGCGCGCAGCAGGTGCGCGCACGCATGCCGCAGTGCGTGAGCATATTCATTCTGCCGCCCTCGCGCCGCGCGCTCGCCGAACGGCTGGCGCGGCGCGCGACCGACTCCGCGGAGATCATCGCGCGGCGCCTGCGCGATGCCGCGGCCGACATGTCCCACTACCGCGAGTTCGACTACGTCATCGTCAACGACGACTTCGCACAGGCGCTCAGCGACCTGCGGCGCATCGTTGCCGGACGCGGCGAGGATCTGACCAGCGCGCGGCCGGAACTGGCGGCGTTGCTCGGCGAACTGCTGGCGCCGGCGTAGACGCGGCGCGCTCGCCTGCGGTCGCCGCAGCGGCGGCCCTTTGATACAGTGCCCGCCACCGCGATGGCCAGCGATACTGAGTGGCAAGCCTGGGGAGAGAAGGATCCGTACTTCGGGGTTCTGACCGATGAGCGCTATCGCCGCGGCAAGCTCACCGCGGAATCGCTCGAGGAGTTCTTCCGCACCGGCAGGAGCCATATCGAGGAAATTCTCGCCGCCTGCCGCCGCCACTGCGGTGAGCTTTCTACGCGACGATCCCTCGACTTTGGCTGCGGCGTCGGCCGGCTGCTGATCCCGCTGGCCGAAGTCTCCGAGGTCTGCGTCGGTGTCGATATCGCCGCCGCGATGCTGCGGGAAGCAGCGCTCAACTGCGCCCGATACAACCTTCACCACGTGCGCCTGGCCCGGACCCTGGAGGAGATCGACCCGGGAGACGGCGCTGGCTTCAGCTTCGTTCACTCGCACATGGTCCTGCAACACCTCGATCCGCAACGGGGCTTAAGCATCATCGCGGCGCTGCTGTCGCGCCTGGACAGCGGCGGAGTCGCGGCGCTGCACCTGACCTATGCGCACAGCAAGCACCGCGCAAATCAGGGCGTGCGGCCGCGCGCCTCACGCGTGGCGCGCTTCCTGAGCCGTCCGCTGGCGCGAATCCGCCGCCGGATCACCCGCGCCGATCCACAGATGCTGATGTACGCCTACGACCTGAACCGGGTGCTGTTCCTGGCGCAGGACTGCGGCGTACGCAGCGGCGGCCTGCAATTCACCGATCACGCCGGGCACCTCGGCGTCATCCTGTTCCTGAGGAAGTACCCCGCCGCACTGGCCTGACGCACGGCTCTTGCCTTATACTGAAAGGCCCTGCGCCCTCAAGCGACCCCATGGCCCGAATCACCGTAGAAGACTGTCTGGACAACGTCGACAACCTGTTCCAGCTGGTGCTGTTGGCGGCGCAACGCGCGCGCCGGCTCGCCAACGGAGCCGAGCCGACGCTGCCTCTGGAGAACGACAAGCCGACCGTGCTCGCGCTGCGCGAGATCGCCGCCGGCAACGTGACCGCGGAGATGCTGCGCGAGCCGGAGCCGCTGCCGGAGGCCGTGGCGCCCGCGGCCGACAACCAGTCCAGCTTCCGCGCTCCGCAGTTCGGCCTCGGAGACTGACGGGTAAGCGTTAACCCATGGACTATGCGTCTTCGCTCCTGGGACTGCTGCCCGGCGGAAGACGCACTCCGGGACTGAAGGAACTGCTGGCCTCCGTCGGCACTTACCTGCCGCCCGAGCAGGTCGCGCGCATCCGCGAGGCGGCCGAGTTCGGCACCTCGGCGCACCGCGGGCAGAAACGCCTCTCGGGAGAGCCGTTCATCGCGCACCCGGTGGCGGCCGCGGCCATCCTCGCGGATCTGCGCCTGGACGCCGACACCATCGTGGCGGCGATCCTGCACGACGTCATCGAAGACACCCCGACGCCCAAGGATCAGCTGGCGGCGCGGTTCGGCGCGGACGTGGCCGAGCTGGTCGACGGCGTCACCAAGCTCGACCAGATCAAGTTCAAGAGCCGCGAGGAGGCGCAGGCGGAGTCGTTCCGCAAGATGCTGCTGGCGATGGTGCGCGACCTGCGCGTCATCCTGGTGAAGCTCGCCGACCGCATGCACAACATGCGCACCATCGGCGCCATGGCGCCGGCGCGGCGCCGGGCGATCGCCCGCGAGACGCTCGAGATCTACGCGCCGATCGCCGAACGGCTCGGGCTCTACAACATCAAGCTCGAGCTCGAGGACCTGGGGTTCGAGGCGCTGTATCCGCGCCGTTACCAGGTGCTGGAGCACGCGCTGCGCCGCGCGCGCGGCAACCAGAAGGAATTTCTCAAGAAGATCGAGAAGCAGCTGAACGCCGGGCTCCTGAAGAGCAACATTCAGGCGCAGGTGGTGGCGCGCGAGAAGCACCTGTACAGCATCTACAGCAAGATGCGCCGCAAGCGCGCCATTCTCAACGAGATCGTGGACGTCTACGGCATCCGCATTGTGGTCGATAGCCCCGACACCTGCTACCGCGCGCTCGGCGCCGTGCACTCGGTGTTCAAGCCCATGCCGGCACGCTTCAAGGACTACATCGCCATCCCGCGGGTGAACGGCTACCAGTCGCTGCACACCACCCTGTTCGGCCCCAACGGGGTGCCGATCGAGGTGCAGATCCGCACCGGCGACATGCACCGCGTGGCCGAGGCGGGCATTGCCGCGCACTGGAAGTACAAGACCGGCGGTGACGCCGACTCCACGCAGCGCGAGCGCACGCGCGAGTGGCTGTCGAATCTCGTGTCGCTGCAGGAAGCCGGCTCGTCAGAGGAATTCCTCGAGAGCGTCAAGGTCGACCTGTTCCCCGACAAGGTGTACGTGTTCACGCCCAAGGGGCAGATCCTGCGTCTGCCGTCAGGTGCCACGGTGGTGGATTTCGCCTACGCGGTGCACACCGACGTCGGCAACCGCTGCGTGGCCGCCAAGCTCGACCGGCGTCTCACGCCGCTGCGCACCGTGCTGCGCAACGGCCAGACGGTCGAGATCATCACCGCCAAGGGCGCGACCCCCAACCCCTCGTGGGTCAACTTCGTGGCGACGGCGAAGGCGCGCAGCGCCATCCGCCACTACCTCAAGGGTCTGCGGCGCACGGAAGCGATCGCGCTCGGCGCGAAGCTCCTGACGCAGGCGCTGGCGGAATTCGGCGTGTCGCTCGAAGAAGTCTTGCCCGAGGTGCAGCGCGCCGCGCTGGGCGAGCTCGGCATGAAGGATCTCGACGAGCTGTACGAGAAGCTCGGGATGGGCGAGCGCCTGGCGCCGCTGGTCGCGCGCCGCCTCCTGCCGAGCGCCGCGGCGGCGAACAGCCCGGGCGGACTTGCGCCGCTGGCGATCGCCGGCACCGAGGGCCTGCTGGTGAGCTACGCCCGCTGCTGCTTCCCCATTCCGTACGACCCGATCTTCGCGTTCCTGTCGGCGGGCCGCGGCGTGGTGATCCACCGCGAGAACTGCGTCAACGTCGAGGACTACCGCAAGCATCCGGAGAACTGGCTGCCGGTCAGCTGGCAGACCGCTCCGGATCGTCTGTTCTCTTCCGAGATCCGCGTCTACGTGGTGAACCGCACCGGCGTGCTGGCCGCGGTCGCCGCGGCGATCGCCAGCACGGAAACCAACATCGACCACGTGTCGATCGACGAGCAGGACAGCGACACCGCGGTGCTGACTTTCGAGCTGCGGGTGCGCGACCGCCGGCATCTGGCGCGCCTGGTGCGCGTCATCCGCCGCATGGCCGACGTCACGCGCGTGACACGCACCATTGCCGCGCGCGCACGCCCGGAGCACGCGCTCGACGGCGAAGTCGACAGCGACAGCGGCGGGTGAATGCCGCGCAGCTAAGGAGGACGAACGATGAGCCGTCAGAGCATTCACACCGAGCGCGCCCCGCAGGCGATCGGCACCTACTCGCAGGCGGTACGCGCCAGCGACACCGTCTACCTGTCCGGCCAGGTGCCGCTCGATCCGGCGACCATGCAGCTGGTGAGCGGCGACATCGAGGTGCAGATCCGCCGCGTATTCGAAAACCTCAAGGCGGTGGCGGAAGCCGCCGGTGGCTCCCTCGCCCACACGGTTAAGATGAACGTCTACCTCACCGACCTGGCGCACTTCGGCAAGGTGAACGAGATCATGGCGATTTACTGCAGCAAGCCCTACCCGGCGCGCGCGGTGGTCGGCGTCGCCCAGCTGCCGCGTGGCGCGCAGGTCGAGATCGAGTGCGTCCTGCACCTGGACTGAGCCGCAGGTATCCCGCCGCCGCCGCCGGCCCTTCCCCGGGGGAGCACGCCGAGCAGCGCCCGGTGACCGCGCTGCGCGGGGTGGGCGCGGCGCTCGCCGCGCGCCTCGCGCGCCTCGGCGTGACGCGCGTGTCCGATCTGCTGTTCGTGCTGCCGTTGCGCTACGAGGACCGCACGCGGGTGTCGGCTATCGGCTCGCTCCTGCCGGGGGTGCGGGCGGCGGTGGAAGGCGAAGTCCAGCTCACCGAGATCGCCTACCGCGGCCGCCGCCAGCTCCTGTGCCGGATCTCCGACGGCTCGGGGATGCTGACCCTGAGGTTCTTCCATTTCTCGGCGAGCCAGAGCCAGGGCCTGGCGCGGGGCACGCGGCTGCGCTGCTTCGGCGAGGTGCGCCGCGGCGCACTCGGGCTCGAGATGGTGCACCCGGAATACCGCCGCCTCGGCGGGGAAGCCGCGCCGCTCGAAGACACGCTCACGCCGATTTATCCGCTGACCGAGGGCGTGCCCCAGGGCCGGCTGCGCGCCCTCATCGGCGAGTCGCTGCGCGAGCTGGAGCAAGCGGTGCTGCGCGACTGGCTGCCCCCGCGGGCCGTCCTGCCGCCGGGCCTGCCCTCGCTCCGGGAAGCGCTCCACTACCTGCACCGGCCGCCGCGCGAGGCGCAGCTCGCCGAGCTTGCCGCCGGCCGTCACCCGGCGCAGCGGCGACTCGCGTTCGAGGAACTGCTGGCGCACCACCTGACGCTCAGGCTGAGGAAACGCGCGCTGAAGACCGACCCCGCCTGGGCGCTGGCGGATGGCGAGGGGCTCGCGCGCCGGTTCCTGGAGGCGCTGCCGTTCACCCTCACGCGCGCCCAGTCGCGCGCGCTCGCCGATGCGCACGAGGATCTCGCCACCAGCGTGCCGATGGTGCGGCTGCTGCAGGGTGATGTCGGCTGCGGCAAGACCGTGGTGGCCGCGGCCGCCGCCGCGCGTGCCGCCGGCAGCGGGCTGCAGGCGGCCCTGATGGCGCCCACGGAGCTGCTGGCCGAGCAGCACTGGCGCACGTTGCGCGACTGGTTTGCACCGCTCGGCGAGACCGTCGCCCTGGTGTCGGGTGGGCAGACGCTGCGCGCACGACGCAGCGCGCTCCGGGGAATCGCCGGCGGGGAGGTGCGCGTGGTGGTCGGCACGCATGCGCTGTTCCAGGAGGGCATCGATTTTGCCGCCCTGGCGCTGGTCATCGTCGACGAGCAGCACCGCTTCGGCGTGCAGCAGCGTCTCAAGCTCTCGGAAAAGGGACAGAAGCAGGGGCGCCTGCCGCACCAGCTGATCATGACGGCGACGCCCATTCCGCGCACGCTCGCCATGACCGCCTACGCCGATCTGGATATCTCCGTCATCGACGAGCTGCCGCCGGGGCGCACGCCGGTGCGCACGGTCGTGGTGCCGGAAGAGCGGCGCGGCGAGGTCGTGGCGCGCATCGCGCGAGCCTGCCGCGCCGGGCGGCAGGCGTACTGGGTCTGTCCGCTGATCGGCGAATCGGACGAATTGCGCGCGCAGGCCGCCGAAGAGACCGCCGCGCGCCTGGGCGAGGCGCTTCCGGGCGTGCGCGTGGGGCTGGTGCACGGGCGCATGCCGGGCGCCGCCAAGGATCACGCCATGCAAGCGTTCCAGGCGGGCGGGATCCAGCTGCTCATCGCCACCACCGTCATCGAAGTGGGGGTGGACGTGCCCAACGCGACCCTCATGGTGATCGACAACGCCGAGCGCATGGGACTTGCGCAGTTGCATCAGCTGCGCGGGCGCGTCGGCCGCGGCTCGCAGGCGAGCACCTGCGTGCTGCTGTACCGCGCGCCGCTGTCGGCGCTGGCGCGCGAGCGCCTCAGGGTGATCCGCGAGAGCAGCGATGGCTTCGAGATCGCGCGCCGCGACCTCGAGCTGCGTGGACCCGGGGAGCTCCTCGGCACGCGTCAGACGGGACTGGCGCAGCTGCGGGTCGCCGATCTGATGCGCGATGCGGACCTCTTGCCGCGCGTGCAGCAGACCGCCGAGCTGCTGCTGGCATCGTACCCGGACAACATCGCCGCGCTCGCCGCGCGCTGGATCGGCACGGGCGAGCGCTACGGCCGGGTGGGCTGAGGGCGATTCTGGTCTGCGTTCAGATCGGCTATTGTGCCGCAACCCACAGCCCATCCTAGGAAGTGCGCGCGCCGTGAGTCGCCGCAACCTGTCCTCCAACGCGGCGATCGCGGTCCTCTCCATCATCTTCTTAACCTGGGGCGGCCTCACCAGCCTCAACGACGTGCTGATTCCGCATCTGAAGGCGGTGTTCGAGATGAACTACGCGCGCACGATGCTGATCCAGTTCACCTTCTTCAGCACCTACCTGGTGATGTCGCTACCCGCGGGACGTGTCATGGCGCGCGTCGGTTACCGGCCAAGCATGGTGATCGGGCTGATCATCGCGGCCCTCGGCGCACTGGCGTTCTATCCGGCGGCCAGGGTGCCCTCGTATCCGCTGTTCCTGCTGGCGCTGTTCGTGCTCGCCAGCGGCATCACGCTGCTGCAGGTCTCGGCAAACCCGTACATCAGCCTGCTGGGCGAACCACGCGGCGCCTCCAGCCGGCTCACGCTGGCGCAGGCGCTGAATTCGCTCGGTCACACTCTCTCGCCGGCCCTGATCGGACCGCTGATCCTCTCGGTCGCCGTGCTCGGCAGCGCCGAACTCGCGCAGCTGCCGGCAGCGCGGCAGGAGGCCTATCGCATCGCGCAGGCCGAATCGGTGCAGCTGCCGTATCTCGCCATCGCCGGCGGCTTGTTGCTGCTGGCGAGCTGTGTGTACCTGTTCCGCCTGCCGCCGCTGACCGAAGCCACCGAACAGGCCGATCCGCACCGCCACACGTTCGCCGAGGCGCTGCGGCACCGGCATCTGCGCCTGGGCGTGATCGCCATTTTCGTTTACGTCGGCGCCGAAGTGACCATCGGCAGCTTCCTGATCAGTTACATCGCCTCTCCGCGCATCGGCAACATCGATGCCGGCAGCGCCGCGCACTATGTTTCGTACTACTGGGGCGCCGCGATGACCGGGCGCTTCATCGGCGCGGCGTTGCTGCGCCGGATCGCGCCGCGCTTGCTGTTGGGTGTGTTCGCGCTGGTTGCGATGGCATTGCTGGCGACCACCATCGTCAGCAGCGGCGCGCTGGCGATGTGGAGTGTGATCGGCATCGGGCTGTTCAACTCCATCATGTTCCCGACCCTCTTCACCCTTGGCATCGAAGGCCTGGGGCCGATGACACCCAAGGCCTCAAGCCTGCTGGTGATGGCGATCGTCGGCGGCGCGGTGATCCCGCTGCTGCAGGGGTTGCTCGCGGACCGCATCGGCGTGCAGCTCGCTTTTCTGCTGCCGCTGCTGTGCTACGCCTACATCGCCTGGTATGCGCTGCAGGGATCGCGGCAGCGTGCGCTGGCGCCATGTTGAAGCCATCGCACCCGCGCGCCGCTCTGGCCGCATCGATGCTGGTCAGCGCGCTGCCCTTCGCGGCCGCAGCACCTCAGGGCCCTGCACCGGTCACGGAAGCCGTCGACGACGCCGCCGCCGCGCGCCTGGCCGAACGCGTGCGGGCGGAGTTCCTGCATGCCTGGAGCGGTTACCGCCGGTACGCCTGGGGGCACGATGCGCTCCGGCCGCTCAGCCGGACCCCGCGCGACTGGTACCGGCAGTCGCTGCTGATGACGCCGGTCGATGCGCTCGACACCATGATCCTGATGGGGCTGGAGGAGCAGGCCCGCGAGACGCGCGAACTGATCGCGACCGGGCTGTCGTTCGATCAGGACACGGACGTCAAGCATTTCGAGATCGTGATCCGGCTGCTCGGTGGCCTGCTGTCGGGCTACCAGTTGAGCGGCGATGAGCGGCTGCTGAAGCTCGCCGAGGACCTCGGCACGCGCCTGTTGCCGGCGTTCGCCTCACCGACCGGCCTGCCCTACGTGTACGTCAACCTGCGCAGCGGCAAAACGCACGGCGACGACAGCAATCCCGCCGAAGCCGGCACCCTGCTGCTCGAGTACGGCACCCTGAGCAAGCTCAGCGGCAAGCCGGTGTTCTACGAGCGCGCCAAGCGCGCGCTGGTGGAAACCTACCGGCGCCGCTCCCGGCTCGACCTGGTGGGCGAACGCTTCGACGTCACCACCGGCCGGTGGACCAGCACCCGCAGCCACGTCGGCGCGCGCATCGACTCCTACTACGAATACCTGTGGAAGTGCTGGCGCCTGTTCGCTGACCCGCAATGCCTGGCGATGTGGAAGCGCAGCAGTGCCGCCGCCAACCGCTACTATCCCGAGGAAGTGGACGGCGCGCTGTGGTACGGCCAGGTCGAGATGTCCACGGGCCGGCGCACCGGCAGCGAGTATGGGGCGCTCGAGGCGTTCTATCCGGGTCTGCTCGCGTACAGCGGCGACCTCGAACGGGCGCGGCGTCTGCAGGCCTCATCGTTCGCAATGTGGAACCTGCACGGCATCGAGCCCCAGGCTTACGATTACCGCCGGCGCCGGATCACTCAGCCCGGTTATGCGCTGCGACCCGAGATCGTGGAATCGACCTGGTACCTGTACCGCCTCACCGGTGAGGCGCAATACCGCGCGATGGGCAGGAAGCTGTTCGAGGATTTCGTGCGCTATTGCCGCACCGAGACCGCTTACGCCGCACTCGCCGACGTGACCACCAAGGCGCAGGCCGACGACATGGAGAGCTTTGTCATGGCCGAGACCTTCAAGTATTTCTACCTGCTGTTCGCCCCGCCCGCGACGCTCGATCCGCGGCAGGTCGTGCTCAACACCGAAGCCCATCCGCTGCGGCGCACCTGGCCGGCGAAGTAGACTTGAGCGCACATGAGCCCGTTCATTCCCGACGGACCAGTCCCAGGATGACCAGCGCCTCGCGGCCCCTCACCCCGGCGGCGCAGATCGCGGAGGCGCCGCTGTCGTACCGCCTGGCACGGCGCGTGACCGAGTACGCCCGGCTGATGCGACTCGACCGCCCGGTCGGCACCTGGCTGCTGCTGTGGCCGGCGCTGTGGGCGCTGTGGATCGCCGGCGCCGGCCGTCCGCGCCCGCAGGTGCTGCTGGTGTTCGTGCTGGGCGTGGTGGTGATGCGCGCCGCGGGCTGCGTGATCAACGACTTTCTCGACCGCGACATCGACCCGCACGTGCAGCGCACGCGCGACCGGCCGCTCGCGGCACGGCGCGTCTCTCCGTTCGAGGCGCTGTTGCTGTTTGCGCTGCTGCTCGCGCTGGCGCTGTACCTGGTGACGCGCCTCAACCTGCTCACCGTGAAGCTCGCGTGTATCGGCGCGCTGCTCACCGTATCGTATCCGCTCCTCAAGCGCTTCTTCCCCATGCCGCAGCTGTACCTCGGCATCTCCTTCGGCGGCTGGAGCGTGCCGATGGCGTTCGCGGCCCAGAGCGAGGCGCTGCCGCGCGTCGCGTGGGTGCTGTACATCGCCGCGGTCATCTGGGCGTCCATGTACGACACCCTCTACGCCATGGTCGATCGCGAGGACGACCTGAAGATCGGCGTCAAGTCGAGCGCCATCCTGTTCGCCGACATGGACCGCCTGCTGATCGGCGTGATGCAGGCGATGATGCTGTGCGCGCTGCTGCTGGTCGGGCGCACCCTGCAGTTCGGACGCCCCTATCAGGCGGCTCTGGCCGCGGCGGGCGTGCTGTTCCTGTGGCAGCAATGGCTCATACGCAAGCGCGAACCCGCCGCCTGCCTGCGCGCCTTTCTCAACAATCAGTTCGTGGGCCTGGTGGTGTTCGTCGGCATCCAGCTGCAGTACCTGTACGCCGACTGAAGCGCTGCGCGCCGCATCACCACTTTTTCTTCAACCCCACGTAGATGCCGTGCGGCATGACCGACAGCACCAGCGGCGTGCCGCTGCGGGCGTGCGCGAAATAGCCCGCGCCGGTGCCGAGCACGAAGCCGGCGATCACGTCCGACTGCCAGTGCGCGCGGACCTTCATGCGGGCGATCGCGTCGTACACCGGCAGCAGCTCCAGCGCGTAGACCGCCGGGTGCTCCCGGCCGTACTCGAGCACCAGGGGCGTCACGACGGCGCTGGTGGTGGTGACCTCGCCGCTGGGAAAACTCTGGTTGCCGCCGCCCTTGAACCATTGGTTGGGGTCGGAAGTCCGGTCCGGGCGCTCCCGCGAGAACACCCGCTTCAACACCTCCGAGGACACCCCGCCGATGACCGTCGCATCGATCGACTGCCACAGCGTGCGCCCGAAGCGCTCTTCACCGCCCTCCCAGAGCGCGCCGCCCACCTCGCCCACCAGCAGCACCGCGATCAGCGCGTTCTGGTTGGAGCGCGCCCAGATGCCGCTGTTGTCGTAGCTCAGTCGATGGTCGATCCCCAGCGGACCACCGCCGGCGCGAGCGGGAGACGCCGCCCCCAGCACCCCGAGCAGCAGCGCGACGGCGGCGGACAACACGGTGCGGCAGCGGATCGGCACGGGTAAGCTCCGGGGAACAGGGGTGTCGGCTCGTACATTATGAGTCTTTACAAGAATCAATCGTTCCGCGCGCGCCTCGGCTTCGCACTGCAGGGACTCGCGCACGCCGTGCGCGCGGAGCGCAGCCTGCAGGTGCAGCTGGTGGCTTTCGCAGCCGCGCTGGCTGCGCTCGGTATTTTGCGCCCGAGCGCGCTGTGGTGGGCGCTGGTGCTGCTGGCGAGCGCGGTGGTGATTGCGGCCGAGCTCATCAACACCGCGATCGAGGGGCTCGCCGATGGGCTGCACCCGCACGATCACCCTGCTATTCGCATCGCGAAGGATTGCGCGGCCGCCGGCGTGCTCATCGCATCGCTCGGGGCGCTCGCCGTCGCGCTCGCCCTGGTCCTGCACCAGCTGGGCCGCTGAGGACGATGGCGAACACGGTCAACTGGGGAGCGCATGCGTTCCACGTCCTGTCCATGGAAGCGGACTGGAACGACGAAGCGGGCGTCTACATCTTCGCGGGTATCCAGGCTGATGCCTTGTGGCATGCCTATTACGTCGGCACCACTGACAGCTTCAAGACCCGGCTTCAGAACCATGAGCAATGGGTCCCGGCCTGCCGGCTGGGGGCCAGCCACGTCCATGCGATGGTGGTTCCGCTGCCGGCCACCCGGGAGCTGATCGAGCAGGAGCTGATTGCGACCTATCGGCCGTACCTGAACACGCAGCCCGGCTGGTCTGCGCCGGTGAGCACAGAATAACCAATTGTCGACTCATGATAGTGCATCTCGTTGACATGAGCAGGCGCGCTCGGGCATCGTCCTGCACCGCATGAGTCAGGTAAGGCACGACTGGAGGCTGGCCGAGGTGCAGGCGCTGTTCGCGCTGCCGTTCACGGACCTGATCCTGCGCGCCCAGCGATTGCACCGCGCGCATCATGAACCCAACACCGTGCAGATGAGCACGCTGCTGTCCATCAAGACCGGCGCCTGCCCCGAGGACTGCGCTTACTGCCCGCAGAGCGTGCGTTACGACACCGGGCTGGCCGCGGAAGCGCTGCTGGAGGTCGCGGCGGTGCGCGAGCATGCCGCGCGCGCCAAGGCGGCGGGCGCGACGCGCTTCTGCATGGGTGCGGCCTACCGCTCCCCCAAGGCTCGCGACCTGCAGGTGATCGTGCAGATGGTCCGCGAGGTGCACGCACTCGGGCTCGAGAGCTGCGCCACCCTCGGGATGCTCACCCCCGCCCAGGCAGCGCAGCTCAAGGCGGCCGGCCTCGACTACTACAACCACAACCTCGACACCTCGGCCGAGTACTACGCTGAGATCATCACCACGCGCTGCTACCAGGACCGGCTCGACACGCTCGCTGCGGTGCGCGCGGCGGGACTCAAGGTGTGTTGCGGCGGCATTGTCGGCATGGGCGAGTCGCCCACCGATCGCGCCGAGCTGCTGCGCACGCTGGCGAATCTGCCCTCGCATCCCGAGAGCGTGCCGATCAACCAGCTCGTGAAGGTCCCCGGCACTCCGCTCGCGGGCGCCGCCGACCTGGACCCGTTCGATTTCGTGCGCACCATCGCGGTCGCGCGGGTGCTGATGCCGCGCGCCCACGTGCGCCTGTCGGCCGGGCGCGAGGGCATGAGCGATGAGCTGCAGGCGCTGTGCTTTCTCGCCGGGGCGAACTCCATCTTCTACGGCGAGAAGCTGCTCACCACCGGCAACCCCGACGTCGAGCGCGACCGGCGGCTGTTCGAGCGGCTGATCGAACTCGAGGCCGCGCGCGAACTGACCGGGCGCTCCACCTTCCGGCTCTCCGGGCTTTAAGCATGGGCCGGCGCGCCAAGGCTGAAATCGCCCTCGCCGTCGAGCTCGCCGATCTGCCGCCGGAATTGCGCTGGCGCGAATGGATGGGCCGCGTCGAGGCGGTGATTTTTGCTTGGTCCGAACCCGTCCCGCGCGACGTGCTGGCCCGCATGGAGCGGCGCGGC
>Ga0209626_1000045_pt1 | contig 35158 bp, 29 predicted proteins | sample JacPinW_OM1H0_M2_FD_187962 | JGI IMG/M metagenome (GOLD analysis project Ga0209626, IMG submission 187962) | Forest soil microbial communities from Algoma, Ontario, Canada - Jack Pine, Ontario site 1_JW_OM1H0_M2 (SPAdes) (version 2) | ecosystem: Environmental > Terrestrial > Soil > Boreal... | reverse complement strand
CACCGCGGTGCAGGCGCAGATCGGCGCGGACTTCGCCGGCGGCTCGGTCGATGGGTATTACGCCAAGAAGAAGGACGCCATCGCCACCGCCGCAATGAGTGCCGCCCAGGTGGGGGATCTGGCCACGATCTGCACCACCTCCGTGACCCCGCCGGTTAACCCGAGCGGAGCGCAGTGCTACTCCAGCAGCAACTCGCTTGCCGCCACGATCTCCGATAACACCACCTACGGAATCATGGCCGCCTACACCGTAGGCACGGTGAGAATCTCGGGAGGCTATGAGCACATCGCCTTCAATAACCCCGACACGCCCCTCGCGAGGGGCTCGCTCACCATCGGCGGCTACGTGCTCGCCTTCACCAACAATGCCGCCTTCAACAACCAGAAGACCCTGCAGGTGTTCTGGGCGGGGGCGAAGATCGGCCTGAGCCCCTCGCTGGACCTGCTGGCAGCCTTCTACGGCTACAAGCAGAACAGCTTCGCCACCGGCGCTAAGGCGGGTTGCTCCGACACCTCCAGCGGCGGCTGCAGCGGCACCGAGAATGCCTTCTCGGTAGTGCTCGATTATCGCTTCAGCAAGCGCTTCGACGGCTATTTCGGCACCTTCTACACCGGGGTGAAGGATGGACTGGCGAACGGCTTCGAGTTCAACACCTCCACGGTGAGCACCACCGCGGGTATCCGCTTCAAGTTCTAGAACCCGCCAACGCACAGCGAACCGCGGTCTCACGGCCTGAGTTCTTCGGGCGCTGAGACCGCGGGATGCCATCTGAACGGAGGCTCTCACGATGAACGATGCACAGCGAACGCGCAGCGAATGGAGCTGGTGGTACCTGCTGTTTCTCGTCCAGTTCATCGCCGTGCTCTGGCCGCCCTTCTACAACACAGCCGAGCCTTATTGGATGGGCGTTCCATTCTTCTACTGGTATCAGCTGCTGTGGGTCCTCATCAGCGCCGTCATCACTGCGGTGATCTATCTGGCCACTGAGAAGTAGCCTGGCGTCGCCCTGCGCCGATCTGACGACAGAGAACTAAGACAAACCAGGGGAATGTCATGCAGGACGTGAACTGGGTTGCGCTCACGATCTTCGTGCTGCTGTTTGCCTTCATCACCTGGTTGGGCTTCGCCGCCGCGCGCTGGCGCCGGGGCGATCTCGACTTGCTGCACGAGTGGGGACTGGGCGGAAGGCGCTTCGGCACCGTGATCACCTGGTTCCTGGTGGGTGGTGATGTCTACACCGCTTACACCTTCATCGCGGTTCCGGCGCTCGCGTTCGGGGCGGGCGCGGTGGCGTTTTTCGCGGTGCCCTACACCATCGTCATCTATCCCATCCTGTTCCTGGTGTTTCCCCGCCTCTGGTATGTGTGTCACAAGCGCGGCTACATCACGGCGGGCGATTTCGTACGCGGACGCTTCGGCAACCGCTGGCTGGCGCTGGCGATAACCATCACCGGCATCGTTGCGACGATGCCTTACATCGCCCTGCAGTTGGTCGGCATCCAGGTGGTGGTCGGCGCACTGGGCATCTCCGGAACGGGCCTGGCCGTCGACCTGCCTCTCATCATTGCCTTCGCGGTGCTCGCGGCCTTCACCTATTCGAGCGGTCTGCGCGCGCCGGCATCGATCGCGATCGTCAAGGACATTCTGATTTACATCACCGCCTTCGCCGCGGTCATCGTCATCCCGATCGAGCTCGGCGGCTTTGGGAAGATCTTCGCAGCGGTGCCGCCGCAGAAGCTGTTGTTGGCGGTTCCCGGACCCCATACCACCGGTGCCTACGGCTCCTACGCGACACTGGCGCTGGGCTCGGCGCTGGCGCTGTTCCTATATCCCCACACTCTTACCGCTATCATGAGTGCCAGCAGCGGCCGCGCCATCCGCCGCAACGCCGCCCTGTTGCCCGGCTACACCTTCATGCTGGGCCTGCTCGCCCTGCTCGGCTTCTTCGCGCTCGCCGCCGGGGTCAAGGAGCTTCCGGAATTCGCAGCCGGCTTCAAGCAGTTCGGCAACAACTTCGCGGTGCCGGCGTTGTTGCTCCACGGTTTCCCGTCCTGGTTCGTCGGTATCGCGTTCGCGGCGATTGGTATCGGCGCCCTGGTGCCGGCGGCCATCATGTCGATCGCTGCGGCGAACCTCTACACGCGCAACATTCACCGCGAGTTCATCAACAAGAATCCGACCGACAAGCAGGAAGCCCAGATGGCGAAATGGGTGTCGCTGATCGTCAAGTTGGGGGCGCTCGTTTTCATCCTGTTCGTGCCGACAAAGTATGCGATTGAGCTGCAACTGCTGGGCGGGATCTGGATCATCCAGACGCTGCCCACCGTGATGCTGGGTGTCTATACCCGCTGGTTCAACTCCTGGGCGTTGCTCCTCGGTTGGGCCGTCGGCACCTATGCCGGCACCGCGATGGCCATCGCCGCGGAGCTCAAGCCCGCCTACCCGCTCGCCTTCGGCGGCTACACCTTCCCAGGCTACACCGCCTTCTACACCCTCATTCTCAACCTGGTGCTGGCGGCCGTGCTGACCCCGGTGTTCAATGCGATGGGGGCGCGCAAGGTGGACGAAACCGTCGCGGCGGATTATCAAAGCTGAGGCAGTCTACTTTTCGCTCATAAACCAAACGAATCGAAGGGGAATACTATGCCCGGGCAGATCCCACAAGACTTCCGCCGTGTAGTGGTCGCCGCCGCCGTAGGCAACGTCATTGAATGGTACGACTTCTACATCTTCGGTAGTTTGGCCGCGGTCCTGTCGGTCAAGTTCTTCGACAAAACCAACCCGGTGGCGGCGCTGCTGAGCACGATTGCCCTGTTTACCGCCGGCTTCCTGATTCGCCCATTGGGCGCCTTTTTGTTCGGATATCTGGGTGACCGGGTGGGCCGCAAATACACCTTTATCGTGACTCTGACCGGAATGGGCTTGGGCACCGCCGCCATCGGCCTGATACCCACCTACGCCTCCATCGGCGTTGCCGCTGCCTTTATCCTGTTCGGCCTGAGAATCATCCAGGGGCTGTGCCTGGGCGGGGAATACGGCGGCGCGATCACGTACGTCGCCGAGCACGTTTCGGACGAGCGCCGGGGATACTACACCGGCTGGCTGCAGACGTCCCCGACGCTGGGCATCGTGGTTTCCCTCGCGGTGATCGTGGGTACCCGGACCTACCTGGGAAACGACGCTTTCAACGCATGGGGCTGGCGGATTCCGTTCCTCATCTCTTTCCTGCTGGTGATTATGGCGGTCTACATCCGGCTGCAACTGGGGGAAACTCCGGTTTTCACGGCGATGAAGGCCAAGGGCGGGATGGTACAGAATCCGTGGAAAGAGGCGTTCCTGAGCCCCAACATCAAATTCATTCTGGTGGCTATCGTGGTTCTGCTCGGTCAGGGCGTCGTGTGGTACAGCGGCCAGTTCTGGGCCCTCTACTTCCTGCAGACGGTGAAAAAGCTCGACGTACTGACCTCCAGCAGCATCGTCGGCGCTGCGCTGCTCATCGCCTCGCCGACGTTGATTCTGTTCGGATGGCTCTCCGATAACATCGGCCGCAAGCCGGTCATTCTCGGGGGAATGTTCCTGGCGGCCCTGACGTATTACCCGCTGTATGCGTGGCTGGGTGAAGTCACCAACCCCGGCGCGGTCAACTATCCGACCGCCATCTTCATCATATTCATCCTGGTGTCCTACGTCGGCATGGTGTACGGCCCGGTCGGGGCGTTCCTGGCAGAGTATTTCCCAAGCCGAATCCGCTACACGTCCGTTTCCGTGCCCTACCACATCGGCAACGGTTGGGGCGGGGGCTTGGTGCCCTTCATCACTTCGGCGGCATTTCTGTCGACCGGCAGCGTGGGCCGTGCCTTGATCTACCCCATCGCGGTGCCGGCGGTGTGTTTCATCATCTGCCTGTTTGTGATGCCGGAAACGCGCCACAATCGTATTTGGGGTCCCGAGAAGGCCCCTGCTGCTGTCGGCTCGTGAAGGCTGCGGTCGCGATGAGGCCGCGACACGCCCGCACCGCGACGACTAGCCCGGAGCGCTGAAGTCTGGCCGGGCGCCCGGTATCGCCGGGCACCCGGGTGTGGTGCCGCGAATCTCGTGGAGCACGCTGGCGAGGCAGGCGGCGAGCTCCGCGGCTGCCAGGGGCTTCATGAGCACCGCCTGTGCACCGGCTGCCTGCGCTTGCGCCTGCAGGTCCGGTCCGCCATAGCCGCTCATCAGAATGACCGGCAATGCCGGCTGCAGCCGCCGCAGCTCGCGCACCAGCTCCGGCCCGGTCATGTCGGGCATGATCACATCGCTCACCACGGCATCGAAACGCTCGGGAGCCGCGCGAAACACCCTGAGGGCCTCGAGTGCGCCGAGGCATCCCACCGGCTCGTAGCCGAGCGAGGCCAGCACTTCCTCCGCGAGGCGCACCAGGCCCTCCTCGTCATCGACCACCAGAATCGCCTCGCCGTTGCCGGGCGCGACCGCCACGGGAGCCGGCTCCTGCGCGGGTTGGCCCGCGGCGAGCGGCAGGAACGCGCTGAAGGTCGTCCCGCTCCCCGGGTGGCTGTCGACCTGCAATGCCGCGGCATGGTCGAGGACGATGCCGTGCACCAGGGACAGACCAAGGCCCGTGCCCGCGCCCACGGGCTTGGTGGTAAAAAACGGATCGAAGATCCGCTCGACCTGGGCGGTGGTCATGCCCAGCCCGGAATCGATGACGTCGACGCGCGCGTAGCGAGCCCGCAGCAGGTGGCCCACCGTGCAGTCGCGTTCCGCGTCCACTTCGACCGCTGCGGCACGAATGACAACGCGGCCGGATTCGCTGACCGCCTGCACCGCGTTGGTCACGAGGTTGGCGAGCATCTGGTGCAACTGCGCCGCGTCTCCCGCGACCACGATGGGTTCGGAGGGAACCTCGACGGCCACCGTGACCCCTGCGGGGAGCGCTGCGCAGGTGAGGCTCCTCACCTCGGCGATGATCTTCTGCAGCGCCACCGGCGCGCTGCTGCCCATCCCTGGGCGGCTGAACGCCAGGATGCGGGCGACCAGGTCGCGCGCGCGTTTGGCGGCGACGACAATGTTGTCGAGGTAGCGGCGCAGCGGGCTTCCGGCCTCCGTGTGCTTGATCGCAAGCTCGCCGTAGCCGAGCACGGCGCCCAGCATGTTGTTGAAATCGTGGGCGATGCCGCCGGCCAGCGTCCCGAGCGCCTCGAGCTTCTGCGACTGATGCAGTTGAGCCGTGACGCGCTCGTGGCGCTCCAGCTGGCGCAGAAAGGCAATCAGCAGGATTGCCGCGAGGGTCGTGATGACGAAAGTCCGCGCCACATTTTTCCACGCCTTCGCGCGCCAGATGCCCAGAATCTCGTGCTCGGCGCGGCCTGCGGCGAGGACCGCCGGATACCCCGGCACGCGCCGCAGACTGACGCGCGCGCGCCCGAGCACCGGATGCTGCAGCGTCATATGCCGCGCCTCGGCGTTGCCGAGCGCAGCCAGGGCGCCGAGCCACGGCGACGGCGCCGACTCGACGTAGCCATGCTCGCGGCTCACGAGGGTCACGCCATCGGCGCGCAACAGCTCGATGCTGCTGCCGGCCCCCAGATCCAATGCATGGTAGAAGCGGCGGATATAACCGATGTCCACGGACGCTGCGGCGATGCCACGAAATCCCGGTCCGCCGAGCCGTCGGCTCAGAACGAACGTCGGGTCACCGGTCACCCGGCTGATGAACGGCTCGCTTACGTACAGTCCCAGGTTCGGCTGGTCGCGCTGCGCGATGAAATACGAGCGGTCGCTCAAGTCCGGATTGGCGCTGCCGGCGGGCGCGGAACTCAGGTGCAGCTGCCTGGCCGGATCGAACAGGAACAGGTTTCGCACCTGGGGCACACCGCTCATGTGACGGCGCAGCAGGTCCGGGATCCCGGCGCGCCCGTTGAACGCGGGGAATGCATCCGGGTCGAGCAGTGCCGCCTGCTGCAGGATCAGGTCGGTCGCCTGCAATGCGCGGGCGGCCTGTTCCGCCAGTGCCCCGGCCACATTGTCGTGCTGGCGTTCGGCCATGAGGAGCGTTGCGTCGCGATCCTGCAGCGTATCGAACAGCGCCGACAGCCACACGGCCCCGCACGTGGCCACCACGAATACCACCAGGCGCACTCGCAGCGTCGGGCCGCGCGTGCGCTCGCGGCGCGCCACGCCCGTCAGTGCGGAGGCGCGGACGATATTCCCGCCCGATCTGCCTGGAGGCCGAGTGCTGTCCATAGATCGTCGCGCGTGAAGGGCTTTGCCAGGACGCGGGTCACTCCCAGTCTTCGGGCCATGGCATCATTCGCCATGTCCCGCGGGGAAAACCGGCCGGAGGCCGCCACGATCGCGGCGTGCGGGTAGGCCCGCCGCCAGAACATAAGGATCGCATGAGCCTGCTGCTGAGATGCCACGTCGATGAGTACTGCATCGATGTCTGCCGGAGCGGCCGTGACGCTATCCCGACAGACGGCCTGCACGCCGCCCTCCTCGAGCCACTCGCGGATGAGATCCCGGTGAAGCCTATCACGCTCGACGATGAGCACACGCATCATGGATGGCCGCGGTGGTGAAGGAGGCGCCGGCTCCGCACGTGCTGGTGGTCGACGACGACATTGCGGTGCGTCAGCTCGTCAGCGAGTACCTTGCGCAGAACGATTTTCGGGTGTCGGAGGCGGCGAGCGGCGCGCAACTGATGGGCGCGTTTCGTGCCCAGGTCGTGGATCTGGTGCTGCTGGATCTGCGGCTGCCTGGCGAGGACGGCATGCAGCTGTTGCGCCAACTGCGTGCCGAATCGCAGCTGCCGGTCATTATCCTGACCGGCCGCGCCGAGGAAGCCGACCGCGTCATGGGCCTGGAGCTGGGCGCCGACGACTACCTCACCAAGCCCTTCAGTCCGCGCGAGCTGCTGGCTCGGATCCGCACCGTTCTGCGGCGTACGCACGCCGGCCAGGAGATCCATGGCGCCCCGGTGTGCCGCGCCTACCGCCTTCCGGGGTGGGAACTGAACCTGCGCACGCGCAAGCTGAGCGCGCGCGACGGCCGCGAAGTCGCGCTCAGTAACGGCGAATTCAACCTGCTCGCCGCGCTGCTGGCGACCGCCAATCGCGTGGTAACCCGCGACCAGCTGATCGAGATGAGCCGCCGCTACGACAACGAGGTCTACGACCGCGCCATCGACGTGCAGATCCTGAGGCTGCGGCGCAAGATCGAGAGCAACCCGGCGCAGCCGCAGATCATCGTCACCGAGCGCGGCGCGGGCTATCGCGTCGGCGTCGTGGTCGAAGCCGTGTACTGAGCGCTCGCCTGCCACGCCCGGCACTTTGCGTGCCGCGCGTCGCGTGGCGCTTGCAACGCCGATTTCACCTGTAACCGAAACGCTCCGCCGCGTAATCACCAGCCGCTCGCGCTGCGCTACCCTGTAAGACGGATGTGGATCGTCAGGCTGGCGCTCAGGCGCCCGTACACCTTCATCGTGCTCGCCATCGTGATCATGCTGCTCGGCATGTTCGCGATCTGGCGCACGCCGACCGACATCTTCCCCAACATCAGGATCCCGGTGGTGGCCGCGGTGTGGAAGTACACCGGCCTGTCGCCCGAGGAGATGGCGACCCGCATGGTCCTGGGGACCGAGCGCAACGCGCAGACCACGGTCAACGACGTCGAACATACCGAGTCGCAGTCCCTGAGCGGTACTTCGGTGGTGAAGTACTTCTTCCAGCCCAACGTCAACGAAGAGCTGTCGTTCGCGCAGATCACTGCCGTTTCGCAGACCAATCTGCGCTCCGCGCCGCCCGGCACCACGCCGCCTTTCATCCTCGCCTATAACGCTTCCTCGGTCCCGATCCTGCAGCTCGCCTTATCGAGCGAGAACCTCTCGGAAGCCCAGCTGTTCGATCTCGGCAACAACATCATCCGCACCGGACTCTCCACCGTGGCAGGCGCGTCCATGCCCTACCCTTACGGCGGCCTGCAGCGCCAGGTGCAGGTCGATCTGGACCCCGACGCGCTGCGCGCCCAGGGTCTGTCGGGGAATGATGTGACCGCCGCCATCGGCACGCAGAACTCGATCCTGCCGGCGGGCACCGAGAAGATCGGCGCGCGGGAGTACTTCGTCTCGGTCAATTCCAACCCCAGGACGGTGGCGGAACTCAACGACCTGCCGGTCACCACGCGCAATGGCAGCGTGATCTACGTGCGCGACGTGGCGCATGTGCGCGACGGCTACCCGCCGCAGACCAACATCGTGCGCCGCGACGGCCGTCGCGGGGTGCTGTTGAGCGTGCTCAAGACCGGCAGCGCCTCGACGCTCGACATCATCCGCAGCATCAAGCAACGCCTGCCGCGGATCCGCGACGCGCTGCCGGCGGGCTTCAACGTCGACCTGGTGGGCGACCAGTCGCTGTTCGTGCGCGCTGCCGTCTCCGGCGTGGTGCGCGAGGCGGTGATCGCCGCGGCGTTGACGGCTCTCATGATCCTGCTGTTCCTGGGGAGCTGGCGCAGCACCCTCATCATCGCCGTGTCCATCCCGTTGTCGATCCTCGCCTCCATCATCTGCCTGTCGGCGCTCGGCGAGACCATCAACATCATGACCCTCGGGGGGCTGGCCCTCGCCGTCGGCATCCTGGTCGATGACGCCACTGTCACCATCGAGAACATCAACTGGCACCTCGAGCATGGCGAGGACGTGGAGGCGGCGATCCTGAACGGCGCGCACGAGATCGCGGTGCCCGCATTCGTCTCCACGCTCGCTATCTGCATCGTCTTCGTGCCGATGTTCATGCTGGTGGGCATCGCCCGCTACCTGTTCGTGCCGATGGCCGAGGCGGTGGTGTTCGCGATGCTGGCCTCGTACCTGCTCTCGCGCACCCTGGTGCCGACGCTCGCGAAGTACTGGCTGCAGCGCCACGATGCACATGCGGCAGGGCCGCCGCGCGGCGCATTGCAGCGCCTGCAGCAGCGATTCGAGCAGTGGTTCACGCAGCTGCGCGATGACTATCACGCGCTGCTCGAGCGGGCCCTGGCGAGCGGCTCACGCTTCGCCCTGCCGTTCCTGGCTGCCATGGCGGCCACCGCCCTGCTCGCCTTCCCGTTCGGCCATTACCTGCCGGGCCTCGGCCAGGATTTCTTCCCGAGTGTCGATGCCGGCCAGATCAAGCTGCACCTGCGCACCGCGACCGGCATTCGCATCGATGAAACGGCGACCCTGTGCGATCGCGTCGAAGCCACGATTCGTCAGCTGATTCCCGCGCACGAGATTACGACCATCGTCGACAACATCGGCGTGCCCTACAGCGGCATCAACCTCGCGTATTCCACCTCGGCGCCGGTCGGGCCGGGCGATGCCGATATCTTCGTGAACCTCTCTGCGGACCATCGGCCGACCGCAGGCTACGTACGCACGCTGCGTGACAAGCTCACCTCGCTCTACCCCGCGACGACTTTCGCGTTCCTGCCGGCGGATATCGTGAGCCAGATCCTCAATTTCGGCCTGCCCGCTCCGCTCGACGTGCAGGTATCGGGCTTCGACGTCGCGGCGAACCGCGGATACGCCAACGCTTTGCTCGCCGGGATGCACGGCATCCCGGGGGTCGTTGATTTGCGCATTCAGCAAGCCTTCGATTACCCCACGCTCAACGTCGAGGTCGATCGCAGCAAGGCGGCGCTGTTCGGGCTGTCGGAGACGGATGTCGCCTCGGATCTGCTGGTCTCCCTGTCCGGCAGCTCGCAGACCACGCTGTCCTTCTGGATCGACCCGAAGAGCGGCACCCAGTACAGCATCGCGGCCCAGACGCCCCAGTTCCGGCTGGCCTCACTCCTGGACCTGGCCGCCACACCGGTCACCGGCACCACTTCGGCCGGCACTTCAGCGGCCAGCGGCGGCGCTGGCCACACCGCGCAGCTGCTCGCCAACCTCGCGAGCTTTCATCGCGGCGTGGCGCCGGCGGTCGTGAGCCATTACGACGCCACTCCGGTGGTCGACATCTTCGGCGCTGTCGAGGGGACCGATCTCGGGTTCGTGTCCGCGCAAATCGACAAGCTGCTCGCCGAAACGCAGCGATCCCTGCCACACGGCTCGCAAGTCACCGTGCGCGGCCAGGTGAAGACCATGACCGAGTCGTTCGCAGGTCTGCTGCTCGGGCTCGCGGCCGCGATCGTGCTGGTCTACCTGCTGATCGTGGTCAACTTCCAGTCCTGGCTCGACCCGTTCATCATCATCACCGCCCTGCCCGCCGCCCTCAGCGGGATCGTGTGGATGCTGTTTCTGACGCACACACCCGTGAGCGTGCCGGCCCTTACCGGCGCGATCATGTGCATGGGGGTAGCCACCGCCAACAGCGTTCTGGTCGTCAGCTTCGCGCGCCTGCGCATGGACGCCGGCGATGACGCCTCCCATGCCGCCCTGCAGGCGGGGGTCACGCGTTTCCGCCCCGTGTTGATGACCGCGCTCGCGATGATCATCGGCATGGTGCCCATGGCGCTGGGCATCGGCGAAGGCGGGGAGCAGAACGCGCCACTTGGCCGCGCCGTGATCGGCGGACTGGTCTTCGCGACGGTGGCTACACTGTTCTTCGTGCCCACGGTCTTCACGCTCATCCACGGACGCCGGAGCCGCTGATGTCCGACCTGTCGTCCCCGCCAGGTCCCGCTCCAGCGGCTGCACGCGTGCAGCGCCTGGCGTTCATGGCACTCGCTCTCGCGCTGGTCCTGGCCGCCTGGGGCATCGTGAGCCGGCTCAGCGCCCGCAACACCCTCGGGCGCGAGGCCGCTGAGGCTGCGGTGGCCACCGTCGAGACGGCGAAGCCAAGCCGCGGTCCCGCATCCAGCAACCTGGTGCTGCCGGGAAGCGTGCAGGCCTATTACGAGGCGCCGATCTACGCGCGCACCAGCGGCTATCTCAAGGTGTGGCACACCGACATCGGCACGAGCGTGACGAAGGGCCAGGTGCTCGCCGAGATCGAGACCCCGGAAGTGGACCAGCAGCTGCGACAGGCGCAGGCGGATCTGGCGACCGCACAGGCCAACTACGAGCTCGCCCGCACCACCCACGAGCGCTGGCAGGGTCTGCTCGCGACGGAGTCGGTGTCGCAGCAGGATGCCGATCAGCGCGCCGGGGATGCGGCCGCCAAGGCCGCGGCGCGGCAATCGGCCGCCGCCAACCTGGCACGCCTGCGGGAGCTGGAGTCCTTCAAGCGTGTCGTGGCGCCCTTCAGCGGCGTGGTCACCCAACGCAACACCGACGTCGGCGCATTGATCAACGCCGGGCAGAACCCGGGCAGCGCCCTGTTTCGCGTGGCCGACACGCATCGGCTGCGCATCTACGTGTCCGTACCGCAGGCCTATGCAGCGGCCATTCAGCCGGGACTCGCGGCAGCGCTGGTATTCGCGGATCGTCCCGCCGAGCGCTACTCCGCCTCCGTCGCCTCCACCGCGCGCGCGCTGGATGCCGCGTCCCGCACGCTGCAGGTCGAGCTGCAGATCGACAATGCGACGGGTGAGCTCCTGCCGGGCTCCTATGCGCAGGTGCATTTCATCCTGTCCGCCGGCGCGAACACCCTGCGGGTGCCGGTCAATACGGTGCTGTTTCGCGCCCAGGGCCTGGAGGTCGCCACGCTCGACAACGAGCATCGTGTGCACCTGAAGTCCATCACCCAGGGACGGGATTTCGGCACCGAAATCGAGGTGCTGACCGGGGTCGACGCGGCTGACACCCTGGTGGTCAATCCGCCCGATTCCATCAGCGAGGGCGCCGCGGTGCGCGTCGCGCAGCCGCGACCGCCGCCGCGTGACGTCGCAGGACCTTCCTGATGCAACGGGCGGCATCGCTGGCGCTGGCGGTGCTGGGTGCGCTGAGCGGGTGCTCGCTCAGCCCGCACTATCAACGCCCGTCCATGCCTGCCCCGCCGGATTCCTATAAGGAGGCCGGCGAGTGGAAGCTCGCCAAGCCTGCCGACAGTACGCCCCGCGGCCGGTGGTGGACGATGTTCCAGGACCGGGAACTCGATGATCTCGAAGCGCAGGTCAGCGATGCCAATCAGAGCCTGCGGGCCGCACTCGCGCGCCTCGATCAGGCGCGCGCCCAGACCCGTATCGCGCGCTCGGGATGGTTTCCAACGCTGACGGCTCAGGCGAACGCCACCCGCTCACGGACCTCGCTCAATTCGCCCACCTATGCGCCCGGCAAGCCGGCTACCGGGAATGTTTTCACCGCACAGGGGGATCTGTCCTACGAGCTGGACCTCTTTGGCCGCGTGCGTAACACCGTCGCCGGCGCGCGTGCCAGCGAGCAGGCCAGCGCCGGGGATGTGGCGGCGCTCGATCTCACGGTGCGCGCCGAGCTCGCCAGTGACTACTTCACGCTGCGCGGCCTGGATGCTGAGCAGCAGCTGCTCGATCACACGGTCGCCGACTACGCCCGGGCGCTGCAGCTCACCCAGAACCTGTATCACGGCGGGGCCGCGGCCATTGCCGACGTACTGCAGGCGCAGGCCCAACTGGAGTCGGCCCGCACCCAGGCCGAGGATACCCGCCTGCGCCGCGCTCAGACCGAGCATGCCATCGCCGTGCTGGTCGGCCGCGAGCCTGCCGATTTCACTGTCGCGGCGCGCGCCGCGGGCGGCGATCTCCCGGTTCCCGCGCTCGCGCCCGGCCTGCCCTCCGAGTTGCTGGAGCGCCGTCCCGACGTGGCGGCCGCGGAGCGCCGTGTCGCGGCGGCCAATGCCGCCATAGGCGTGGCCCGGGCGGCCTACTTTCCCGTATTCAGTCTGCTTGGCACGGCGGGAGTGGAGAGCAGCGCGGCTTCCAACTGGATCAGCGCCCCGAGTCGCTTCTGGTCGGTCGGTCCGCAGGCGCTGATGACGCTCTTCGACGGCGGCCTGCACGCGGCACAGTCCGCCGCCGCGCACGCAGCCTACGACGAGCAGGTCGCCAACTACCGCGGCGCGGTGCTCGCGGCCTTTCAGGACGTCGAGGACAATCTTGCGGCTTTGCGCCAGTTGCAGCGCGAGAGCGTGAGTCAGGCGGCGGCCGTTACCGCGACGCAAGGGGCGCTCGACCAGGCGAACCTGCGCTACCAGGGCGGGCTCGTGACCTACCTCGAGGTCGTGTCGAGCGAAAACGCCGCACTCGCGGCGCGCCTGACGGCGGTCGACATCAGCATCCGCCGCACCAACGCCACGGTGCTCCTGGTCAGAGCCCTGGGCGGGGACTGGCAGCCGCGCTGAGCGCCTATCTCAGGTAGGCGTGCACCACCTCGATGAGGTGGCGCGCACCGCGGGCGCGCTCGCGGTCCCGGTCGCGCGTCGGGTCCGAGACGTGCATGCGGATGTGATCCTCCAGCAGTTCGGCCATCAGACTGTTGGCCGCGCCGCGCGCCGACACCGTCAGCTGCATGACTTTGGCGCAGTCGGCATCCTTCTTCAGGGCGCGCTCGATCGCCTCCACCTGCCCGCGCAGCCGCCGCGCGCGCTGCAGCAAGCGCGTCTTGTCCTCGATCGCGTGTCTCATGATGGCGCGGCCTCCATGGGCTTCCGCATATAGGGTGGGGGGTATAGTACCTCATGGACCATTGTGCCGCCCTCCCCGTGCCGCCTGAGCTGCGCGTCACATAAAAGCAGCCGCAATCGCCCCGCCGCCGTCGCGGGAAAGGTTGTTGAAAGGCGCTCCCCCTAAGCTAGGACGGATATGGCGGGCGCGATCTCCCTGAAGCGATTCGCGGCCGGCGCACGGCGCTGGCTCGGGGTCGCGTTGCTGCTGGTGGCGCTCGGCCTCGCGGCGCTGTGGCTGCTCGGCCAAAGGGCGCAGGGGGTAGCGGCGGCGGGCGCGGCGACGGCACCGGCCGGTACCTTGCATCTGAGTGACGCGCAACGGCGCTCGATCGGCATCGAGCGGATCGGCAGTGCCCTGTTTCATTCGCAGGTCAGGACCGACGGCCGCATCGTCTTCAACGGCGATCGGCTCACACCGGTGTATTCACCCTACTCGGGCCGGGTGACGCGCGTGATCGCACCGCTGGGAGCGCTGCTGAGGCAGGGACAGGCGCTGTTCGAGCTCGATGCGTCCGAATACGCACAAGGCCAGAGCGAGCTGCTGGCCGCGCACGCACAACTGAAACTGGCGCTGGCCAACGAACAGCGCCGGCATGCCTCCTATGACATCCACGGTGCGTCCCTCCAGGACTGGCAACAGGCTCAAAGCGACCTGGCGGCCGCGCAGGCCGCAGCGGCGGCCGCACGCAATCGCCTGCGCATACTGGGGCAGAGCGAGGCGCAGATCGATGCGCTGCTGGCGAGCGGCACGCGGCCGCAGGCGCGCGTGACCGCGGCGGCGCCGCTGGCCGGTGTCGTGGTCGATCGGCAGCTCGGTCCGGGTCAATATCTGCAGGCGGGCGCGAGTTCGGCAGTCTATACGATCGCGGACCTGTCGAGCCTGTGGCTGCTCGCGAGCGTGCGCGAGGCCGATGCCGCGGCCGTGCACGTGGGACAGCCGGTCACGGTGTACGTGACCGCGATGCCGGATCGGGAATTCAGCACGCGCGTGAGCTACGTCGCTCCGACCGTAGATCCGGCGACCCGGCGCGTGGTGGTGCACGCGATGCTCGACAATGCGCAAGGCGCACTCAGACCCGAGATGCTCGCCAACGCGGAAATCCAGACCAGCGACGATTTGCCCTCCCCGGCGGTACCACGGCAGGCGGTGATCTACGAAGGCGATCGTGCGCGGGTCTGGGTGATGTCCTCGGACCACGACGTGGCGTTGCGTCAGATCCGTCTCGGGCGCGAGCGTGACGATCGGCTGGAGGTGCTGCAAGGGCTCGGCGTCGGCGAGCGCGTGGTGACCCGCGGGGCGCTGTTCATCGATCGCGCCGCGAGCGGCGAGTAAGCGGCCGCCGGACCGCAAGCCGGCACCGCCGCACCCATGGACGCGATCATCTCCTTCGCGCTCAGGCAACGCCTGTTCATGCTGGCACTGCTGGTGCTGGTGCTGGTGACAGGCAGCGTGAGCTTTGCGCGCCTGAACATCGAAGCCTATCCGGACCCGGTGCCACCGCTGGTGGACATCGTCACGCAGTCCTCGGGGCAGTCGGCCGAGGAGATCGAGCGCTACATCACCATCCCGATCGAGATCCAGATGGCGGGTATCCCGAACGTGAGCTCGGTGCGCACCATCTCGCTGTTCGGGTTGTCGGACGTGAAGGTGCAATTCACCTATGACTACAGCTACCAGCAGGCCGAGCAGTGGGTGATCAATCGCCTGGCGCAGCTGGCTTCACTCCCTAACGGCGCGCAGCCGCAGATCTCGCCGTGGAGCCCGATCGGTGAGGTGTTTCGCTATCGCGTCGTCGGGCCGCCGGGCTACTCGGTGCTGGACGCGAAGACGCTGCAGGACTGGGTGCTCGAGCGGCGTTTCAAGGCCGTGCCGGGCGTAGTCGATGTCACCGGCTGGGGCGGGATGACCCGCGCCTATGCGGTCACCGTGGACCAGCGCCGCCTCGGCGCCTACCAGCTGTCGCTCTCCCAGGTACTGCAGGCGATCGGCAATGCCAATCTCAACGTCGGCGGTCAGACGCTCAACATCGGACCGCAGGCGGCGGTGGTGCGCGGCGTCGGATTGATCCGCTCGCTCGACGATCTGCGTAACACCATGCTGAGTTCCGGCCACGGCACACCCGTGCTGGTGCGCGACGTGGCCACGGTCGAAGTGGGGCATCAGCCACGGCTCGGCATCGCCGGCCAGGACGGCGACAACGATATCGTGCAGGGCATCGTACTGATGCGGCGGGGAGCGCAGAGCAAGCCCACCATCCGCGCGGTCGAGGCGGAAGTGGAGCGCATCAATGCCACCGGCATCCTGCCGCCGGGAGTGCGCGTCGAACGCGTCTACGACCGCAGCGATCTGATCGGTGTGACGACGCGCACGGTGCTGCACAACATGCTGTTCGGCATCGTGTTGATCTTCCTGGTGCAGTGGCTGTTCCTCGGCGACCTGCGCAGTGCGCTGATCGTCGCTGCCACCATACCGTTCGCGCTGTCGTTCGCGATCACCCTGTTGGTGCTGAGCGGCGAATCCGCCAACTTGCTTTCCGTCGGCGCGATCGATTTTGGACTGATCGTGGATGCCTCGGTGATCCTGGTCGAAAACATCTTCCGTCACCTGGCGGAGAGTCGCGAAGCACGCAGCGCTGGCGCGGCCATGCTGCACCGGGTGCGCAGTCGCGGCGAGTTTCATGGCAAGTTCGCGGTGATTGCCAACGCCGCCACCGAGGTGAACCGCGCCATTCTGTTTGCCGCCGCGATCATCATCGCCGGCTTCGTGCCGCTGTTCACCATGAGCGGCATCGAGGGTCACATTTTCGGGCCGATGGCGCGGACCTACGGCTATGCGATCGCCGGCGGATTGATCGCGACCTTCACCGTATCGCCGGCACTCGGCGCGGTGCTCCTGCCCGCCACGGTGCGGGAGAGCGAGGCTCACATACTCGCGGCGTTGCGCCACTGGTATGACCGGGCACTGCTCTACGCCTTGTCCCACCAACGCGTGGTGCTCACCGGGGCCGCGGCGCTGCTGCTGATCGCGACCTTGGCGCTGCGCACGCTGGGGCTCGAGTTCCTGCCGAAGCTCGAGGAAGGTAACTTGTGGATTCGCGCGCAGATGCCCGGCTCGATCTCGCTCGAGGAGGGTAACGGCTACGTCAATCGGATGCGGCAGCTGATCGCCGCCTACCCGGAAGTGCAGACCGTGATCTCGCAGCACGGGCGACCGGATGACGGCACCGATGCCACCGGGTTCTTCAATGCCGAGTTCTTCGTGCCGCTGAAGGATGCCGCCCGCTGGCCCGCGCGCGTGACCAAGGAGCGCCTCACCTCGCAGATGACCGCGGCCCTGGAGACGGAATTTCCCGGGGTCGGCTTCAATTTCTCCCAGTACATCCAGGACAACGTCGAGGAGGCGGCCTCGGGTGTCAAGGGCGAGAACTCGGTCAAACTGTACGGCAACGAACTGGCCACCCTGGAGCGCGCTGCGGCGCGGATCCGCGACGTGCTGGCGACGGTGCCGGGCATCACGGACCTGGCGGTATTCAATTCACTGGGTCAGCCGACGGTGGAGATCGACATCGATCGGCTGCGCGCCGCGCGCTACAACCTGGCGCCGGGAGACGTCAATACCGCCATCCAGACCGCCATCGGCGGCACCGGCGCCGGGGATCTGTACGAGACCGGCAGCGACCGGCATTTTCCCATCGTGGTGCGTTACGCGCCGCAGTACCGTGGCGATCTCGCGGCGATCCGGCGCATTACCGTTCCGGCCACCGATCCGGCCACCGGCGCGGCGGCGCAGATCGCGATCGGCGATGTGGCCGACGTGCGCCTGGTCTCGGGGGCCTCGTTCATCTATCGCGAGCAGCAGCAGCGCTACATCCCCATCAAGTTCTCGGTCCGCGGGCGCGATCTCGGCAGTGCGGTGCTCGAGGCGCAGCACAAGGTGGCGCAGCAGGTCACGTTGCCGGGCAGCTACCGCCTCGAATGGGTGGGCGAGTTCGGCAACCTGCAGGACGCGCTGCAGCGCCTGGCAGTGGCGGTGCCGGCCAGCCTGTTGCTGATCTGCGTGCTGCTGTACCTGAACTTCGGATCACTGATGGACGTGGCGCTCGCGGCGAGCGTGATCCCGTTGACACTGATCGGCGGCATCTTCGCGCTGTACCTGACCGGTACGGCCTTCAGCGTCTCGGCCGCGATCGGCTTCGTCGCGCTGTTCGGAATCGCGACCATGGACGGCATCCTGATTCTCTCCTACTACAACGTGCACATCGAGGCCGGCATGGAGCGTGTCGCGGCGATGCTGCACACCTGCCGCACGCAGATGCGCCCGGTGCTCATGACCTGCACGGTCGCCTGTGTGGGTCTGGTGCCCGCGGCGCTCTCGAGCAGCATCGGCGCGCAGGTGCAGCGGCCGCTCGCGATCGTGGTGGTCGGCGGCATCCTGCTGGCACCGGCACTGATCCTGCTGGTGATGCCGGTGCTGATCCTGCGGGGCTCGCGCCGCCGCCCCCCCGCCGGGGCGGAGGGCACGAGCGACGCGCCGCCCGACGGGGCCGCCTCATGAGCGTTCGCCGCTCGCCGGGTGCGGTCGTGGGCGCCCTGTTGCTCACGGCGTGCGCCGTGGGTCCCGATTTTCACCCCCCTGCCCCACCAGCCGTGCAGGAGTATGGGGCGCCCGGGGCCCGGTCGGCGTCGCCCACCGTGGGCGATGAGCCCCAGCAGTTCCACAGCGGCGCGCGAGTACCCGAGCGCTGGTGGGAAGCCCTCGGATCAGGGCAGATCGATGCGCTGGTGGACCAGGTGCTGGCCGCAAACCCGGACATCCAGGGCGGGCAGGCTGCGCTGCGCGCAGCGCTCGAGTCGGCTGCCGCGGCCCGCGGGGCCCTGTGGCCCGGGCTGCAGGCTTCCTACCAGGGCGAGCGGCGGCAGGATTCCGGCACGCTGTCGCCGACGCTGAACTCCGCCGCGCCGATCTTTACGTTGCACACCGCGGAAGTCGACCTCAGCTACACGCTCGATGTGTTCGGCGGCAACCGCCGCACCGTCGAAGCGCTTGCCTCGACGGCCGAGGCGCAGCGTTTCGAGCTGGAGGCGACGCGCCTGACGCTCGTATCGAACGCGATCGTCGCGGTCGTTAACCAAGCCGCGGCCCAGGCGCAGATCGCCGCCATGCAGCGCATCGTGCAGGAGGAGCGCGCGGCGCTGGAGATTCTGCGCCGGCAGTACGCGCTCGGCAGCGTCTCGCTCGCCACGGTCGGTGCGCAGGAAGCCATCCTGTCGCAGGCCGAGGCGGCGCTACCGGGTCTCGAGCAGCAGCGCGCACAGCAGCAGGACCTGCTCGCGGCGCTCAGCGGGCGTGCGCCATCGCAGCTGGCATCGCTCGATGTCGAGCTGTCTGCACTCACGCTGCCGCGCACCTTGCCGTTGACGTTGCCCGCGCAGCTGGTGACGCAGCGCCCTGATATCCGCGCTGCCGAGGCCCAACTGCACGCGGCCACCGCGCAAGTCGGCGTGGCGGAGGCGGCCCTCCTGCCCGCCATTTCCCTGTCGGCGAACGGCGGTTCGACGGCGGTGCAGCTGTCGAATCTGACCGCGCCCGGTGCGCGGTTCTGGAGCCTCGGTGGATCGCTCAGCCAAACCCTGTTTGCCGGCGGCAGCCTGGTGCACCGCAAGCGGGCTGCGGTGGCGCTCATCGATCAGGCTGCGGACAGCTATCGCAGCACGGTGTTGCAGGCGTTCCGCCAGGTGGCCGACGTGCTCGCCGCGCTGCAAAGCGATGCCGCAGTGCTTGCAGCCCAGTCTCGCGCCGCGTCCGCAGCGGCACAGAATCTGAACCTCGTGGTGCAGAACCTGAAGCTCGGCTCAGTCAGCAATCTGGATCTGATCCAGGCCGAGCACGATCACGAGATGGCGGTGCTGGCGCTGCTGCAGGCGCGCGCGGCGCGTCTCGTCGATACCGTGGCGCTGTACCAGGCGCTCGGCGGCAGCTGGGTGGTCACGCCGTCAGGCCAGTGAGCCGGTTCGCGGCCTGCAGCGGCGCGCCGAACTGAACGGTGACGCGCGCGCCCCGACCGCCGGGGTTGGCTTCAATGCGCACCGCGGCCTGGTGCAGTTCCGCAATTTCCCGGACGATCGCCAGACCCAGACCGCAACCCTCGCCATGCGTTCCCGGTGACCGGTAGAACCGTTCGAACACACGCCAGCGCTCGGCCGGCTCGATTCCCGGTCCGTTGTCCTCAACGTACAGCTGCGGCCCGTCACCGGCCCGCACGCCGAGCGTGATGCGACCCCCGGAGTGGCCGTAGCGCAGCGCGTTGTCGAGCAGATTGGACAGCAGCTCGGCCAGCAACGGTCCATCGGCCTGCACGATCAGCGGCTGATCCGGTACCGCCAGGCCAAAGTCGACACCCCGCTGCAGCATCTGCGGCACCCACTCCTCGCCGACGCGGCGCGCCAGGGCCGTCAGGTCGAGTGCACTCATGTGGACCACGGCGCCCGCCGCCGGGCCGGCGCGCATCAGCACCAGCAGCTGCTGACTCAGGCGCGCAGCGCGATCGGCGGAGCTGCGCAAGGCGCGCAGTGCGCGGCGTTGCGCCTCGCCCTCCCCGGCCCGCTCCGCCGCTTCGGCGTGCAGCACCACGGCGGCGAGCGGGGTGCGCAGCTGATGCGCGGCGTCAGCGACGAAGCGTTCCTGCGAATGCATCGCCGCCGCCACGCGAGCAAACAATTCATTGAGCCGCGCCGCGAGAATGCGCGCCTCGGTCGGCAGATTCGCCTCCGCAACCGGCGTCAGATTGTCGTGGCTGCGCGACTCGATGGCGGTCGCCAGATCGCTCAGCGGTTTCAGAGCGCGCGTGACGCTGAGCCACGCCAGGGCCAGCGCCACGGCCAGCAGTGCGATCTGCGGTGCGACCATCACCAGCAGGATCTCGCGCGTCAGCGTCGAGCGCTTGGCCAGTGTCTCGGCAACGCTCACCGTGACATCGTTACCCGGCCCGATCGGCGCCAGCCGCATGCTCACGACGCGGACGGGACGGCCGCGAATCTGCGAGTCCCCCAGCCGCACCTGGCCGGACGGCACGCCTGCGACCGGCCTCAGGGCGGGCTCGCCGGCGATGAAACCCTGTCGCGAGGAGTCGATGCGATAGTAGGTGGTGTCGATCTCGTCGAACTGGAACACCTCGAGTGCCGCACGCGGCAGATCGATCGTCACACGACCGTCCTGCGCATGCACGGTGGTTGCGAGCGAGTGATTCGAGTCGATCAGCCAGCGATCGTAGACCAGGTTGGCGAAATGCAGCGCCGTGTAATAACAGGCGAGCGCATCCAGCGCCAGCAACACGCACAGCAGCGCTGCCAGGCGTAACAGCAGTCCCCATCGCAGGCTGCCGCGGCTCATGGCTCCGGACCCGCGGCCTCGAGCAGGTAGCCGAACCCACGCAGGGTGCGCACCCGAAGACCGTGGGGCTCGAGTCGCCGGCGCAGCCGGTGCACACAGATCTCGATGGCCGTGTCCGAAGGCGGATCGCCGCCGCGGGTGAGGCGCGCAGCGATCACTTCGCGACTCACGACATGACCGGCGCGCACGGCCAGCGCCTCGAGCAGCGCGAACTCACTCGCCGGCAGGTCCACAATGCTCGCGCCGAGGGTGACGCGTGGTTCGCCGATCCGTAGCCGCAGCGGACCGATGTGCAGCTCGCGCGCGTTGCGCGCTTCATGCCGGCGCAGCAGTGCGCGTACGCGGGCCTGCAATTCCGGCAGATCGAACGGTTTAACCAGGTAATCGTCGGCGCCGGCATCGAGGCCGCTCACGCGATCGTTGAGGGCGTCGCGGGCCGTGACGATCAGGATCGGCGCGCTGCCGCCGCGATTGCGCAGTGCGCGCACCAGCTCCAGCCCCGACAGGCCCGGCAAACCGATGTCGACAATGCCGAGAGCGTATTGGCCGGTCAGCAGCGCCGCGAGCGCCGCCGTGCCGTCAGCGCACTGGTCCACACTGTAGCCGGACTGCTGCAGCAATTCGCGCAGCACCTGACGCAGGTCGGCATCATCTTCGGCGATCAGCAGCCGCATAATGCGCATGGTAACGCGCACCGCCGCGTCAGTACTCCAGATGCAGCCGCAGCGCCCAGAAGCGCGCCGGGCCGCGATCGCGGTTGTAGCCCGGATTGCGGACGTACTGAAAATCCGGACCGACCTGCCAGCGCACTGGGCCCGGCTGCTGCGGCCACACATATTGCAGCCGATAGTAGGTTTCCAGTATCTGCTCGCGGCCGTAGGTCAAGCGGCCGTCATCCAGCAGAAACCCCGCTCCGCCCGCAGCCAGATAGTCGCGATGGCCGGCTGACAGCGCCTGGCTCGCCAGCGCCAGGCCGAGGCGATCATCGGGGCGCTGCCAATGGGTACCCGCGAGTTGCGCGCCGAGCGTCGCCACCTGCTCGACCTCGGTAAAAGCGAAGGTCTCCGTATGACCGTCATTCCAGCCCCAGCGCAGAAACAATCCCGTCGCCCCCTCGTCCGCCAGCGGCTGCTCCGCATTGACCCCGAAGCCATACTTATGGCGTCCCTCCCGATCGTCGGCGACGATATTCGCAGCGGTACCGCGGGCCGCGGCAGTCGCCAGCGCTTCGGCATAATCCCCCATGCGTGCGGTATTGAAATAGGCGAGCAGCCGCACGACGGTCCCGCTCGACCACGGCGAGAGCGTGAGCTGCAGGTTCTGGCCACGTGCCCGCCGGAACGATGACTCGAGGGTCTGCTGGTTGGCGAGGACCGGCATCAGGTAGGCCCCGTACTTGAGGCCCCAGGCCGGGCTCACGTAGCCGATGACGAAACCATCCGTATAGCCACGCGTGTTGGCGGCGTAGTCCCACGCGGTGTTGGCCCACAGCGACCAGTTCAGGAACTGCGTGCGTGGCGACCCGGCGTAGCTGTTCTGATCGAAGTCGTCCGGAACCGCCATCCGGCCGAGCTTGAATTCGAGCCGTGTCGTGGCTTCGGTGCCGGGAATCTGATCCTGGCCGCGCGCCACCGGGCCGACCGCGGCGCCGAGTGGCAGCATGAACCGCAGGTAACTGCGCGCGATGTAGAACTGCTTCTTCAGGCCGGACGCACCTTCCCGGACCACATCGCCGTTGGTCAGTCCGGCGAGTCCGGTGGCGTTGCTCACGCCCGCACCCATGAACTTCTCGACGTCGAGGTAAGCCTGCGCCCAGCTCACCGGTGCCCAGCCGCCGTACAGGCCCAGGGTGTTGGTCGGCTGCGTATCTCCGTCCGGATTGAGGCTCAGCGGCCCCGCGTACGGCGAGCGCAAACCGTCCTGATGTTGCAGGATGTACGTGTACTGGGCGCCGAGCAGCATCGGCGCCGCGCTGGCCGCGGCAGGCCCGGATGTCGCGCCGGCGCAGCGCACGCCGAGCAGCGCCAGCGCCCCCAACCACCGCCAGCGGCCAGGAATGTTGCACTTTATTTTCAATGGGCCGCCCCTGACAGCGGCACGGATTCTTGAGGCTCAGGTAGCGCAAGTCAAGAGATACTATACCCCCTACCCTATATGCGGCGGCGGCGCCCGTGTGCGGCAGGCGATGGAGTGGGATGTGATCTGGCGCGCCGCTGTCAGCCGGCGCGCCTGTGGGGGGCTCCTCAAGGCCCCCCACGGGCGGGCTTGAATCAGCCCTGTGGCGAGCGCACGTCGCCGCGCGCCTGTTCCTCGGCCTTGCGGAGCTCGGCCTTGACGTTCGCGTCGGGTTTCAGCTGGTGAATAGCCGCACCGAGCTTTGCCCCGCCGGTCACTTTCGACTTCAGGTCCGGGAATGGAATGCTGAGATTCTGCGAGACGTGCAGGGTCGCTGCACACTCCTCAACACTCCTGAATCCCGTGCACGCTTCCTGCGCCGACATGCCCGCGGGCACGATGGCCGCCAGCCGCGTGCTCTGCCCCGTCGATGCGCTCGACTGTGCCGTTGCCGCGGGGTCGGTCTGCGGGACCGTAGCGGACTGCGTCGTCGGATCGGACGACGGCATCGAGGGCTGCGCCGCGCCTGCCTGATCCTCGGGTTCGCCAGCGTAAGCAAACGCTGCCAGCCCCAGCACGGCGGTTGCCGTAATCAAAGTCAAAAAGCGCTTCATGTCATACCTCCATTGCTACCAGACCTGTGCGTTTCGACGCGCTGCACCAGAGGGCAGATCCGTTCCGCCGCGCTCGCGAGCGCTCTCCCTGAGTCGGCGTTTACGGTCCCACCGCGCCGGCCCCTGGCAACGGGATTGGTCAGGAAGCAAGTGCGGCTAAACCGTGCCCGTATATAAACGCCGTGAAGTCGGCGCGGCAACGTGTCTGCAATCTGCGCCGTGTATGTTGTCGGTGTCGCCGCGTCGGACTGCGCGCCGACAACTCGTGACCGGGGCGCGCGGCGCTCAGCGTGCGCGCGCGAAATCGATGTAGCCGTGCTCGACATCGGTGCGAGTGAGCCGCACGCGCAGCGCGTCACCGACGTCCAACCCTTCAAACCCATTGACCAGGCGTCCTTCCGCAAGCGGCTGCCGGATACGCACCCACACTCCTTTCTCCGAAGCGCCGGTCACCAGGGCATCAAACTGCTGGCCGATGCGCGATTCGAGCAGCATGGCGGCGGCGCACTTGCGCACTTTGCGCTCGACCTTCGCAGCGTTGCCCTCCTGCCCGGTGCAATGTGCCGCGAGGCTGCGCAGCTCCTCGTCGCCGTAGGGCGCGGCGCGGGCGGCGAGCGCGGCCTTCAGCAGCCGCTGGGTGATGAGGTCCGGGAAGCGGCGGTTGGGCGCGGTCGCGTGCGTGTAGTCATCCACTGCCAGTCCGAAGTGTCCTTCGGCAGCTTGTCCGGGGCGCTTGAGCACATACTCGCCGGCCCCCAGCAGCTTGACGATCGAGAGCGACAGGTCCGGAAATTGCGCCGGCGCCGCCTGCTGGCGCCTGACGAGAAATGCGCTGAGCGCCCGCGCGTCCGGCGCTGCGGGCAGACGCTCGCCCAGTCCGCGCGCCAGCTCGACGATCCGCTCCCAGCGCTCTGGCTTGCGCAGCACGCGGCGCAGCGACGCGGAGCCGCGGCGCTCCAGGTACTGCGCCACGACTGTGTTGGCCGCGATCATGAAGTATTCGATGAGCTCCTTGGCACGATTGTCCTCGTCGGGCTTGAGGTCCGTGAGCACTCCGCCCTCGTAGACCGCCCGCGCCTCGATGGTGGCGAGTCCCAGTGCGCCCTGCTCGTGCCGCAGGCGCTTGAGCGCCTGTGCCGCGCCGTCCTGGATGTGCAGCTGTTGCTCCATGCCGCTCACGCCTGCGACGCGCGCGGGCGCCGGCCCCGTGCCGAGGAGCCACGCGGCAACACTGTCATAGGCGAGTTTGGCGCGATTGAGCACCAGCGCGCGGTAGATGTCGGATGCCGCAACAGCGCCATCGGCCGCGATGGTCATTTCGATGACCACGCTGAGCCGCGCCTGGTCCTGCGCGAGCGATGTGAGATCGGTCGACAGCCGCTCGGGAAGCATCGGAAAGATCTCTGCGGCCGTGTAGACGGTGGTGGTGTTGGCGCGGGCGTGCGCGTCGATCGAGGAGCCGGCAGACACCGTCACGTCGACATCGGCGATCGCCACGAGGACTTTGACCGCCCCGCCGCTCAGCGACTCGGCCACGGACAGCTGATCGAGGTCGCGCGAGTCGTCGTTGTCGATCGAGCACCACAGCAGCGCGCGCAGGTCACGGATCTGCGGGCCGCTCTCCATCGCGGCCTGGCCAATGGTGCGCAATTGCTCCACGGCAGCTGCGGAGAAGTCCGGCTCGAGGCCCTGCTCGAGCATCGCGCGCCGCGCAATGCTCCTGAGCTCGTTGCTTCTGTCGGGTGGCATCGCGGCATGATACCCGCGACGGCCCGCTGGCGATTGTCCGCAGTGCGCCGCACAGGCGAAGGATGCCGCGGTTCCTCCGCGGCGCCCTTCTTTCTCCTAGCGAGGCGTCCTGCCCCGAGCGACTCGCCTGCGTCACAGACTCGGCAGCGTGCCGGTGAAGTACGCCAGTACGTAGGCCTTGAGCGTGCCATCCGCCTGCGGCACGCCGTAGACCTTGACCGGCGCGCCGGCAACCAGCCCGGCGGTGATGGCGGCCAGGCCGCTGCTGGTGGTGACGTCAACGGGTGAGATGGTGAGCACGCCGTTGGAGCGGTCGATCTGATACACGAGCGTGGCCGACTGGGCGGTGGTGCTCACATCCACCGTGGCCGGCATCGTGCCCCCGAGCACCGTCATGGCGAAGGAGTTGCCGGCGAACGCGGTCGTGACCACCCCGAGCGGCACCGGCGTCGGCAGCAGCACCGCGTCCCTGAGCGACCAGCCACCGGGGTTCGCCATGTCGCCCCAGGTCGCTTCGCTCGCGCCCCACGCTGTCAGCGCGCCCACCGTGCCGCCGAAGTTCACCCCGCCGTTGGTTGCGGCGACGAATTCGGGGATGGAGTTGGCGCCGCTGGTGACGAGCGTCGGGAAAGTGAAGTCCCACCACTTGAAGCCCATGATCGGGTTGCCGCTGGCATCGGTGCCGTTGGCGGTCGCGCTCGAGATGTAGCCGACAGTCACCGAGTAGTCATCCGTCGCCCTGGCAAACTGGCGGGTGTAGGTGAAGCCGGTGGCGCCGGCGGCCGAGATGCGGCCCGAATACGCGGCGGTCTCGATGTCGATGGTCTGCGCCACCAGCGGGGTGGCGAGGGGATCGACCACGCTCACATGCACCTTGAAGCCGCGCACCAGCTCCTGGTTGGCGAGGAAGCTGGTGCCGGTGCCGATGGGGGTCGCATCGGCGATGGCATTCGCCGGCGTGCGGAAAAAGAACTCGGTGTTGGCGTCGACCGTCACCGGGACGCCTGCGCCGGATTCGTTGGCCACGGTGATGACATCGGTCGTAGCGTCGACGTGCAGCACGTGCCCTTCCGGGCTCAGCCATACGTTGCCGAACTCGCTGCTCGCCCACACGCGCACCGCCACCAGCGTGCCGTCTTCCTGGTAGCGCGCGGCGATGCGCACGAACTTGCCGGGAAGATTCATGGCTTCGCCCGAGAAGTCCTTCAGGACCGTGCGGGTCTTGGCGTCGACGTCGTAGAAGATCGTGCCGTTGGTGGTGTCGGCGAAGATCTGCAAGGAGAGAGCGCTGGTGATCGCGGCCTCCGGGTTCGTCACGGGCAGCACCGGAAAGTCCTTGCTGATCGTGAGCGACTTATTGTCGGTGGCCACGCCCGTCACCGTGCCGTAGGTGTGTCGCAGCACCAGGCGTGCGATGTCGCGCACCGGATGATGGCGCACCGGCCCCTTGAAGTTCACCGCCCACAGCGTCGCGCCGGCTGCCGCAGGAGGCGTGTGGCCAACGATGAACGCCGGGTGGGCGAGATCGAACTCCAGGTCGAGAGCGTTGTTCTGACTCGTGCTGACGGTCAGTGGCGAGTCAAAGGTGACTGTCACGGGCACGGTGAAATTGCCGCTGCTGCCCTGCTTGCCCAGGATCTGGATCTCATTCGACGGAATGCTGGTCCCGGCGGCGACCGGAAAACCGCTTTCGGGATTGGCGGCAACCGTCAGCAGCAGGTCACCGGGATTGGCGCCGATGGTGAGCACTGCCCCGGTGTAGGTGCCGACCGGCACGCTCACGTTGCCGAGGATCTCGCCCAGCTGGTCGAGCTGTTCGAGATTCACGTACGGCGCCGACATCGGCGCCGACCACACCGTCACCGCGCTGCCCCCGCCCTGCGGGACGAGTGCGATGCTCAATAACTTCACGCCGATGGTCGCCCAGTCGTCGGATGAGGCATCGCTGATCGTCAGCGGCATGGTCCCCGACATCGGCGTGGGGGTCATGGAGGCGGAGCCGCTTCCGCCGCAACCCGCAAGAACTGCTGTGAGACCCGTCAGAAGCGCGCTGTAGGCTGCGCTTCTCAACATATTGCGTTGCATATCCAAATCCCTCTGTTGGTTCGACACCGCCGTCTGCATCGGCTGCCGTGACCATAGCGAGTGACAGCGACATTGGTTGACGCGCGAACTTGAGACAACGCCGGCCTGTCGCGCCGCGGCGACGGCTCACTCACCCTGTTGCAACAACTCCAGCACGTGGCGCTTGGCGTTTGCGCAGGCGTCCCCGAGCTCAAGACCGGCGGCGAGTCCGGCGGCGATGCCCGATGCCAGAGCACAACCGGTTCCGCGTTGCGTCTTCGTAATGCGCGGGGCGATGAGTCTGCGGGGCGAGCGCCCGGCGCCCAGGAGCAGATCGACGGCCTCGCTTGCGCTGCCGTGCCCGCCTTTGATCAGCACCGCCGCCGGTCCGAGCGCGAGCCAGGCGTACGCCTGACGAAGCACTTCCTCTTCGGTCGTCGCAGGCTCCGTGCCCAGGAGCGCCGCGGCCTCGGGAATGTTGGGTGTGACGAGCGTGGCGCGCGGCACCAGGCGCTCCCGCAGCACCTCGCGCCCCCCGGCATCGAGCAGCGCGGCTCCCGAGGAGGAGGCCAGCACCGGATCCAGCACGATCGGCACCTGCGCACGCGGCGGGAGGCACGCGCTCACGGTGAGCGCGATGGCGCGGGTCGCCAGCATGCCGATCTTGATGGCCCCGACCCGGCCCGTTGCCAATGCCGCCTCGATCTGCGCGCGCACCGTGTCCGGCGGAACCGGGTGCACCGCGGTTACCTGGGAGTCCGATTGCACGGTCACCGCGGTCACGGCGCACATCACCTGAGCCCCGAAGCGAGTGAGGGTGCGCACGTCCTGCACCAGGCCCGCCCCGCCGCTGGAGTCCGAGCCGGCGATGACCAGGACTGCGGTCACTCGCCCATCGCGATCAGTGCGACGTTCGCATGCCCCTGGCTCTGCAGCGCACGCGCCGCACGCCAGGCGCGTACCCCGGTGCGGCAGCACAATACGATGCGCGGCTCGGCGGGGAAGCTCATCTCGGCCTTCTCCAGCGCCTCCACACCGATGCGCACCGCCGACGGAAACGGCGAAACCGGCACTTCGGTGAGGCTGCGCAGGTCGATCACGATGTCGGCGACCGAGACTTCCGCCGGCGCGATGAACGCGATTGTTTTGCCCGCGGGCTCGCGCGCGCCGACAAAGGAAAAGCCTCCCAGGTGCAGGGTGCGAAAGTCCACCGAGATCAGGCGACCGAGCGCCGCAGGCTGCCATTTCAGCAGCACAGCCAGCGCCAGATGGGCCTGCAGCGTACCCATGACGCCGACCGCGGTTCCCAGCACGCCGGCCTCGGCGCAGGAGCCCGCGGCGCGGGGCAGCTCGGGAAACACGGCACGGTAGCTCGGCGCGCCGCCGCAAAACGCGCCGACATAGCCGGACAGGCCGAGCACCGAAGCGCTCACCAGCGGCGTGTTCGCGCGCTGGCAGCCGTCGCTCAGGACGTAGGTCACCGCGAAGCTGTCGGCGGCGTCGATGACGACATCCGCCCTACCCACCAGGCGCGCTGCATTGGCGGCCGTGAGACGCTCCTCGAGCGTGTCGATATGTACTTCGGGATTGGCTTGCAGCAGCGCCGCGCGCGCCGCGTGCACTTTCGGCCGCCCGAGGTCGGTCATGCGATACAGCGGCTGGCGGTGCAGGTTCGATTCCTCCACGCGATCGTGGTCGACGATCATGAGCCGCCCTATTCCCGCGGCAGCCAGATACTGAAGCACGGCGCAGCCCAGGCCGCCGGCCCCCACCACGACGACCACCGCGGCCCCGAGACGTGCCTGGCCCTCGGCGCCGACTTCAGGAAGAATGGACTGGCGCGCGTACCGATCACTCATGGTTGCCCCGCTCCGTCAGGCCGCCGCCGCGCTGAGCCACTCGCGCGCGCGCGCCTCGGGGTTCAGATGCCGCACGATATCGGTCACGACCGCCGCGACATCCGCGCCGGCCGCGAATACGCCCGGGAGGCGCTCGAGCGTCAGGCCGCCGACGGCCACCAGCGGGATCGTCCCGACACGCCGCTTCCACTGCGTGATCCGCGCAAGACCCTGCGCCGGCCAGGGCATGACCTTCAGCAGCGTCGGATAGATCGGACCGAGCGCCACGTAGTCCGGTTGCAGGCTGAGCGTGCGCGCCAGCTCGCTCTCGTCGTGGGTGCTGACACCGAAGCGCACGCCGGCGCGCCGCAACGCCGGCACATCCGCGCTATCCAGGTCCCCCTGCCCGAGGTGAACGAAATCGCAGCCTGCGGCGAGCGCGAGCTGCCAGTGGTCGTTGACGACGAGCTGCATGCCGGCCGACGCGCAGCAGGCACGCGCTTCGCGAATCTCCCGGAGCAGCGTCTCGTCCGGCTGCTCCTTGATGCGCAGCTGAACCAGCCGCACGCCGAGGGGGGCGAGGCGCTTCACCCACGCGGCGCTGTCGACGATCGGATAGACGCGCGCCAGCTTCATCCGCGGAACGCCGTGCCGATCACGGGCGTCGAGGGTGCGGCGAGGTCGCGCGGCTCGATCGGCCCGGCCAGACGCGCCGCCCGTCCCGCTTCGACCGCGTGGGCAAAGGCCGCCGCCATCTGCGGCGGATCGCGCGCCTGCGCGACGGCGGTGTTGATCAGCACCGCGTCGAACCCGAGCTCCAGGGCGCGCGTGGCATGCGAGGGCACGCCGATCCCGGCATCGATGATCAGCGGCACATCGGGGAAGTGGGCGCGCAGCGCGGTGAGGCCAAACAGGTTGTTGAGACCCCGGCCGGATCCGATCGGTGCGCCCCACGGCATCAGCACCCGGCAGCCGGCCGCGAGCAGCCGTTCCGCAACCACCAGGTCCTCGGTGGTATACGGAAACACCTCGAACCCCTCCGCGCACAGGATACGCGCCGCCTCGGTGAGCCCGAACACGTCGGGCTGCAGCGTGTCGTCTTCGCCGATCACCTCGAGTTTGATCCACGGGGTGCCGAATACCTCGCGCGCCATGTGCGCGGTAGTGACGGCTTCCTTCACCGAATGGCAGCCCGCGGTGTTGGGCAACACCCGCACCCCCAGGTCGCGGATGATCGACCAGAAGCCCTGGCCCGCGCGCTCACCGCCCGACTCACGACGCAGCGCAACCGTCACCACTTCGGCGCGCGCCGCTCGCACCGCATCCGTCAGCACCGCCGGCGAGGGGTAACGCGCGCTGCCGAGCAGCAGCCGCGATCGCAGTGCCGTTCCGTAGAGCTGCAGCATCAACCCCCCTGCATGGGCGCCAGCACTTCCACGCGATCCCCCTCGGCGAGGCGGGTGCGTGGCCGCACGCCCGCCGCCACGAATTCGCCATTGACGGCGGTCGTCACCACGGCCTCGCCATAGCCGAGCTCATCCAGCACCGCGGACAGCTCCGCGGCGACGGTCTCACGCCAGGCGCCGTTGACGAGGAGTCTCACCCATCACCTCCGGAAAATGACTGCCGTTCAGCATCACCTCGGCCGCGCGGCGGGCGAGCGCCGGCGCGAGCAGGAAGCCGTGCCGATACAGGCCGTTGACATACAGCGTCTCGCCGTGGCGGCGCAGCCGCGGCAGGTTGTCGGCAAACGCCGCGCGTACGCCGGTACCGATTTCGACGATTTCCGCCTCGCCGAAGGCGGGATGCAGCGCGTAGGCCGCCGACAGCAGTTCCAGCATGGAACGCGCACTGATGCGCGTGCCCTCATCGCTCTCGATCATGGTCGCGCCCACCATGAACAGCCCATCCGGCCGCGGCACGACATACACCGGCACGCGCGGATGGAGCAGGCGCACCGGGCGGCACAGCGAGACCTCGTGCAGCCGCAGCAGCAGCATTTCTCCCTTCACCCCGCGCAGATCCGTGAGCTGGCGGCGCGCGGCGAGCCCGGTGCAATCGATCACCGGCCGCCCGGCGAGCATCGTCGCCGAGGCTTCCACGCCGAAGCGGATGGCAACCCCGAGTTCCCCGAGCCGCGCTGCGAGCGCCGCGAGTGCCGCGCGCGGGTCGAGATGTCCCTCGTCCCTGAAATACAACCCCTGACTGAAACGACCCGCCAGGTCCGGTTCGAGGGCCGCAAGGTCTTCAGACTCGAGGGGCTCAAAATGCCCGGTGCGGCCGGCAAACTGGGTGAGATCCGCCGCATCGCGGCCATGCGCCACCACCAGCGTGCCGTTGACGAGGGTGCCGGCGAAGCGCTCCTGCCACCAGGGGATACTCTCCGCACCGAGGCGCGCAATCAGTGGATCGCAGCTCTCCAGCTCACACCACGGCGCCAGCATGCCGCCCGCGAACCAGGAGCACCCGGGTGCGCCGAGCTGCGCGCTGCGCTCGAGGATCTCGACGGCGACGCCGCGCTCGGCGAACTCCAGCGCGCAGGTGAGGCCTGCGACCCCGGCCCCGATGACGGTCACGCGCATGCGTCAGACATCCGGCGGTGCCGCCGCCGGCACGTACAGCTCGCCGCCGCCGGCGCGGAATTTCGCGGCCATGTCGCGCATGCCCTGCGCGCGGGCCTCCGCGCGCACCTCGTGCGAGATGCGCATGGAGCAGAACTTCGGTCCGCACATCGAGCAGAAATGCGCCACCTTGTGGCCTTCCTTCGGCAGCGTCGCATCGTGGAAGGCGCAGGCCGTGTCCGGGTCGAGCGCGAGGTTGAACTGGTCCTGCCAGCGGAAATCGAAGCGCGCCCGCGACAGCGCATCGTCGCGCGCCCGGGCCCCGGGGTGCCCCTTGGCAAGGTCGGCCGCGTGAGCGGCAATCTTGTAGGTGATGACGCCGGTCTTGACGTCGTTGCGATCCGGAAGTCCGAGGTGCTCCTTGGGCGTGACGTAGCAGAGCATGGCGGTGCCGAACCAACCGATCATGGCGGCTCCGATGGCGGAGGTGATGTGGTCGTAACCGGGCGCGATGTCGGTCGTCAGGGGGCCTAAGGTATAGAACGGGGCTTCGCCGCAGATGGCGAGCTGCTTGTCCATGTTCTCCTTGATCTTGTGCATCGGCACGTGGCCCGGTCCCTCGATCATCACCTGGCAGTCGTGCTGCCAGGCCACGCGCGTCAGCTCCCCGAGGGTCTCGAGCTCGGCGAACTGCGCGGCGTCGTTGGCATCGGCGATGGAGCCCGGCCGCAGACCGTCCCCGAGCGAGAAGCTGACATCGTACGCACGGCAGATCGCACAGATTTCCTCGAAGTGTTCGTAGAGGAAGCTCTCGCGGTGATGCGCCAGGCACCACTTCGCCATGATCGATCCGCCGCGCGAGACGATGCCGGTGACGCGGCTGACCGTGAGCGGGATATAGGGCAGCCGTACGCCGGCGTGGATGGTGAAGTAGTCCACGCCCTGCTCGGCCTGCTCGATGAGCGTGTCGCGGAAGATTTCCCAGCTGAGGTCTTCGGCGACCCCGCCGACCTTTTCCAGCGCCTGGTAGATGGGTACGGTGCCGATCGGCACGGGGGAGTTGCGCAGGATCCATTCGCGGATGGTGTGGATGTTCCGCCCGGTAGACAGGTCCATGACCGTGTCGGCTCCCCAGCGGATCGCCCATACCAGCTTGTCGACCTCCTCGGCGGTCGAAGAGGTCACCGCCGAGTTGCCGATGTTGGCGTTGATCTTCACCAGGAAGTTGCGGCCGATGATCATCGGTTCGGATTCCGGATGATTCACGTTCGCGGGAATGATGGCGCGTCCGGCGGCCACCTCGGCGCGCACGAACTCCGGCGTCACGTAATCCGGAATGCACGCACCCCAGGCGTTGCCGTCCGGCGCGGCCGTTCCGGCGCGGCGCTCGCTGCCGCTGTTCTCGCGCAGCGCGACGTACTCCATCTCCGGGGTGATGATCCCGGCGCGCGCATAAGCGAGCTGCGTCACGGGCGCGGAGCCCCGCGCCCGCAGCGGCGTCCGGCGCACCGGGAACTGCGGCGCGGCCTTCGCCCCCGCGGCAAGCCCATTGTCGAGCGGCTGCACGCGCCGGCCGGCGTAGGTCTCGACGTCGCCGCGCGCGGCGATCCAGGCGGCGCGCGGGCACGGCAGCCCGCGGTTGATGTCGATGGTGACGTCCGGGTCGGTATAGGGGCCGGACGGATCGTAGACCGTCAGCGGCGCCTCGCCCGCCGAGGGGTGCAGCTCGATCTCCCGCATCGGCACGCGCAATCCCTCATGGAGGCTGCCGGACTTATAGACCTTGCGCGACGCCGGTAACGGCTCGGACACGACCTGCAACAGTTGCGCGTTCATTCGGATGCTCCTCGCGTACAGACGTAAGATCCGGCGAATGCCGCGCGGTAGGAGGAAACATCGGCGCCTGCTGAAACTTTCCTACGCCAGCATTAACTGGATCAGGTTCGGAGGGTCGCCACGCGCGCTGTCCTCAAGCGCTCGTTGGCCTCTCAGCCCCCTGCCGGGGCTCCCCTAGCTCGGCGTGAAAGTAGTCGGTCGCCACCTTCGGGTCAATGGCCTGCGCGCCCAAATGTCGGACCTTATGGGGATTCGCTGATGTCCGCGGCGTTCGCCGCACTGACTGCGATATTCGCCAAGCTCGGGGTCGAGCAGATCAACCCCGATGCGGCGACGTTTCTCGCGCTCTCCGGCCTGGCGACCGGGGCGTGCTCGTGCTGTTACTTCCGCGCGCTGCACATCGGCGGCGCCGCTCGCGCGGCGCCGCCGATGCATCATCAGTTGGCTCTGAGCCCCTGAACGGGGTCGTCAGGCCGGCCGGGTGCTTCCGTGGCTCGCCTGTCCGCCCTTGCGACCCGCCTCGGCCGCAAGCTCCGGATGCTGAGAGAAGCTGCGCTTCTCGTCGGGCACACTCTGTCCACCCTTGCGCCCGGCGACCGCCGCGAGCGCGCGATTCTGCGAGAAGCTGCGCTTCGCGCCGGGAACGCTCTGCCCGCCCTTGCGCCCGGCCTCAGCCGCCAGTCGCCGGTTCTGCGAGAAGCTGCGCTTCTCGTCCGGTACCGCCTTGCCACCCATGCTCGCTATCTGCCGCTGCCGCTCCGTGTTCATAGATGCGAACCCACGGTGCGATATGCGCCCTTCATGAACTGTTCCATGAGCCATCACTGCTCTCCTTATGTGCGCGAAGCCCGAGGGATGCCGGACCCGCGACTTTGCTCGCGACGTGTGACGCCGTCCTCTGGAGCATACCCCTCGCGGCAGGCGCGGATAAAGGTTGGATCGCGGGATGTGCGGTCAGGTTACTGTAGCTCATTGGTGTAACTGACTGACTGCGCGAACTTTCTGTGCTGTCGCGTGCTAGGGCATCAGGTGATCGATGACCAGGCTCACGAGGCCATCGCGCCCCACCTGATACGTCACTTCGCCCAGGGGATCGCCGCTCGCGCCCACCGGGTTCCCGGAGCGGGCAATGCGCGCCACCACCTGCACGCTCTGGCCGGGCGCGAAGGCCCGGCCGGGAATCATCGCGTCCGAGGCGGCGAGGGATACGACCTGCGGGAAGCGGCTCTCCAGGCGCTTCACGGCCAGCGGCGGACCGGGGTGCGCCGGGTCACGCACAAAGACGAACAGGGGTGAAACCCCCACCGCGGCCGCGAGCGACGGAGCGAGAGTGACGTTCACGCGCACCTCCGCGCCGGGGTTCGTCGCGGGCGTCGGCGGCGGGGAGGTTCAGCGCGACGCCGGCGGCCTCCAGCGCCTCGACGAAAGCGTAGAGAT
>Ga0209626_1000044_pt1 | contig 35191 bp, 33 predicted proteins | sample JacPinW_OM1H0_M2_FD_187962 | JGI IMG/M metagenome (GOLD analysis project Ga0209626, IMG submission 187962) | Forest soil microbial communities from Algoma, Ontario, Canada - Jack Pine, Ontario site 1_JW_OM1H0_M2 (SPAdes) (version 2) | ecosystem: Environmental > Terrestrial > Soil > Boreal... | reverse complement strand
CGTCCGAAGGTCTCGTAATCCCGGGTGCGGGTGGTCACCACGGAGTAGTCGATAAACGGGGTGTTGGTGAGATTGTTGACCTGGAACAGCACCATCAGGCCCTTGGCGCGCCCGTCCTGGAACTCGTAGCTCGTTTGAAAGTCGGTGATCAGCTCGTGCCGCACGTATTCGAGCGCGCGGTCGCCGGCGAAGTCATCAATTTCACCGATATAGTCCGAGCGGTAGCGCGAGGCGACGCGTGCCGCGAAGCCGTACTTTTCGTAGTAGAGCGTCGCGCTCGCGACCGTCTTCGAGAGCCCCGGCAGCGCGATGGTGGAGGAAGCGGCCTCGCCGGCCACCTGCCCCTGGACCTTGATCGAGCTGTCGGTCTCGGAAAGGCTGGCGCTCGCGCCGAAGCCGCTCAGCCAGTCCGCCAGCAGCTCGCCCGGCGCGGAAACCGTGAGCTCGAAACCATCGAGCCGGCCGCCCTGGCCGTTCAGCGGGATCGTGAAAAAGCCGAGCGGCACGAAGGTATGGTTGCCGGGACCCGGTTTGTACAGCGACGAATAACTCGAGAAGTCGAAGGTGTTGGTCGTCTGGCTGTAGATGTAGGACTTCAGGTCCTTGTAGAAGCCGGCGATCGAGAAGTAGGCCTTGTTGGCGAAATACTTCTCGTACGACAGGTCGAGCGCATTCGCGCGCCACGGGTCCAGCTTCGGGTTGCCGACCGTGTCCGAGGGGACGCCGGTCGAGGTGGCCACGTTGAAGTCATTTCCCGCGTTCATCTGGTCCATGCGCGGACGCGCGACCTCGCGCGCAGCGCTGAAGCGTAACAGCTGCTGCGCCGGCAGCTCGAATACCAGGTTGGCGGCGGGCAGCACGTCGTTGTATTTCTTGCCGTCGCTGATCGGGGTGGCTCCAAAGGGCTTATTCGTCGCCGGATTGACGCTCTCGTTGAAGAACGTGGAACTGGAGCTTTGATCGGTGTGCACGACCTGCACACCGATGTTGCCGCGCAGTGTGACGCTCGAGGACAGCGCATGGTTGAGATTTCCCTTGAGGTATCCAGTCGTGATCTTCTCGAACACTTCCCAGTTCTTGGCGACCAGGAAGCCGGCAGTGCTGTTCGGCACGATCGGCTGGAAGTAGTTTGCGAGTACCCCCGGAACGTTCCAGGCGAGCGAGGGAGGCGTGCCGGAGAAACCCAGGTCCGCCGGCCGCAGCAGGAAGTTGCCCGCAATCTGGTCGAAGGTCCCTCCGATCGTGTTCAGGCCGGTTTCCGGCTGGTGCTTGTCCTTGTCACGGTTGTCGTAATTGGCGCCCAGGAGGACATCGCTGAACCAGCCACCCGCGGCACGCGAACCCTCGAGGCGGAACGACTTCAGCTCATCGACCACGTGGGGGAAACGGCTGTAGCCTCCGCCGTAAATGGTCGGACCGACCAGCACCTGTGCCGGGCTGGTGTATGAGCGCTGCGCGCTGAAGGTCGGCTGTGAGGTGCCCGGCAGGAAGTAACTGATCGTGTCGGTGACACCGCCGATGTACTGCGCCTGGGTCTCATAGTCATGCTCATCGCGCGTGGCGCGCGAATAGGCGAGATCCCCCATCACGCTCCAGGCGTCGCCCTTCCACTTGTTGTTCCAGCCCGCCTGGAAAATCTCGTCGCTGGTGATGTACAGGAAGTTGCGCGCCAGCGGCACGACGTTGCTGACCGTCGCCCCGACCACTGCACCGTTGACGATATCGAGGTTGGAGAAATTGGCCGTGCCGGTGCACGTTGTACAGCTGCTGTTGGGATAGCCGTTGTAGTTGCCGAGGTTGACCTCCAGGCTGCGCCGGTTGTTGTTCTGCAGGGAGGAGGTCCAGAACACATCGAGCGTGCTCGTGTACGCGCTGATCGGTCGCCACTCGAGCGTGGCGATGGCGCCGTCGCGCACGTTACTGCCGGAGCTTGCCAGCGACTTGATGCCGTCGGTAATGAAAGCGGCGTCGGGCACGGTGGCATGTTCGCGCCCGGTGCCGCCGTTGTTCATTTTCCAGGGGTCATACAGCCCCAGCTCCTTGCCGACGACCGGCGAGGAGAGGCGCGCATAACCGATCGCGAGCCCGAGAGTGTTGTCGAGGAACTGGTCGATGAAGGAGAGACTCGCGCGGTAGCCGTTGTTCTTGGAGTCGCTGCCGAGACTGGCGTCGGAGTTCTTCTCACCGCGGATGTCCACCACGATGGCGCGGCGGCCGAACTCGAGCGGCCGGATCGTCTGCAGCGCGATGGTGCCGGAGAGGCCCTGGCCGATGAGGCTGGCGTCGGGTGTCTTGTACACCACCACTCCACTGACCAGCTCAGACGGGTACTGGTCGTACTCGATGCTGCGGTTGTCGCCGGTGCTGACCTGCTCGCGGCCGTTCAGCAGGCCGGTGGCGAATTGCGGATCGGTGCCACGGATGCTGATGTCCGAGGCACGGCCGTCGGAACGCTGTGAGGTCAGGCCCGGCAGGCGCGAGATGGACTCGGCAATACTCGTGTCCGGCAGCTTGCCGATGTCCTCAGCCGAGATCGCTTCCACGATCAGATCCGAGCCCTGCTTGACGGCGATAGCCGTCTCGATGGCTGCCCGGACCCCGGTGACCGTGATGACCGTCAGCTTCTGTTCGGTGGATTCCGAGCCCGCTCCGGCCTGTTCCTGCGAGTAGGCAGGACTCGCCGCCCCAGCGAGCAGCAGCAGGCCGCAGGCCGCGGTGGCCAACGCCACACGGACCAGGCCGATCGATACCAATCGTACGTGCTGTAAACGATCCACGTTCCTTCCCCCCTCAGATTGTGGTGCGCCGCAGACGGCCGGGGACCCGGATTCCCCGCGCTCCAGGGCACAGGTCAGCTTATCGACCCGTCCCGACGGATCGGAAGACTCGGCATACGTATTCATCTGAAAAACAGAGGTTTGGCGCGCTGAGGGGCGGCGCCCGCACCGAGGGCCTCCGGGCCGCATCCCTGATCGGGGTCTTTTGGATCTATACTGAGCTGTTGCGGGAGGGGGACGGACCGGTGAGTCACGAGAAAGCTCACGGGCGTGTGCCGGGCAAGGCCACGTCCTTCGACATCGCGTATCAAGCCGGTGTATCCCAGCCTACCGTGTCGCGCGCCCTGCGGGGCAGCCCGCAGGTGAGCGAAGAAACGCGCAAGCGTGTGCTCGCGGTTGCGCAACAGCTGAACTACAAGGTCGACAAGAACGCGTCGAACCTGCGGTTCCAGCACTCCAACACCCTGGCACTGCTGATCTTCGAAGACCCTACCCCGGATGACTCCGCGATCAATCCGTTTTTCGTGTCGATGCTGGGCTCGGTCACGCGCGCCTGCGCGCAGCGCGGCTATGACCTGCTGGTCTCGTTCCAGCAGCAGTCGGGGAACTGGCACGAGGAATATGAGGACAGCCGCAGGGCCGACGGCCTAATACTCCTGGGCTACGGCGACTATCTGCAGTACCGGATACGGCTCGAGCGCCTGATCGGGCAAGGCACGCACTTCGTGCGCTGGGGAGCGGTGCAGCCCGGGCAGCCGGGACTGTCGATCGGCTCCGACAATTGCCAGGGCGGCTACGAGGCCGCGCGCCACCTCATCGGCCTGCGCCGGCGCAAACTCGCTTTTCTCGGCGGCGCCTCAAGAGGCTGCCCGGAATTCCTCGATCGGTACCGCGGCTTCCTGCGAGCCCTCGCCGAGGCAAACGTCCCGGCAACCCCGGCCCTGCAGGTGGACGCCATCACCACCGAGGCGGCCGGCTACGCGGCGGCCACTGAGCTGCTGGCGCGCGGCGTTGCGTTTGACGCCATCGTCGGTGCGAGCGACCTCATCGCGCTCGGCGCGATGCGCGCCCTCAAGGAGCATCAGATCGATGTGCCGACGCAGGTCTCCGTGGTTGGCTTCGATGACATACCGGCGGCGGGGCTCGCCAACCCGCCGCTGACCACCATCGCGCAGAATACCCGTCTCGCGGGCGAGGTGCTGGTCGACACTCTCCTCAGGCAGATCCGCGACCAGCCCGCAGAGGCGCGGATGTTGCCTACGCGCCTGGTGGTGCGGCGCTCATGTGGTGCCGGCGCCGGACCGTAGCGATTCGTCGGGCAGATCGCGGCAGGCGGCGGCCAATTTGGCGGCGAACTGCTCAATCGCCAGGCGCGCGTCAGCCCACGGATCGAGCGAAGCGGAACCCTCGACGAGCGTGGGGGCGAAGTGGCGGTAGGTGACCACGGCGACCATGCGCTGGTTTGCGTCCCGAACGTAGCCGATCAACCCGGCGCCACCGAGATATTTTGTCCGCACCGCATCCAGGGCCGGATCATCGCTCACTTGCCTGGCTGTCGGATGGGTGGGCGCAACGTCCTGCAGCATCACCGTGGCCACGAGGTTCGCAGGCATGGCGACCCGCCCGGTTTCACGCGCCAGCGCCGCGAGAATCGCCGCGCGCAACGTGGCAGCCTCAGCGGCGCCATAGCGCTGCAGTTTTGTCGTGACCGGCGGTGCGAAGTCGATCGTGATCGCCGCGAGCTGAGCGGCGAGCAGTACCGGCGCGAGCAGCCAGGCGGCGACGATTGTGATCCGGCCAACGTGTAACAGGGGCGCCATCAGGTCGCTCCGTCCCGTTCGGGAGCGGGTTGCGGGACGCGCAGCACCAGCAGCCCGGCCACCATGAAACTCAGGCCGCCGAGCACCAGCGCGTAAATCGGCGCGCCGCCAAACATCACCCGCAACAGGAATCCGAGCATGCTGGCCGCGACCAGCTGCGGAATGACGATGAAGAAGTTGAAGACACCCATGTACAGACCCATCTTCTGCGCCGGCAGGCTGTCCGACAACAGCGCGTAGGGAAGAGAGAGTATGGATGCCCACGCGAAACCCATCCCCACCATCGCGAGCAGCAGCCAGTGCGGGTCGCGGATCACGAGGAACGACAGCAGCGCCGCAGCCCCCAGCCAGACGTTGATCAGATGACTGATGCGCAGGCCGAACCTGCGCACCATCAGGGGAATGACGGCCGCGGCGATCGCGGCAAAGCCGTTGTAGGCCGCGAACAGCACGCCCACCCAGTTGGCGCCCCGGTTGAACGCAGCCGAGTGAGGATCGCTGCTGCCGTAGTGCACCTGGGCCACCGCCGCGGTGGTATAGATCCACATGGAGAACAGCGCCAGCCAGGAAAAAAACTGCACCGGCGCGAGACGCCGCATCGCCCGCGGCATGGTCGCAAGATCGCCCATGATGCCGGCGAACAGCCCTGGCGGGACCCCCCGGCCGTGCACCCACTGCGCCACACCCCACAGCAGTGCGCCGGCACACAGCAGATACAGCTGCGGATCCAGCCTCCACAGGGCAACCAGCGTGAACCCGGCAAGGCCGGCGACACCCCACGCGAGACCCTTGCGGCGCTCGCGCCGCGGGTCGAGGGGATCAAAGGCGCCCACGGGCACGGCATCATCGAAGGACAGCAGCGTCTGCGGCGGATATTCACGCGAGCGCAGCGTGGTCCAGGCGATGGCGAGCAGCAGCACGCCGGCGCCGATCTCGAACGCGTAGCGAACCGTATCCGGTATCCCGCCCGTCGCGGCGCTGTGATTGCTGACACCCGCCCGCTCGAGGAGCCATGGCAGCATGCTCGCCACCACGGCGCCGACACCGATGAAGAAGCTCTGCATGGAGTAACCGGCCGGTCTTTGATCGGGGTTCAGCTGATCACCCACGAACGCGCGGAACGGCTCCATGGACACATTGATGGCGGCATCGAGCAGCCACAGCAGCGCCGCCGCCATCCACAGATTCAGCGAGCGCGGCATCAGCACCAGGGCGGTTGCGGCGAGCACTGCCCCGCCAAGAAAGTAAGGTCGGCGGCGGCCGAGCCTCGTCCAGGTGCGGTCGGAGAAATAGCCGATCAGCGGCTGCACCAGCAGCCCGGTAAAAGGGGCCGCGATCCACAGCAGCGGTATCTGCTCGAGTCCCGCACCGAGGGTCTGGAAGATGCGGCTGACATTGGCGTTCTGCAGAGCGAAGCCGAACTGCAGGCCGAGGAACCCGAAACACATGTTCCAGATCTGCCAGAAAGACAAATACGGCTTCGCGCCGCCCGCTGCCCCGTGGTTCTCCGCGGGCATTGGTCTTCACCTCTTTGGGGGAAAGCCCGTGACTCCGCCGTGCGACACGCCGCTCACGCCGACGGGCTATTCACCGAGCGTTCAGGGCCGTTGCAGGATACTCCTCATCGCACCGGTTTGAACGCGCTCCCGAGCGGCCCAACTTTTCAGCGCGGGCACATTTTTAAGACGTTCGGATTTGAGCTCGCGTCACTCCGGTGCCCTTCCTTCCACTATCCTCCCTGCTGTGAACATGCAAATTACCGGTGGCTGCCTGTGCAGGGCGGTCCGCTATTCGATCCGCGCCGCGCCCATCGTCACCCGCACCTGCTGGTGCCGCGTCTGCCAGTACATCGGCGCCGGCGGCGCCACCGTGAACACCTGCTTCCCCAGCGAGTCGCTGACGGTGAGCGGTGAGCTGCGGGACTATCGTCTGACCGCGGACAGCGGCAACGTGGCGCACCGGCGCTTCTGTGGGGCCTGCGGAACGCATCTGTTCAGCGCCTCGGAGGCGCGGCCGCATTTGATCTTCGTGCGCGCCGGTACGCTCGACGACCGCGAGCTTGTCAAACCCAGCGTGACGATCTGGACCTCGAGCGCGCCCAGCTGGGCGTGCTTCGACGAGCGCCTGCCGAAGGTCGAGCGCCAGCCGCGGCCGGCGGCCTAACGCGACTTGAGTCCGAGAGCCTGCCGCAGCTGCGCGGCCGTCATGAGGCGCGTGTAGACCGCCGTCCCGACATCGAACTCGCGCGCGCGGGCGAGTGCTCCGACGACCACCGGTTCGAAGCCCGCATCTCTCACCAGGCGCTGCGCCACCTCGAGCGCCTGGCCGTCGTCCCCGGCGAGCGGGATGGCGATCCGCTCGCCGCTGCGGTGCGCTTCGCTGGCGAGGTCCCCGGAATTTATGGCGTTGAATGCACGCACCAGGCGCACGCCTGGCAGAAACTCCGCGGAGCTCACGCCGGTGCCCTTGCGGCGTGCCTCGATCGCCATGTCGCCATCGCGCTGCGGATAGGGATTGCCGGTGTCGAGCACGATCTTTCCGCTGAGCTCGGTCCTGAGGTCACGCCCGATCTGCGGCAGCGCCCGGTAGGGGACCGAGATCAGCACGACATCGCCGAACAGCGCAGCCTCACGCGGCGTACCCGCCCGGGCCTTCGGTCCGAGCGAGCTCACGAGCCCCTTGAGCTGCTCGGGGTGACGCGAGGACACCAGCACCTCATGGCCCGCCTTCACCCACAGTGAGGCGAGCGTACCGCCGATGTGTCCCGCACCGATGATGCCGATCTTCAGCGGCGCCTCTGCAGCGGGCGCCGCGCCCACGGCCGCCGCCGTCCACCCCATGAGCGCAACCGCGGCCGTAACGGCGAGTGCCCGCGGGCGTCGGGTGCCATTCATTTCGGCGAGAATTCCACCCTCGTCTGCCAGTGAGGCACGGTCGGGTGATCGGTCTCGATGACCAGCGTGCCGTGCGCGTGCGCATCGGTCGCCGCGAGGCGGATCTCGGCGAGGTCGCCACAGCCCGCCACGACCGGAAACGGCGTCAGGACCGCGATGGCCTTGGCCGCCTTGACGTCCGCCGCAGCCTCGCTCGAGGGCTCGACACGCGCCGCGGTGATCTGCGCGCTCGGCACCGTCACGAAACGATACTGCACGCTCCCGAGCCAGCCGCCCTTGGGTGCCTTGCCCGCGGAGTCGAAACTCGCCGAGTAGGCGAGCGAGGGCTCTTTCAGTTTGATCTGCCGGGGTTGCAGCGGCACCAGCTTGTGGCGCACGGACAGCCCCTGCAGCTTCCACTCGGCCAGGATCTGCAGCGGGAAGCTGCTCTGACAGCGCACCGAATACAACCCGCGCCACTCCGGGCCCTCCTGGCTGAGTGGAATCCTCTGATTCTCGCCGAGCGCAAACAGGAATACCGATCCTGGCGTCACCAGCGCATCGCGCGCCACGGTCGCCTTGATGTCGTACATCCCGATGTCGTGGTTGGCCGGATATTCGGCCGGCGTTTCATCACGCACCTGCACATCGCAGGCGCTGAGCATGAGCGCCACGGGAACCCACGTAAGGTGGATGAGCTTGAACATGCTGCCCCCCTCTTCTGGCGCCGATCGCCGCGGGAGCCGGTATTGGCAGCGAGTCAGGGCCCGCCCTTAGAGGCCGGCATTGCGGATCGGCGCGAACGGCACTGCCCGGGCCGCACCGCCACCGCGACGGGCGCCCGGGCCGGAAGAATTCAAAACCCGTGCCCCGTTACTTCTTTCTGCGGGCTCCGGAGCGCTTCGCCGCTCTGAAGGAGATGCCCGCGCGCATGGCCTTCTGCTGAACCGCAGCCGCGGTGCGCCCGAGCTTCTTGGCGACCTGTCCGGTTGGGGTCCCCGCCTTCGCGAGTGCCTTCAGAGTTTTCAGTTCACGGGCGCTCCAGGATGCGCCATCGTTCGGTGGACGTCTTGCCATCGTTCCTACTCCAGAATCACCCAACGCAGGGCCGGATTTGCAATCATACACGGATCATCGGCCGAGCGCGCGCCCAACTACGGCCGTAACATGTTGGAAAGTGTCGCGGCCAGCGAAAGTCAGGGGTTAGATGTTGCTTCGGCGCAGCGCGCCGTCACAAACCTGTTGCCGCGCCCGTGCCCGCGGTGTGCCGTTGTGCGCCGCGCTGAAGCGCAGCTCACCGCTGCTCCAATGCGCGAGGTTGTAACCGTCGCGGCGGCGCGTCGCAGGAACGGTTGACTGCAGGTTGATGATGTGCAGGCGTCGGCGATATACGACAAACCCGTAGGACGTCAGCGCGACAGTCGCTGACAGTCCGCCGGGGTCGTCAGCGGCTCCGGGCTACTGGACGATAATCGTTCCGACCATGCGCGGGTGGATTGAGCACGCATAGTGGTAGGTGCCGGGTTTGTCGAATCTGAACGAAAAGCTCTCGTCCGTGTCCAGGGCGCCCGAACGGAATAGTGCTGTGTCGCTCACCACCGTGTGCGGCTCATCGTCCTTATTTGTCCAAGTGACGGTCGAGCCGGCGCTGACCGTCAGCGACGCGGGCCCGAACATGAAGTCCCTGGCCAGCACGAGCGCGGCGGCAGCGGGGCTGCCGGCAGCCAACGCCCCCGGCGTGATGGTCCACAGGAGCGCCACCACGCTGGTGGCGATCGGCAGCAACTGGGGTAGCGACATTGACATGCGTAGCGGGTACCTATTGCTGCGCGTCGCGGGCACCGGGATCACGCAACAGCCGCACCAGGCCGAGCAACTCCTCCCAGCCGGCATCAGACACGGCGCAATACTGCAGATTGCCGACCTTCCAGAAGGCGACGTGATAACCGCTGCGGGTGGTTACCTCAGGGAAAGCGCGGCGGCCGGCCACCCAGGTGAATACGTTGATGACGTGTGCGCCGTGCTCGTAGACCACCACCGCCGCGCGTTGATGCTCGAAGTAGTCGGCGCGCCCTCCTACGAGGCGATAGCCCCGGGGAGCGAAATCGGCCACCACCCGCGCGACATCGGGGTGAGCGGCGGACCACGGCTTCACCGTCAGGTGCGGGGGCATCAGCGAGCGGGACAGCGGGGACAGCAGGAAGAAGGCGAGACTGGCCGCAAGCGCGGCACCGACGCCGCCCAGAGCTCCCTGCCAGAATGGCCGCGGGCGCGCCAGCCGCGACATCACGATCCCGAACGGCAGCTGCGTCACGGCGGCAATTTCGCGGTAGCTCATGTCCGGCATCACCTGCGCCGCGAAACGCTCGCGTCTGTCCTCGACCCATGAGGCAAGACTCGCCGCCGGCCGATTTTATTCCCGGTGCGGGGGCTCAGGCGGGGGTGCCGGTCCGCAGGTACGCGGCATCGACCGCGTTGGAGAGCAGCATCGCGATGGTCATGGGACCCAGGCCGCCGGGCACCGGGGTGATCCAGCCGGCACGCTCGGCGGCACGCTCGAACTCGACATCGCCGACGAGTTTGCCGGAAGCGCTGCGGTTGATCCCCACGTCGAATACCGCGGCCCCGGGACGGATCCAGTCCCCGGGGATGAAGCCGGCTTTGCCGACCGCGGCCACCAGCAGCTCGGCGCGCTCAACCTCCGCCCTGAGGTCGCGGGTTCCCGTATGGCACACGGTCACGGTCGCACGGGCCAGCAGCAGTTCCAGCGCCATGGGGCGGCCGACGATGTTGGAAGCGCCCACCACCGTCGCGCGCAGTCCCGACAGCGCGAGGCCGTACTCCTGCGCGAGCCGGATCACACCGTACGGCGTGCACGGGCGCAGCCTCGGCCGCTTCTGCGCCAGCAGCCCCGTGTTCACCGGATGGAAGCCGTCGACGTCCTTGACGGGGTCGACGGCGTCCATCACGCGATTGGTATCCACGCCCGCCGGCAGAGGCAGTTGCACCAGGATGCCGTCGACGCGCTCATCGTGATTGAGCGCGTTGATGAGCGCGAGAATCCGCCCTTCGCTGGTGCTCGCCGGCAGGTCGTGTGCGAAGGACTCGATCCCGGCCTCCTGCGAGGAGCTGCGCTTGTTGCGCACGTACACGCTCGAGGCCGGATCCTCCCCAACCTGCACCACCGCGAGTCCCGGCCGCCGTCCATGGCGCGCGGCGAACTGCGCCGCGCGCGCCGCGGTCGCGGCGCGCACCCTGGCGGCGACCATCTTGCCGTCGAGCAGCACCGCGCCGCCCGCGGCACGCGGCGCTGCCGAGGCGGTGCGCCCGGCGGCGGCGCCGCCGTCGTTGGCTGTTGGAGCGCTCATCAGTAGCGGTAGTGATCGGGTTTGTAGGGACCGGATTTGTCCACGCCGATGTAGCGCGCTTGGCTTTCGCTGAGTTGCGAGAGCTGCGCGTTGAGCTTCGTCAGCTGCAGCCGCGCGACTTTCTCATCCAGCTGCTTGGGCAACACATGGACGCCCAACGGATACTTCGCCGGGTGGCTGAACAGCTCCACCTGCGCGATCGTCTGATTCGCGAAGCTCGAGCTCATCACGTAACTCGGGTGGCCGGTGCCGCAGCCGAGGTTCACCAGCCTCCCTTCCGCCAGCAGGATGAGCCGCCGGCCGTCGGGCAGGATGACGTGGTCGACCTGGGGCTTGATGTTCTCCCAGGCGTAGCGCTTCAGGCTCGCGACGTCGATCTCGTTGTCGAAGTGCCCGATGTTGCACACGATGGCGTTGTGCTTCATGCGCACCATGTGATCGTGGTTGATCACGTGAAAGTTGCCGGTGGCGGTGACGAAGATATCGGCCTTGTCGGCCGCGTACTCCATGGTGACGACGCGATAGCCTTCCATGGCCGCCTGCAGGGCGCAGATCGGGTCGACCTCGGTCACCCACACCTGCGCCGACAGCGCCCGCAGCGCCTGGGCGCAGCCCTTGCCGACATCCCCGTAACCGCACACCACCGCGATCTTGCCCGCCACCATGACATCGGTGGCCCGCTTGATGGCGTCCACCAGCGACTCGCGGCACCCGTACAGGTTGTCGAACTTGCTCTTGGTGACCGAGTCGTTCACGTTGATCGCCGGGAACGCGAGTCTGCCCTCCTTCGCCATCTGGTACAGACGCTTGACCCCGGTGGTGGTTTCCTCGGTGACGCCGCGGATCTGACGGATGCGGGTGGAATACCAGCGCGGATCGCTCTTGAGCCTGGCGCGTATGGCAGCGAACAGTGCGCTCTCCTCCTCGCTCCCGGCCTTGGCAATCACCCCGGGGTCGCCCTCGGCTCGCACGCCCAGGTGCAGCAGCAGCGTGGCGTCACCGCCGTCGTCCAGAATCATGTTGGAGTAGCCGCCGTCGGGCCACTCGAAGATCCGGTGCGTGTACTCCCAGTAGTCCTCGAGCGATTCGCCCTTCCAGGCGAACACCGCCGTGCCGCGCACGGCGATGGCGGCGGCGGCGTGATCCTGGGTAGAGAAGATATTGCACGAAGCCCAGCGCACACTCGCCCCGAGCGCCTGCAGCGTCTCGATGAGCACCGCGGTCTGGATGGTCATGTGGAGGGAGCCGGAGATGCGGGCCCCCTTCAGAGGCTGTGTGCGCGCGTACTCCTCGCGAATGGCCATGAGACCGGGCATCTCGGTCTCGGCGATCGCGATCTCCTTGCGTCCCCAGTCGGCGAGTGCCAGGTCGGCGACCTTGTAGTCGCCCGCCTGGGCGGCGGATTTCAATGTGGCGTTCATACCGGATACTCCGCTGTCAGAGTGAGCGCCGTATGAATGACACGACGCCTGCTGAGCCTGGCAGGCGCGACGCGCGTCTGGCGCGCCCCGGCCCGTCGCAACGCTCCTCAGCAAGCGTGGCCGCAGCCCATGCGGCTGCGTTTTCTTCCTCAGGCCGCGCGTGCCCCCTTGGCCTCGGCGGCGAGCGTCTCGGCCAGATCGGTGCGCTCCCAGGTGAACTCCGGCTCGGTGCGGCCGAAGTGGCCGTAGGTCGCGGTCTTCTGGTAGATGGGTCGCAGCAGATCGAGCATCTCGCGCAGACCATAGGGTGTCAGGTCGAAATGCTTGCGGATGAGCTGCGTCAGGCGCTCGCGCGACAGGCGGCTGGTGCCGAAGGTCTCCACCATGATCGAAGTCGGCTCGGCGACGCCGATGGCATAGGACACCTGCACCTCGCAGCGCTCGGCGAGTCCCGCCGCCACGATGTTCTTGGCGACATAGCGCACGGCGTACGAGGCCGACCGATCGACCTTGGAGGGGTCCTTGCCCGAGAACGCGCCGCCGCCGTGGCGCGCGTAGCCGCCGTAGGTGTCGACGATGATCTTGCGCCCCGTGAGACCGCAGTCCCCCACCGGTCCGCCCGTCACGAAACGTCCGGTCGGGTTGATATGGTACTTGGTGCGCTTGTCCACCCACTTCGCCGGCAGGATGGGCTTGAGGATCTCCTCCATCACCGCCTCGCGCAGCGCCTTGGTCGAAACTTCCGGACTGTGTTGGGTGGACAGCACGACCGCCTCGATCCCCACCGGCTTGTAGTCCTCGTAGCGCAGCGTGACCTGACTCTTCGCGTCCGGACGCAGCCACGGAAGCTTGCCGGCCTTGCGCACCTGAGCCTGGCGCTTGACCAGGCGATGAGCGAGCGTGATCGGCGCCGGCATCAGCACGTCGGTCTCGTTGCTGGCGTAGCCAAACATGAGTCCCTGGTCACCCGCTCCCTGCTTGCGCTCGTCCTTGCGATCCACGCCCTGGGCAATGTCGGGAGACTGTTTGCCGATGAGGTTGAGCACGCCGCAGCTGCCGCCGTCGAATCCCATGTCCGAGGAGTTGTAGCCGATCTCGAGCACCGTCTTGCGCACCAGTGCTTCGACGTCGACCCACGCAGTCGTGGTGACCTCTCCGGCGACGATCACCACGCCGGTCTTGACGAGGGTCTCGCAGGCGACGCGACCGCGCGCATCCACCGCGAGGATCGCGTCCAGCACCACATCCGAGATCTGGTCCGCGACCTTGTCCGGGTGGCCTTCGGAGACCGACTCGGAAGTAAAGAGATAGTCATTCGCCATGGAGTTCGTTCCGCCGCATCTGCCGTGCCGAAGTGGCCAGTTTAACCTTTTGACCGCGCCCTTGCTCAGCGCGCCGGGGGAAACGCCGCCGCCAGGCGCGCAGCGAATTCGGCACGCGTAAAGCGGTGATTCTGCGTGCCGCGCGACTCGATCTTGATGGCGCCCATGAGCGAGGCAATATGTCCGGTGCTCGGCCAGTCAAGACCGTGCAGCAGACCGTGGATGAGACCGGCACGATAGGCGTCCCCGCATCCGGTGGGATCCACCACGGCCGCGGCCGGCGCGCTCGGGATCGCGAGCTCCCCGTCGCGGGTATGAATGACGGAGCCGGCTGCGCCGCGGGTCACGATGAGCGCGGCCACGCGCTGCGTGAGCTCGCCCACGCTCCAGCCGGTCTTCTGCTGCAGCAACTGCCACTCGTAGTCGTTCACCGTGACCCAGGTCGCCTGCCCGACAAAGCGCGCCAGCTCCTCGCCGCTGAACATCGGCAATCCCTGGCCGGGATCGAAGATGAAGGGGATGCGGGCGGCGGCAAACTGCGCGGCGTGCTGGATCATGCCCTCGCGCCCGTCGGGCGCCACGATGCCGATGGCGATGTCAGAGGCATCCGACACGCGGTTGGCGTGCGCGTGCTGCATCGCGCCCGGATGGAACGCCGTGATCTGATTGTCATCGAGATCGGTGGTGATGAACGCCTGAGCGGTGAGCTCCGCCTCGATCACGCGCACGTGATCGGCGGGTACGCCGGCGCGCGCCATCCACTCCCGGTAAGGCGCGAAGTCGCGCCCCACAGTGGCCATGGGATAAGCGACGTCACCGAGCAGTCTCAAGTTGTAGGCGATGTTCCCGGCGCAGCCGCCGAATTCGCGGCGCAGCTGCGGCACCAGGAACGAGACGTTCAACATGTGGATCTTGTCGGGCAGGATATGATTGGCGAAGCGATCGCCGAACACCATGATGGTGTCGAACGCCAGTGAGCCGCAGATGAGCGCCTTGCCCGGCTCGCCCGGCCTCATGCCTTGGCGCCCGGCGGAGCGGCGCTGGCGGCGGGTTTGGCTTTGCTTTCGGCGGCCATCAGCGCCACGGCGTCCTTGGCGAGCTCCGTCAGGCCCGCGCCGTTGCGCTCCTCGTAGTAGGCGATCATCTGCGCGCGCATGCGCGGCTCCCAGTAGCGCTTGAGGTGAGCGGCCACGGCGCGCGAGGCCTCCGGCGCAGCCGCCGTGCCGGCGAAAAACTCGCCGATCTCGTTGGTCATCTTGATGAGCAGATCGATGTTCATGGTTCCGCGCCGTGTCTCAGGTCAACCTGTGCGGGTGCGCGTAGACGACGTGCTGGTCGGCGCGCGCGAACGCGACCAGCGTGAGCCCGGCGCGCCGCGCCAGACGCACTGCGAAGGCCGTCGGCGCCGACAGCGCCACCAGCAACGAGATCCCGACGGTGGCGCACTTCTGCACCATCTCGTAGCTGGCGCGGCTGGTGATGAGCATATAACCCGCCGTGAAATCAGCGTGCGCGCGCGACAGCGCCCCGATGGTCTTGTCGAGAGCATTGTGCCGGCCGACATCCTCGCGCACCACTTTGATCCCCTCGCCCGGCACGACCCACGCGGCCGCGTGCACGCTGCCGGTGCGGGCATTGATCGGCTGGCGGCCCGAGAGCTGCGCGATCGCCGCGTGCAGCTCGGCGGCGCTGACGCTGACGCCGGCCGGCACCGGTGCGCACTCGCGTATAGCATCCTCGGCGCGCTCCGCCCCGCACAGGCCGCAGCCGGTCCGGCCGGTGAGGTTGCGGCGGCGCTGCAGCAACTGCGTGAACCGTTCCCAGGCCACCGTAATGTGCACGTCGGCGGAAGCCGCGCCATAGGTGACTTCAACGCCACGGATCTCCTGCGCGTCGGCCACCAGGCCCTCACTCAGGGTGAAGCCGACCGCGTAGTCCTCGAGATCCGCCGGCGTCGCCAGCATCACCACGTGCGGCACGTCGTGATAGACGAGCGCGACCGGCACCTCCTCGGCCACCAGGTCCGTGGCGTGTGCCAGCGCGCCGCGCGACCAGCGCTCGACGGCGAGTTCCGCGCTCACCGCGGCCGGCTCTTGCGCCTTGGGCACCGATTCCGGGCTCATCGTCTTAGCTGCGGTGAGCGCCTCGCTCAGGCGGGGGCGCGATCGTGCCTGCGCCGGCGGGCCGGGTGCGGCAGAGCGCGCTCGGCCTCGGCGCGCTTCTGCCACGCCTCCTTCTGGCTGACCAGCACCACCTCGACCGCGGTCACCTTGTACTCCGGGCAGTTGGTGGCCCAGTCGGAGTTCTCGGTGGTGACGACGTTGGCGTTGGTCTCCGGGAAGTGGAACGTGGTGTACACCACGCCGGGCGCGATCTTCTCGGAAACCTTGGCGCGCAGCGCCATCTCGCCGGCGCGGCTGGTGAGCCCCACCCAGTCCCCGTCGCTGATGCCGCGCACCTCGGCGTCGTGCGGATGGATCTCCAGCAGGTCCTCGGCATGCCAGACCACGTTGCCGGTGCGGCGCGTCTGCGCACCGACGTTGTACTGCGTCAGTATCCGACCGGTGGTCAGGATCAGCGGGAAGCGACTGGTGACGCGCTCGGTGGTGGGCACGTATTCGGTCGGCCAGAACTTGCCCTTGCCGCGCACGAACTGGTGCACGTGCATGGTGGGCGTGCCCTCGGGCGCCGCCTCGTTGCACGGCCACTGGATGCTCCCGAGGCGGTCGAGCTTCTCGTAGGTGAGGCCGGTGAAGGTCGGCGTGAGGCGCGCGATCTCCTCCATGATCTCGGACGGGTGCGCGTAGTGCATCGGATAGCCGAGCGCGTTGGAGAGCAGCACGGTGATTTCCCAATCCTGGTAGCCGGCGAGCGGCTCCATGACCTTGCGCACCCGCGACACGCGCCGCTCGGCGTTGGTGAAGGTGCCGTCCTTCTCGAGGAACGAGGAACCCGGCAGGAACACGTGCGCGAACTTGGCGATCTCGTTGAGGAACAGGTCCTGCACGATGACGCACTCCATGGACGCCATGGCGGCGCTCACATGGTGCGTGTTGGGATCGGACTGCACGAAGTCCTCTCCCTGCACGTACATCCCGCGGAAGGTGCCGTCGAGGGCGGCCTCGAACATGTTGGGAATACGCAGGCCCGGCTCGCCCTGCAGCGTCACGCCCCACGCCGACTCGAAGGAGGCCCGCACCGCGGGGTCCGACACGTGGCGGTAGGCGCTGAACTCGTGGGGGAAGGAGCCCATGTCGCACGAGCCCTGCACATTGTTCTGGCCGCGCAGCGGGTTGACGCCGCCGCCCTCGCGGCCGAGATTGCCGGTGGCCATGGCGAGGTTGGCGATCCCCATGACGGCGGTGGTGCCCTGGCTGTGCTCGGTGACGCCGAGGCCGTAGTAGATGGCGCTATTGCCGCCGCTGGCATACAGGCGCGCGGCGCGGCGCACGCGCTCCGCGGGCACGCCGGTGATGGATTCGGAGGCTTCCGGTGAATTGCGCTCCTCGGCTACGAACGCCTTCCACTTCGCAAACGACTCCGGCTCGCAGCGCCCGGCCACGTAGGCCTCCTTGACGAAGCCCTCGGTCACCACCACGTGGGCGAGTGCGTTCAGCAGCGCCACGTTGGTGCCGGGCTGCAGCTGCAGATACTCGTCGGCCTCGATGTGCGGGGTGCGCACCAGGGCGATCTCGCGCGGATCGGCGATGATCAGCTTCGCGCCCTGGCGCAGGCGGCGCTTCATCTGCGAGGCGAACACCGGGTGCCCATCGGTGGGATTCGCGCCGATGATCAGGATCACGTCCGCCTTCATGACGGAGTCGAACGCCTGGGTGCCGGCGGATTCGCCCAGGGTGTTCTTCAGGCCGTAGCCGGTGGGCGAGTGGCACACGCGCGCGCAGGTGTCGACGTTGTTGGTGCCGAAGGCCGCGCGCACCAGCTTCTGCACCAGGAAGGTCTCCTCGTTGGTGCAGCGTGAGGAGGTGATGCCGCCGATCGAATCGCGGCCGTACTTCGCCTGGATGCGCCGCAGCTCGCTCGCGGCGTAGCCGATCGCCTCCTCCCAGGAAACCTCGCGCCACTCATCGCGGATGCTCTTGCGGATCATCGGCTTGATGACGCGGTCGGCGTGCGTCGCGTAACCATAGGCGAAACGCCCCTTGACGCACGCGTGTCCGTGGTTGGCGCGACCGTCGCGCGCCGGCGCCATGCGCACCACCTCCACATCCGCTCCTTCGCCGCGCAGTTCCGCCTTCAGTCCGCAGCCGACGCCGCAGTAGGCGCAGGTCGTGCTCACGGCGCGCTCCGCCGCCCCTAAGCCGATGATCGACTTCTCCATCAGCGCCCCGGTGGGACAGGACTCGATGCACGCGCCGCAGGAGACGCACTCGGATTCGAGGAACGGCTGGTCCTGGCTCGCCGCCACTTTCGACTCGAAGCCGCGCCCCTGGATGGTCAGCGCGAAGGTGCCCTGCACCTCGTCGCAGGCGCGCACGCAGCGCGAGCACACGATGCACAGCGTCGGGTCGAAGGCGAAATAGGGATTGCTCTCATCGGTCGCCATGGGACGGTGCATGGCGCCGCGCGCGTAGGAGCTGGCGGTAATCCCGACCTTGTCCGCCATGTCCTGCAGCTCGCAGTGGCCGTCCGCCGGGCAGCTGGCGCACTCGAGCGGATGATCCGAGACGTACAGGTCGATCACGCCACGGCGCAGCTGCAACAGCTTCTCCGACTCGGTGCGGATCTTCATGCCCGCGGCCACGGTGGTGGTACACGAGGCGGGGTAGCCCTTGCGACCTTCGATCTCCACCAGACACAGCCGGCAGGAGCCGAACGCCTTGAGGGTGTCGGTGGCACACAGCTTCGGCACCTTGACCCCGGCGAGCGCCGCGGCGCGCATGACGGAGGTCCCTTCAGGGACCGTGACCGCATGGCCGTCGATCTCGACCGTCACGGCGCCGGCGCCGTTCACGGGCTGTGGGGTGCCGAAGTCCTCGTAATCTATCGCGTACATGTTCCGCCTCGCTCGTGCGCCTTACTTCACCGGCCCGCGAAAATCTTCCCGGAAATACTTGAGTGCGCTCTGCACCGGAAACGGCGCCATGCCGCCCAGCCCGCACAGCGATCCCTGCACCATGGTCTCGCACAGCTCTTCCAGCAGCCGCACGTTGCGCTCGCCGTCAACACCCTCGAGAATCCGGTCGATGACTTCGACCCCGCGCGTCGAGCCGATCCGGCACGGCGTGCACTTGCCGCAGGATTCGATGGCGCAGAATTCCATGGCGTAGCGCGCCATGCGCGCCATGTCGACGCTGTCGTCGAACACCACGATGCCGCCGTGGCCGAGCAGCGCGCCGATGCCGGCGAGCGCTTCGTAGTCGACCGCGGTATCGAACTGCGACGGCGGGATGTAAGCGCCCAGCGGGCCGCCCACCTGCACCGCGCGGATCGGCTTACCCGTAGCGCTGCCGCCGCCGTAATCGTACAGCAGCTCGCGCAGGGTGAGGCCAAACGCCCGCTCCACGAGTCCACCGCGCCGGATGTTGCCCGCGAGCTGTATCGGCAGCGTGCCGCGCGATTTGCCCATGCCGAAATTCGCATAAGCGTCTGCGCCGTGCTGCAGGATCCACGGCACGCTCGCGAGCGTCACGACGTTATTGACGATGGTGGGCTGGCCGAACAGGCCCTTGATCGCCGGCAAGGGCGGGCGCACACGCACCTCGCCGCGCCGCCCCTCGAGGCTCTCGAGCATCGAGGTCTCTTCGCCGCAGATGTAAGCGCCTGCGCCCACGCGCACCTCGAGATCAAAACGCTTGCCCGAGCCGGCGACGTCGCTGCCGAGGTAGCGCGCCTGGTGGGCCGCGGCGATGGCGGTGCGCAGCGCGCGCAGCGCATGCGGATACTCGGCACGCAGATAAATGTAGCCCTGGGTCGCCCCCACCGCGATGCCGGCGATGGTCATGCCCTCGATCAGGGTGAGCGGATCGCCTTCCATCAGCATGCGATCGGAGAAGGTGCCGGAGTCGCCTTCGTCGGCGTTGCAGGTGACGTATTTCTGCTGCCCCGCCGGCTGATCGAGCACCGTCTTCCACTTGATGCCGGTCGGGAAAGCCGCCCCGCCACGCCCGCGCAGGCCCGAGGTCGTGATGGCCTGCACGATCGCGGCCGGCTCCATGGACAGCGCCCGCGTGAGTCCCTGGTAGCCGCCGTGCGTCACATAGTCCGCAACGCTTCCGGGTTCGATGATGCCCACGCGCTCGAAGGTCAGACGCTGCTGACCCTTGAGCCAGGCGATCTCGCCCGTCGGTCCGAGCGACAACGCATGGGCGCCGCCGTTGAGAAAGTCCGCGTCGAAAAGGCCGGCGACGTCGGCGGCCGTCACGGGGCCGTACGCCAGGCGGCCGAGAGGCGTCAGCACCTCGACGAGCGGCTCGAGCCAATAGGCGCCGCGCGAGCCGTTGCGCACCACCTTGACGGCGGCTCGGCGGCGCGCGGCCTCCGCAGCCATCGCGAGCGCCACTTCACCGGCCCCCAGGGACAGGGCGCCGGCGTCAACGGGCACGTACACCTGAGTTGTCATGGCGAGGGGACGCGGTCTGCGACCAGGGCGTCGAAGCGCTCGGGCGTGACCCGGCCATAGAGCCGGCCGTCGATCATGACCGCGGGCGAGCAGGCGCAATTGCCCAGGCAGTAGATGGGCTCGAGCGAGAAGCGTCCGTCGGCGCTGGTCTCATGAAAGTCGATGCCCAGACGGCGCCGCGCGTGCGCCGTCAGCGCCTCCGCGCCCATCGACTGGCAGGCCTCGGCCTGGCAGACGCTCACCGTATGGGCGCCCGGGCGCGAGCGGCGAAAGTAGTGATAAAAGGTGACCACGCCATGCACTTCGGCGCGCGAGAGGTTCAGTACCTCGGCGACCACGGGAACGGCGCCGGCGGGAACATAGCCAAGGGCCGCCTGGATGGCGTGCAACACTTCCAGCAGGGGTCCGGGACGTCCCTTCAGATCCGACGCGATGCGCAGCACTACGGCGCTTTCGGCCGGGGGTAATGTCTCCATAGGTATTTCAATTATACGTGCGGACGCCCTGGCTGGCTTGCATACCGCGAGGTCCATACCGCCTGCGAGGGGTTGGCTCTACACTTAAGGGACCGACAGGGCAATCCGTGGTTCATTCGCACCCTGCCAAGCTCACACCGGCGCGCTGGCTGTTGACGTGGACACTCACGGGAGTGGCCGCGCCGCATGCGGCCGCGGCTGCCCTCGGGACGGAGCTCTCCTGGGGCGGCAATATCGCCGTCACCAGTGATTACATATACCGCGGGGTCTCGGAGAGTGACGGCCGGGCGGCCCTGCAGGCCGACCTGCACGCCGGCACCCCGGGCGGCACCTTCGCCGGCGCCTGGGCTTCCACGCGCGAGCGCAGTCTGGAACCGGGAGCCGGCTACGACCTGGAGATCTACCTCGGGCACCGCTTCGACCTGGGCAGCGCCTGGAACGCCACCCTGAGCGCGCGCAGCCACTATTTCCCGGGCGCGACGGACGGCGCATCGGACGACTTCCAGGAACTGTCGGCCGCGCTCAACTGGCTCGACCGCTGGACGGTGTCGGTGACCGCGATTCCGAGTGCGGTGCGCTACTGGTACTACACGCGCCTCACCCGCAGCCCGGCGTGGATCGCCGACAGCACCGGCCAGTGGCTGATCGGTCAGGGGCTGTTCGTCACCGGCGGCGCCGGCTACTACCGCTCGAGCGGCACCGGCGCACGTCGGCTGGCCGCCACCGGCTATGCCTATGGCAACGCGGGCGTCGGGTTCGAGCGGCGCGGCTGGCGCGTGGACGTCGGCTACTTCCTCGCCGAGCACCAGGCGCAGGAGCTGTTCCCGTACCCGGTCGCAAATCACCGGGTCGCCGGCACCGTGAGCTGGCACTTTTGACCCCATGCGCGCTCCGGCGGATAGTCGTTCGGAAGCGGTTTTTGAACCCGCGACGGCTGACGGGCCACTTACCGTAGCAAAGGGCGTGGAGTGAAAGCGACAGGTCACAACGACAGGGGCATGGTGGAACCGACGTACCGCGGATCAGCCTCGGTGGCGCGTGAGGTGGATCTCATGGCGCGCATCGCGGACGGCGACCGCAAAGCGTTCGAAGAGCTCTACAACCTGTACCATCGCCGCATGGCGCGCTTCCTGACGCGCCTCACGCACCACTACGACCTGGCGGAAGAGATCATCAACGACACCTTCTGGGTCGTGTGGCGCAAGGCGCGCGACTTCCGCGGCGACTCCCAGCCCTCGACGTGGATTCTGGGAATCGCCTACCGCAAGGCCCGTAATGCGCTGCGTTCCTCGGCACGCCGCGGCGAGCAGAACCTGGAGACCGAGTCCCTGCCACTCATGAGCGACGAGCCGTTCCGTACCGAGGAGCTGCGCGACTGGCTGGAACAGGCGCTGGAGCAGCTCCCGGTCGAGCAGCGCCTCGGGGTGGAGCTGTGCTATGAGCTGGGGTATTCCTGCGAAGAGATCGCCACGATCATGGGTTGTCCGGTAAACACGGTGAAGACGCGACTGTTTCACGCGCGCGCGAAACTGCAGAAGCTGCTGCCGCAGCTGGCCGGCGTTTCCGCGACCGCGCCACCGGGCGCGGGCGTGCGGCAGGCCGCGCAGGAGCGTCACGAGTCATGATGGCGAGCCACGCTTCCCGTCACGAAGAGTCCTGGCTGCTGCTGCCGTGGCTGGCAAATGGCCGGCTGTCGCAGGCCGAGCGCGCCGCCGTGGAGCAGCACCTGCACGAGTGTGCGGCCTGCACGCAGGAGCTCGCGCGGCAGCGCCTCATGTGCCAGGTGTTGACCGAACCGCAGTGCGTGACCTACGCGCCCGGACCCTCGTTGCGCAAGCTGATGGAGCGCATCGACGGCCGTGCGCCCGCGAGGCCGCAGGACGCACCGCCCCTCAGCCGCAGGAGCGCTCCCGCGAGGCTCGCACCCGCGTGGCGGCCGCCGGGACTCGCCTGGGCCGCGAGCGTGGTGCTGGCCATGGGATTCACCGTTTTCGCAACCACCGCTTACCGCTGGTCGCAGCCGCGCTACGCCACCCACACCACGGCCCCCCGCGGCACGCCCGGCGTCCTGCACATCGCCTTCGACCGCTCGGTGCCGATCGGGGAGATGGAGGAAATGCTGCGCTCGGCCGGCGCGCGCGTGGTCGAGGGTCCGGGAACGACTGGAATATTCGGCATCGCACCGGTCACGGCAGCGCAGTCCGGCGAGGTGAGTCCGCAGATGCGCGCGCTCGCCGCGCGCCTGCGCGCCGACGCGCGGGTACGCTGGGTCGAGCCACTGACAGGCACCGATGGGACCGAGGGCGCGCACGGACGGCGCACACGGGAACCGTGATGTGCGCCTTCAGGCGCGCCGGCGCCGTATGCCTTGCGCTTCTGGGTGGGACCGTGCTCGCCGCGCCGCCCGCCGCTCCGCCCCCGGCGCAGCCGCCGCGCATCGTGGTGGCGTTTGCCAACGAGCCGCACACGACCCCCGGTCCCGCCGGCACCACCGGCAGCCACTACGGCGGGGACGGCTACCGCGTGGGGCAGAGCGCGCAGCAGCAGGCGCGCCGGGTAGCGGCCGCGTACTCGCTGCGGCAGGTGGCAAGCTGGCCGATCAAGGCCCTGTCGATGCATTGCGTGGTGTACGAGATCACCAACGGCCGGCCCGTCCCCGAGGTGCTCGCCGCACTGTCGAAGGATACGCGCGTCGTGCTCGCGCAGCCGCTGCAGGAGTTTCACACCCTCAGCGATCGGTCCGCGGCGGGCACTCCTTATAACGATCCGCTGTACGACCTGCAGAGCAATCTGCTGACGCTCGGCATTGCCCGTGCCCACGAGCGCGCCCAGGGCGCAGGCGTGCGCGTCGCCCTCATCGACACCGGCGTCGATGCAGCTCATCCGGATCTGGCCGGAAGGATCGTGCGCACGCACTCCTTCCTGGCGACACGCGCGCCGGGCCCGTCCTCACTGCGCCACGGCACCGCGATGGCCGGCCTGATCGCGGCGGTCGCCAACAACCACATCGGTATCGTCGGAATCGCGCCGCAGGCGCAGCTCGAGGTGTTCGAAGCCTGCTGGCAGCTGCTGCCCGACAGCGACGCGGCGGCCTGCAATACCTTCACGCTGGCGCAGGCGCTCGCCGCCGCCCTCGCCTCCGGTGCGCCGCTCATCAACCTGAGCATCGCCGGTCCCGCCGACCCGTTGCTGTCGGCGCTGGTGCAGAGCGGACTCAGACATGGTGTGACGTTCGTCGGCGCCGCCAATGGGGCGGATGAGGGCTTTCCGACGGCGATCCCGGGTGTGATCGCCGCCTCGGGGAGCGAGCAGGCGCTGCCGCCAGGTGCCCTGGGTGCTCCCGCACAGCACGTGCTCACTCTGCGCCCCGGGGCGCAGTACGACTTCGAGTCCGGAACCTCCGTGGCAGCCGCTGAACTCACCGGCGTGATTGCGCTGCTGATGTCGGCATCCTCCACGCGCCTCGCCACCAACACCATCGTGTCGCTGCTCGGCGCGGCGGCGGCCGGCGCCGCCTCGGCAGCGGCGGATCCAGTGGATGTCACGGCCGCGCTGGCCCGGCTCGATGCGCGCCAACACCGCGGCGCGGTCGCGGTGCGCGCCACGCACTGAGACCGCGCTGCGAGCGAGCGGCGCTGCGCGTGGGCCCGCGCCGCCGGCGGCTTGACCCGCCCGCAAGGCGTGCCATGCTGATGCGCCCATGCCCGGCAACCCCTCAGGTCTCACCTGGGATCTCATCCAGGAAGCGCGCGAGCGCATCGCCGACAAGGTCAGCGTCACGCCCGTGCTCACCAGCACGACGCTCGACGGGGAGGCCGGTGCGCGGCTGCACTTCAAGTGCGAGAACTTCCAGAAGTGCGGCGCCTTCAAGGCGCGCGGCGCCACCAACGCCGTATTCGCCCTGTCTGAGTCGCAGGCGCGCCGCGGCGTCGCGACGCACTCCTCGGGCAATCACGCCGCGGCGCTGGCGCGCGCCGCGCGGCTGCGGGGCATTCCGGCGTACATCGTGATGCCGGACAACACGAGCCAAGCCAAGCGCGCCGCGGTACGCCGCTACGGCGGCGAGATCACTTACTGTGAGTCGACCCTGGCGGCGCGCGAAGACAGCGCGCGCCAGCTCATCGCCGCCACCGGCGCAATCCTGGTTCATCCCTATGACGATCTCGCGGTGATGGCCGGCCAGGCTACCCTGGCTGTGGAACTGCTGACGCAAGTCCCCGATCTCGACCTCATCCTGGTCCCGGTGGGGGGCGGGGGACTCCTGAGCGGCACCGCGGTCGCGGCGAAAACCCTCAAGCCCGCCATCCGCGTGCTCGGTGTCGAGCCCGCCGGCGCCGACGATGCCGCGCGCTCGTTCCGCGCCGGCCGGATCCTGCCGAGCCTCAAACCCGACACCATCGCCGACGGCCTGCGCGGTGCGCTCGGCGAGCGACCGTTCGCGGAAATCCGACGCCTGGTCGATGACATCACGACCGTATCCGATGAGTCGATCGTGCGCGCGATGCGCCAGCTGTGGGAGGTCATGAAAATCATCGTCGAGCCATCCGGGGCGGTGCCGTATGCGGCGCTGCTCGGGGAGCGGCCGGCGCTGCGCGGCCTGCGCATCGGGGTGGTGCTCAGCGGCGGCAACGTCGATCTCGAGCGGCTGCCGTGGACCTAAGGGTGCGGCGCTAAGCACCGCGAGGCGCTCAGGCGCGCTCGAGGATGAGCGCGATGCCCTGCCCCACGCCGATGCACATGGTGCACAAGGCGTAGCGGCCGCGCACCGCCGCGAGCTGCCAGGTGGCGGTGGTGGCGAGCCGTGCGCCGGACATGCCCAGCGGGTGTCCGAGCGCGATCGCGCCGCCGTTGGCATTGACGTGGCCCGCGTCGTCGGCAAGCTTCAAATCACGCAGCACCGCGAGCGCCTGGCTCGCGAACGCCTCGTTCAACTCGATCACCTGCAGCTGCTCGAGCGTGAGTCGCGCGATCGACAGCACCTTGCGCGTGGCGGGCAACGGGCCCATGCCCATGATCCTCGGCTCCACGCCGGCGGTGGCCGCGGCGACGATGCGCGCGCGCGGTGTCAGATTGAGGCGCCGCGCTGCTTCCTCGGAGGCGATGAGGAGCGCCGCGGCGCCGTCGTTGATCCCGGAGGCATTGCCGGCGGTGACCGTGCCGTTGGCCCGAAACGGCGTCGGCAACGCCGCCAGCTGCTCGGGCGTGGTCTCGGGCCGCGGATGCTCGTCGCGCGTCACCGTGAGCGCCTTGCCCTTGGCTCTGGCAATCTCCACCGGCACCAGCTCCGCCTCATAGAAGCCACGGGCATAGGCGGCCGCGGTGCGCTGCTGGCTGCGCAGCGCGAAGCGGTCCTGGTCGGCGCGTGAGATATTGAACTGCGCGGCGACGTTTTCGCCGGTTTCAGGCATCGAGTCGATGCCGTACCGCTCCCGCATGCGCGGGTTGACGAAGCGCCAGCCGAGGGTCGTGTCGTAGATTTCCGCGCTGCGGCTGAAAGCCGCGTCGGCCTTCGGCATGACGAACGGCGCCCGTGACATGGATTCGACGCCGCCCGCCACCACCAGCTCGGCTTCGCCGGCGCGGATGATACGCGCCGCCATCGCCACCGCATCCAGACCCGAGCCGCACAGGCGGTTGATCGTGGCGCCCGGCACCGACACCGGCAGTCCCGCCAGCAGCGCCGCCATGCGCGCGACGTTGCGGTTGTCCTCACCCGCCTGGTTGGCGCAGCCGAGCAGCACTTCTTCGATCGCGGCCGGCTCGAGCGAGGGATTGCGCCGCAGCAGCGCCGCGATCGGCACGGCCGCGAGATCGTCGGCCCGGACGGCCGCCAGCGCGCCGCCGTAGCGCCCGATCGGGGTGCGCACGGCGTCGCAGATGAAAGGCTCACTCATGGCCGGCGATCATACGTGGGCGCTGTACTGGTCTGCACCCCGGTACAGTACGTGCAGCCGGCCGCCGGGCGTATCTGCCCGCCGCTCTCGGACCGCGGCACCCTTGACCCATGATCGACCCGCTGCCTTTCGTGACCTACACCTTCGTCATGTCGATCACGCCGGGACCCAATAACGTGATGCTGACCGCCTCGGGAGCGAACTTCGGTTTCCGGCGCACGGTGCCGCATATCTTCGGTATCGCGGTCGGATTCGTGGTGCAGCTGCTCGCGGTGTGCGCGGGGCTGAGCGCGCTGTTCGCCCGCTGGCCGGCGCTGCAGGGCGCGCTCGGCTGGGTGGGCGCGGCGTACCTGCTGTATCTCGGCTGGCGGATGCTCGGTCACAGCGACACCGAGGCGCGCGACAACCGCCGGCCGGTGACCTTCCTCCAGGCCGCGCTGTTCCAGTTCCTCAACCCCAAGGCGTGGGTGATGACGGTGACCGCGGCGACGCTGTTTCTGCCCCAGGAGCTCGGACTGCTGCTGCGCGGCGGCTACATGGCGGGAATCGCTGAGGGCATCGGCCTGCCGTGCATGACGGTCTGGGCGCTGTTCGGCAGCTCGCTGCGCGGCTTCCTCGCTGCCCCGCGCGGGCGCCTGGCGTTCAACGTCGCCATGGCGCTTGCGCTGGCCACGACGGCCGTCATGATGGTGAGGTAAGCGAGTCAAGCGACTTAAGGTTCCTATGTTCGAACTGACCCGCGATTCGCACCAGCCGCTGGTCGATCAGATCTGCGAGCGCCTCACGCAGCTGGTGCGCCACGGGCAGCTGCCCCCCGGCGCCCGCCTGCCGTCGATTCGCAAGCTCGCTCGCCAGGTCGGCGCCAGCCCGTTCACGGTGGTAGACGCCTACGACCGGCTGGTCGCGCGCGGGGTGATCGAGTCACGCGCCGGGCGCGGGTTCTTTGTCACCCCGCAGCGGCTGTCTGCGCCGCTCGCCGCCATCGAAGCCCTGCCCGACCCGGGCTCGGATGCGCTGGCGCTCGCGCGCCTGTCCATGCAGTCCATGGATCTGATCGCGGCGGGTTCGGGCTTTCTGCCGGAGAACTGGCTGCTGGAAGCGGGCCCCGCTAGCGTGCTGACCCGCCTGGCGCGCAGCCGGCGCGCGCAGCCCTGGCTGCCGTGCCCGCCGCAGGGTCTCGCCGAGCTGCGCGAGCAGATCGCCGCGCGCCTGATTCAGCACGGCATTGCCGCGGGCGCCGCCAACATCGTGACGACCTACGGCGCCTCGCAGGCGTTCGATCTGCTGGCGCGGATCCTGCTCGCCCCCGGAGACGCGGTGCTGGTGGAGGACCCCGGTTACTTCGTGTTGTTCGAGCAGCTGCGGGCGCATCACGTGCGGCTGATCCCCGTGCCGCGTCACGCCGACGGCCCGGATCTCGCGGCGCTGGAAGCGGCAGCCCGTGCGCATCGGCCGCGCGCCTTCTTCATGCAGACGCTGCTGCACAATCCCACCGGCTCGAGCGCCGAGCCCGCGCACTGCCACCGCATTCTCTCGCTCGCGGAGCAGTTCGGTTTCGCGGTAGTGGAGGACGACGTGTACGGCGACCTGTACGCGGGACCGGCGGTGCGTCTGGCACAGATCGACGGCCTGCGCCACGTCATCTACGTGGGCAGCTACACCAAGCTCATCGGACCGGCGCTGCGCGTGGGCTTCGTGGCGGCCGACGCCGCGCTCGTTTCACGGCTGGTGGAGCGCAAGGTGCTGACGGTGCTGTCGGGCTCGACGCTGCTCGAGTGCTTCGTGTCCGAGGTGCTCGGCGGCGGGCGCTACCAGAAGCACGTGGAGCAGACGCGCGCCCGGCTGGCGCGCATGCGGCGCGATGCGCGTGTGGCGCTGGAATCCGCCGGCATCGAGTTCGATGCCGCCCCGGGGGAAGGCATGTTCCTCTGGGGCCGGGTGCCCGCGGCCGCGCCGGTCGAGCAACTCGTGCGGCGCGCACGCGATCACTCGATCCTGCTGGCGAGCGGCTCGCTGTTCTCCCCGGTGCAGGGCTGCGGCCAGTGGCTGCGATTCAATGTCGCCCACAGCAACAGCCCGCCGCTGGTGCAGTTCCTGCGCGAGTCGCTGCGCGCGGCCTGACGAACCCGCAGGGGCGCGCGAATTGGCGGGCGCGGTGCAGATCCTGGATGCGGCCGAGTCCGACCTCGCAGGTCTCCTCACCATCTACAACGACGTGGTCGCGACCTCGACCGCCATCTACTCGCACCTGCCGGCGACGCTCGATGACCGCCGGCAGTGGTGGCGCGCACGCGTCGCGCAAGGGTACCCCGTGCTGGTGGCGCGGGATGGCAGCGGCGTGGTCGGGTTTGCCAGCTTCGGCGACTTTCGCGCCTGGCCGGGTTATCGCTTCACGGTCGAGCACTCGGTGCACGTACGCGCCGATGGCCGCGGTCGCGGCGTCGGCACGGCGTTGCTGACGGCGTTGTTTGCGCGCGCGGCCGCGCTCAACAAACACGTCATGATCGGTGGTGTGGATGCGAACAATGCCGCGTCCATCCGCTTTCACGAGCGCCTGGGGTTCGCGCAGGCGGGCCACCTGCGCGAGGTGGGCTACAAGTTCGACCGCTGGCTGGATCTGGTTTTTCTGCAGCGGCGGATTTAGGACCGGTAAGATGGGTGGATGTTCACCCTGCTGCCGCCCGCCACGCGGGCCCTGATCCTCATCAATGTCGGCGTGTTCCTGCTGCAACAGCTGCTGCAACAGACGGCCCCCGACCTCATGGTCGGATTGTTTGCGCTGTGGCCGCTCGGCAGCCCGCTGTTCAGGCCCTGGCAGCTGATCAGCTACGCCTTCCTGCACGGCGGCCTGGCGCATATTTTCCTGAACATGTTCGCGCTCTTCATGTTCGGCCGCGCGCTGGAGTCGTACTGGGGCGCCCGGCGCTTCGTGATCTACTTCCTGGTGTGCGTGCTGAGCGCAGCCCTGGTGCAGCTGGCGGTGGAGGCGGCCCCGGGCGCGCAGGAGCCGGTACTGGGGGCATCCGGCGGCGTGTTTGGCGTGCTGCTCGCCTTCGCCTGGTATTTCCCCAGGCAACCGCTGTTCGTCATACCGATACCCGTCCCCGTACCGGCGTGGCTGTTCGTGACGATCTACGCGGCCATCGAACTGTTCTCCGGCCTCGCCCGCACCCAACAGGGAGTGGCGCATTTCGCCCATCTGGGCGGGATGCTCGGCGGCGCGCTGTGCATCCTGTACTGGCGGGCGCGGCGGCGCTTCAGTTCCTAGTTCGCGCCGCTGCGATTCGCACCGGCCCGCGGCGCGTGGCGCACGCATCGCACAGCAGCGTGTTGCCGCAGCGGCTGCGGCCGAAGGTGCGGCCATCGGGCAGCGACACCCAGTTGCCGCCGCCCTCGACCTGTGCATCGAGCAACCGCACGTGCAGGCCGCAGGCGGGATTGGCGCAGAACGGTGCACCGCGCTCCAGCTCCAGGTGCACGTTCAACACATCTTCCGCGGTGCGCGGGTGAGCGGCCACAACGGATAGCAAGCTTAACAGTCAGATATTGCATAAGAATTTCACCGCAGTTGAATTCAGTGCCACGTCACGGTCAAAATCGCGCGCTTTGAAAGCGACGGGAACTTTCACGCCACCTGTGCCTCTAGATCCCATCTCATGATCAAGACCGAACACCTGACCAAACACTACGGCTCACTCACCGCGGTGGAGGATGTGAGCTTCCAGGTGGGTCCGGGTGAAGTGCTCGGATTCCTGGGTCCCAACGCGGCGGGCAAGACCACCACCATGCGCATGCTCGCCGGGTTCGTCACGCCGACTTCCGGCCGCGCCAGCATCTGCGGTCACGACGTCGAGACCGAGCCGCTCGCGGCCAAGGCGGCCCTCGGTTATCTGCCCGAAGGGGCGCCGACCTACGGGGAGATGACCGTGCGCCGCATCCTCGCGTTCGTCGCCGACCTGCGCGCGCTCGAGGGTGCGCGGCGTGAGCAGCGGCTCGCGCACGTGATCGAGCGCCTGCAGCTCGGCGGCGTACTCGACCAGACCATCGAGACGCTCTCCAAGGGCTTTCGCCGCCGCGTGGGCCTCGCCCAGGCGATCGTGCACGACCCGCCGGTGCTGATTCTCGATGAGCCCACCGACGGCCTCGACCCCAACCAGAAGCACGAGGTGCGCACGCTCATCAACGACATGGCGCGCGACAAGATCATCGTCATTTCCACCCACATCCTCGAGGAGGTCGAGGCGGTGTGCACCCGGGCGATCATCATCTCCCGCGGTCGCATCGTCGCCGACGACACCCCCGCCGGGCTCGCCGCCCGCTCGCGCTATCACAACGCGGTGTCCATGCAGCTCGAGCAACCCGCACAGCTCGCCGGCGCCCGCGACGCGGTGGCCGCGCTGCCCGCGGTCGCGCAGGTCGAAGTGAGCGAGCGCGATGCGCGGCTCACCGCGCTGCCGCATGCCGGTGCGACCATTCTGCCGGCGCTCTCCGAGCTCGCCGCCCGCCAGGGACTGAAGCTCAAGGAACTGCACCTGGAGTCCGGACGCCTCGACGAGGTGTTCCGGACCATTACCGCCTGAGGACCCGTTAGGATCATGCGCAACGTGGGCATCATCATGCGCCGCGAACTCGCGAGTTACTTCGCGACGCCGCTGGCGTACGTTTTCATACTCATCTTCCTGGTGCTGGCCAACGCCTTCACCTTCTACCTGGGGGGCTTCTACGAGCGCGGCCAGGCGGATCTCGACCCGTTCTTCACCTTCCACCCCTGGCTGTATCTGTTCCTGATTCCGGCGCTCTCGATGAAGCTGTGGGCCGAGGAGCGCAAGTCCGGCAGCATCGAGCTGCTGATGACCCAGCCGGTGCGGCTGTGGGACGCGGTGCTGGCCAAGTTTCTCGCCGCCTGGATATTCACCGCGCTCGGGCTGGCGCTCACTTTCCCGCTGTGGATCACGGTCAACTTCCTGGGCAGTCCCGACAACGGCGCGATCCTGGCCGCCTACCTCGGCAGCCTGCTGCTCGCCGGCGGCTTTCTCGCCATCGGTTCGTGCATGTCGGCGCTGACGCGCAATCAGGTGGTGGCGTTCATCCTCGGCGTGGCGGGGTGCTTCGTGTTCCTGCTGGCGGGCTTTCCCATGGTGCTCGATGTCTTTCGCAGCTGGGCGCCGCAGGCGCTGGTGGATGCGATCGCCTCGCTCTCGTTCCTCACCCATTTCGAGTCCATCGCCAAGGGCGTCATCGACGTGCGCGACCTGCTGTACTTCGCGATGCTGATCGGTTTGTTCCTGCTGGCGACCGCGATCGCGCTCGAGCTGCGTAAAGACCTATGAACAAACGCTCGACACTCGGCGGCGGCACCCTGCTGGCACTCGCCCTGCTGTTCATCGGCCTCACCATGCTGTTCAACCACGCGCTGCGCGGCTGGCGGCTGGATCTCACGCAGCATCGTCTCTACACCACCGCGGCGGGAACCGAGCGGATCCTCGCCAGCATCCGCGAGCCCATCAACCTGTATTTCTTCTTCTCGGAAAAGACCGCGGCGCAGTTGCCGCAGCTGAAGACCTACGGCGTACGGGTGCGCGAGTTCCTCGAGGAGCTCGCCGCGCGCTCCGGCGGCCGGCTGCATCTGCACGTGATCGACCCGCAGCCGTTCTCGGAGGAGGAAGACCGCGCCTCCGAGCTCGGCGTGCGCGGCACTCCGGTGGGAGCCGCCGGTACGCAGTTCTACTTCGGCCTTGCCGGAACCAACGCCACCGATGGCCACGCGGCAATCGAGTTCTTCGATCCCAACAAGGAGCAGTTCCTGGAGTACGACGTCGTCAAGCTCGTCTATCAGCTGGCCAACCCCAAAAAGCCCGTGGTCGCCTGGCTGTCCTCGCTGCCGATGGGTCCGGGCTTCGATCAGCAGAGCGGGCAGATGCGCGAACCGTGGGTCGTGTACAGCGAGGCGCAGCAGCTCTTCGACCTGCGGCCGCTCGCACCCGCTGCGACCCGGATCGAGCCGGACGTGAACGTGCTGGTGCTGGTGCACCCGAAGGATCTGTCACCGGCGACGCAATTCGCCATCGACCAGTACGCGCTGCGCGGCGGACACATCCTGGTGTTCGTCGACCCGCTCGCCCAGACCGATCAGTCCGGCGCCGCCGAGGCGGGCAATCCGATGGCGGCCATGGGCGCCGACAAGTCATCGCACCTGGCCGCACTGCTCAGCGCCTGGGGCGTACAGTTCAACCCGGGCGAGGTGGTCGCCGACCGCGGCCACGCCTTGTCGGTGACCATGCGCCAGGGAGAGCAGCCGGTGACGCACCTGGGCATACTCGGGCTCGACAAGGGGAGCTTCACGGCCGACGACGTGATCACCGCCGGACTGTCGAACGTCAACGTGGCCACCGCGGGTTACCTCGAACCGGTCAAGGGCGCGCAGGTGCGCTTCGAGCCGCTGTTGCAGTCGAGCAGCGACGCGCAACCACTGCCGGTCGCGCGCTTCCGCATGCTGTTCGATCCCGCGACGCTGCGCGACGGGTTCAAGCCCACCGGCCGGCGTTACACGATCGCCGCGCGCATCAGCGGCAACGTGCACAGCGCCTTCCCTGCGGGCCCACCGGCGGGCGTGACGCTGGGCCCGGGTGAGACGGACCTGAAGGCATCCGCACGACCTCTCAGTCTGGTGGTGTTTGCCGACACCGACCTGCTGTCCGATTATCTGTGGGTGCGTGAGCAGAGTTTCTTCGGCCAGCGCCTCACCCAGGCCTGGGCGAGCAATGGCGACCTGGTGCAGAACGCGCTCGACAATCTCGCCGGCAGCACCGACCTCATCAGTGTGCGCGGCCGCGCCTCGTTCACGCGACCGTTCGAGCGCGTGGAAAAACTGCGGCGGGCCGCAGATGACCGCTTCCGGGCGAAGGAGCAGGAGCTCGAACGGCAGTTGCGGGAAACGGAAGACAAGCTCACCGCGCTGCACTCCAAGGGCGGCAATCAGTCGGCGCTCATCATCACCCCCGAGCAGGAGCAGGAAATCGAGCACTTCCAGACCGAGAAACTGCGCATCCGCAAGGAGCTGCGCGCCGTGCGTGCCGGGCTGGACGCGGACATCAAGGGGCTGGGCGCGACCCTCAAGGTCATCAACATCATCGTGGTGCCGGCGCTGTTCGCCGTGGTGGCGCTGCTCATGGCCGTATGGCGTCGCCGGCGGCGCATGGCACCGGCCCACGCTCCCGTGAGGTGAGCCATGAGTACACGCCGTGTCGCCGCGCTTCTGGTCGCCGGGCTCGCGCTGGTTGGCTTCGCCATGTGGATCGCCTCCCAGCGGCACCTGGAGCGCGCCACGCTCGCCGGGGACCTGGTGTTGCCGGACCTCGAGCGCCACGTCAATACCGTGACCGAGGTCGGGCTGCGTAAGGGCGACGGCACCCGCACCACGCTGAAGAAGGACAGCGCCGGCTGGAGCGTCGGGGAGCGCGGCTGGCCGGCCGACCCGGGCAAGGTACGTAAGCTGCTGCTCGATCTCGGCGCGCTCAACATCGTCGAGGAGAAGACCCGGCTGCCGGCAAACTACCCGCAGCTCGGCGTGCAGGACGTCAGCTCGCCCAAGGCCACCGGGACGCACATCGAGGTGATCACCCCCGGGCGAACCTGGGCGCTGATAGTCGGCAAATCCTCGAGCGCCAAGTCCGGGTATGTACGCGTTGCCAGCGCGTCACAGACGCTGCTCGCGGCGCCGCTCCTCACCGTGGATGCCGACCCCAAGGGGTGGCTTGACCGCGCGCTGATCGATCTGGCGCCGGAGCGCGTGCGCCAGGTCGAAGAAAGACCGACCGAGGGCGCGGCGTTCAGCGCCACGCGCGACAAGAAGGAGAAGACCGACTTCACCGTGACGCCCGTGCCCAGGGGGCGCGAGCTCACCGCTGCGGGCGCGGCGGACCCGGTTGCGGGCTCCTTAAGCTCGCTTAACTTCGATGACGTCGGCAAGGCGGGCGCCGCCGCGACGCCGAAGGCGGCGCACGCCCTGTTCCGCACCTTCGACGGACTCGAAGTGGACGTCGCAGGTCGCAAGGACGGCACGCGCTCGCTGGTAACCCTCAGCACCCACGCCACCGCGAAGCAAGCCGAAGCGGAGGCGCAGAGACACAATGCGCGCCTCCAGGGCTGGGAGTTCGAGATCCCCGATTACAAGTACGCCGCCATCTTTCGTCCGCTCGAGGATCTGCTCAAGAAGCCCGAGCCGGTGAGAAAAACCGCCGAGGCGACGGCTCCAGGCCAGGCGAGCGTGCCGGGCAAGGACTCCGCGCCGGACAACGCCTCCCCGCCAGACACGCCCAAATAGCGCTCGGGATCCTCAGGGCTTCACCTGCGACATGATCGCCAGGGGTCGTCCCTCCGGGTCATGAAAGTGCGCCATCCACTCCTCGGTTCCGTCCGCGTGACGGTGAATCAGGTGGGGCGCGTCCGCAAACCCGATGCCGCGCGAGCGCAGCAGGTCGTACGCGGTGCGGATGTCCTCGACGCGCAGGTACAGAATGGATTCAGGGGCGGGCTTTTCCTGCGCACTCAGGAGCAGCCGCGTGCCACCACAGTCGAAGAACGCCAGTGAGCCGAAGGTGTACAGGTGCGGCAGGCCGAGCTTCCCGAGGAGCCAGGAGGCGAACAGGGTGAAGACGACG